>Ga0197143_1001152_pt1 | contig 23471 bp, 22 predicted proteins | sample GBS70_MetaG_FD_148603 | JGI IMG/M metagenome (GOLD analysis project Ga0197143, IMG submission 148603) | Sediment microbial communities from Great Boiling Springs, Gerlach, Nevada, United States - GBS 70_MetaG | ecosystem: Environmental > Aquatic > Thermal springs > Hot (42-90C) > Sediment...
AAGAAAAGGCGATCCTTGTAAGTGTAGTACCAAGAAATTCCACTTATCCAATAGAAGAATCCCTTGAGGAGTTGAAGGAGCTTGCAAGGACCGCAGGCCTTAAAGTGATCGATACAATCATACAAAGACCCAAGGAGCTTAACCCTAAGTACCTCATGGGAAGTGGTAAGGCCAAAGAGCTTATGATCAAAGCCCTTCAAACGGGGGCCGATATAATCGTTTTTGATCAGAATCTTACCCCGGTTCAAGCTGAGTCCCTTTCGGAGTTGACCGATTTAAAGGTAATAGATCGAACTCAACTTATCCTCGATATTTTTGCCAAAAGAGCTCATACCCGGGAGGGTAAACTTAAAGTGGAATTGGCGCAGCTAAAGTACACCTTGCCAAGACTCGTTGGGAGAGGAATTGCCATGTCAAGGCTTGCTGGAGGAATTGGGGGGAGAGGTCCTGGAGAGACTAAGTTGGAAATCGATAGAAGGCGCATAAAAGAAAGGATCCATAGAATAGAAGAAGAACTTAAGGAGATAGCAAATTCGAGCTTACAACGGCGAACCAAAAGAAACCGAATGGACATACCTATAGTCTCGATTGTGGGTTATACCAACGTGGGGAAATCTACTTTACTTAACGCTCTAACCGGAAGTGAAGTCCCTGTGGAGGACAAACTTTTTGTTACTCTGGATACCACAAGTCGCAGGATCCGTTTTCCAGAGGAAAAGGACATCATAATAACGGACACAGTAGGATTTATACGAAATCTGCCCAAGGATTTACTTGATGCTTTTCGTTCTACCCTTCAAGAGCTTGAGGATGCCGATTTGCTGCTTCATGTAATCGATCTGTCAAGTCCGCATTTCAAAGACCAAATGGAGGAAGTGGAAAAATTACTTACCAAGCTTGACCTTGGCCAAAAGCCCATTTTGAGGGTTTTTAACAAAATGGACCTTGTAGGTGAGGAATACGCCCATAGGATAGCTGAACGATACGGAGGTATCGCTATTTCCGCTTTGAGAAAGGAGACGCTCGTACCTCTGGTTGAAAGAATTGAGAAAACTTTATGGGAAACAAGAATCGTTAAAGCTTCAGCCTCATTATCTTAAAAATTTTTTCTCTTCGTTAAAAGGGGAGTTATCATGCTTGAGAAAGCAAAAGAACTAATTAAAAAGCGATCTTCCTTTCCAAATTGAGGCTGTATATGTTCATATTCTTAAGCCCCCTAATACTAAGATTTATGATTGCTAATGATCCTGGCGCTGGTAAAACAATGGCTGGGCTTATTATTATAAAGAGCTCAAATTAAGAGGACTTACGAATCACATCTTGATAGTTGTTCTGGCCATTTAAAAGACCAATAGCTTATAAATTACAGATGATCTGCCTGGGATATAAGCTTTTCTGCTTTTTCTCCTCTTTCAAAGGTCAAGCAGAGAAAGGGCACGATTGTTCAGGTTTGAGGCAACAAGGGGTATCTCATCCACTTAATCTCTTCATAAAGCTTTGTTAGTTCTTCTATCTCTCTAAAGGATTTGGGCTTTTCTCCTTTTTCAAGACACTGAAGGATAAGTCCGCTTAGTGCCTCTGCACAATCTGGTCTTAGCCTCCCTAGATCTGGTGGTATTACCTCATTGTGGGCTTTTTGATAATACCAGCTTCTCACACTTGGATGCATAATATCTGGTATGACAAAGGGTTTTCTTACACATACCATCTCAAAGAGCATCACTCCAAAGAAATAGATGTCTGAAGAAAAGTCTGCCTTTTCCTCAAACCGCTCAGGTCCTATATGCTTCGGTATTTCATATAACAATACCAAGTCCTGGTATAGCTTCTTCTTTAGTTAAGTAGATTTTGGGTAGAAAAAAGTATGGAGGTTAAAAATGTTGGATGTCATTAATTTTCGGAGATTTCTTCCTATATCCTTTCGGTAGTAAACCCCTTCCCAGCTTATTTTCTCAACGGCCTCATAAACCCTTTTTAAGGCTTCTTCGAAATCTCTCCCCATGGCAGTCACTCCAAGGACCCTTCCTCCATTGGTGTAAAATTTCCCGTCCTTTTTAACCGTTCCTGCGTGAAATACCCATACATCTTCCATCTGAAGTACCTTTTCGAGTCCTTTTATCTCCTTTCCCTTTTCATAAACTCCAGGATACCCCTTTTGAGCCATAACGACACATACGGCAGGTTTGTCAGACCATTGTAGTTTTGTTTCTTTTAACTTTCCTTCCACACAATAGAGCATGATCTCCAACAAATCTCCTTCCATTCTCACCACAAGAGGCTGAGTCTCAGGGTCACCAAACCTACAATTGAACTCTAAAACCCAAGGGTTTTTATCCTTGTCGATCATAAGCCCCCCATAAAGAATGCCCCGATAAGGTCTGCCCTCTTCCTTTAAACCCTTTATGGTAGGCATCATAATCTCTTGGAGTATCCTTTTCTCCAGCTCAACCGTTACAAAGGGAACAGGACTATAGGCTCCCATCCCTCCCGTGTTAGGTCCCATGTCTCCGTCAAGAAGTCTTTTGTGGTCCTGTGAAGGAGAAAGGGGAAGAAGGTTTTCACCATCTGAAAATACCATGTATGAAACTTCTATCCCTTCCAGTTTCTCTTCGATCACTACTTCAGACCCCGCTTCTCCAAAGGTCTTTTTTACCATTATTTCTTCAATAGCATTTAAAGCCTCCTCTTGCGTTTCGCACACAAAAGTACCCTTCCCCGCAGCTATACCTGAGGCCTTTATTACTACAGGTACTCCATGTTCAATCACATATCTTTTTGCCTTTTGAGGATCATCAAATACCTCAAAAGGAGCAGTTCTAATGCCATACTTTTTCATAAAGGCTTTTGCAAAAGCTTTACTGCCCTCAATCTCCGCAGCAACTCTATTGGGCCCAAATACCTTAAGTCCTTCCTTCTCAAAGAGGTCCACAATACCTTTCACAAGAGGAGCCTCTGGGCCTACTACGGTAAAGTCTATGCCTTCGCTTTTGGCAAAGCGTAAAAGACTTTTAAGATCCTCGGAAGATATAGGTACAGTTTCCGCTATCTCTTCAATACCTCCGTTTCCAGGAGCGCAATAAAGCTTTTTCAAAAGAGGACTCTGGGCGATTTTCCAACACAAGGCATGCTCCCTTCCTCCTCCACCCACAACTAAGACCTTCAAGGTTTAACCTCCACCTTTTCAAAATATTGAGCTATAGCTTTATCATATTCATAAACATGCCAAAAGGCCTTTTTGGCAAGCTCAAAACGCGTTCCGAGAGAAATTTCGCCTCTCTCCTTTATCTCTTCCATAACTCTTGGATAATCCTCCGGATCCACAACCACAGTGACGTAATAGAAATTTTTGGCTGCCGCTCTCACAAGGGTAGGGCCACCTATGTCAATTTGTTCTATGGCCTCTTTGAAACTTGCACCTTTGGAGACCGTTTCCACAAAAGGATAAAGATTTACCACCACTAGGTCTATAAGCTTTATATTGTGACGCTTAATTTCTTCTAAATGACTCGGTTCATCCCTTTTGGCAAGAATTCCTCCGTGAATAAGAGGATGAAGTGTTTTTACTCTCCCGTCCAATATTTCCGGAAAGCCGGTGTAGTGAGAGACTTCGGTTACTTTTATCCCTTCTGAACTTAAAAAACGCGCCGTACCCCCAGACGAAAGAATCTCCACTCCTATTTCCGCAAGAAACCTTCCCAATTCCGAAAGCCCCCTTTTGTCAGAAACGCTTATAAGGGCTGTCTTTAACATCTTCATTTCCTCCTTAAAAGGTTATCGTTGGATTTTCACGATCTATCATAAATACCTTAACTTCACCTCCACAAAATTTCTTTATTAACTGAGCAACCTCTTCAGTAATCCTTTGAGCTTCATTAAAATCTACAGGAGGTAAACAATCCACATTTATCGCCACCCATTTCGTTTCGTGGGTAAGTTTTGTATGTTCTCCTTGCCTCCAATTCCAACATCGACACAATACCTTTTCTTCATCCCGGTAAATCACTTCGTTCTTTTTGGGCGGATCAGGTTCAGTTTTACCAAAAGGAATAAATAACTCATCACCTTTCGCATAAGTTAAACGAAGATCACCAACAACCTTTGAAAGATCATCTCCTCCACTTGGGACAATATATTTGAGAGAGATATAGTTAAAAATATCCACTAAAGGATTAATCGCTTTAACACTTTTTCCTTTTACAACTTGTCTGATTAAAGTTTCCACCGATGGCGGAAACTTATTGGGATTAATTCCGAACTTTTTATAAGCTTCCCTCCAACTCGCCACCCGCGGATGTTCTCGATATCTTTCAGGATCAATTTCTTTTGTCACTTTGTTCTGAACTTCACTAATAAGTAAAGTAAGTTCTTCACCTTCATATTCGTTATTTAACCCTTTTCCTACTACTACACCTCTTATAAAATCAGGAAATTTATCAAAGATCTCAATATGATAGTTCACCTTTTAACCTCCTTACCTAAGAGAGTAGATGCATATTTCCAATGTGTAACTCTTTAATCCCTGCCTTTTTCGCAATTTCCAAACAAGCAAAAGCATAACTACGAGGTGTTGGAGGAAGATCGCTCAGATAAAAATCAGGATGAAAACCCAAAAGCGTCCAAGGAATGGTGGGATCTAAAGAGGCTATAAAACGAGCAATACCCTCCACTTCTACCATATCCACGTAACCTGGAACAAGTAAAGTACTGGCTATAAGAAAAGGCGGATCCGGACGAAGTTTGTGAAAATTAACAAGATACTTGAAATTTTCCTTCTGTCCCTTGTTAGAAACGCCTGAAAGAAAAAAGCTCATCTCTTCGGTCCAGCATTTAAGGTCGACTTTTATGCAACCACCACTTTCAAGCGACAGTTTAGCCATTTGAGCAAGAAGTGGCCTTGAAACGGCTCCGTTTGTCTCCCAACATATTCTTACTTTGTATCTCTTTAACGCCTTTTTTGCAAAAATCAAAGCATGTACGACTTGAGGTATCGGATCACCGCCGAAAAAGCAAATGCACTTCACTTTATCATTTACCGCTTCAAGGAGAGCTTCCACCGTGTTTAAAGAAGTTCGATTCATCTTTTGTCTAAAGACCCAATTTTGACAAAAGAGACAATTGAAATTACAAGAGCAATAAAACACTGCCAGGTTAAAGAAACCATACTCCTCTCTTCCTGGACACACCCAAGTAGCACAGCAGTTTGTTGGCAATGGATCATAATACCAATAAACGTAAGCCTTTTTCCAATTGCCACTCTTAGGAACCAGTTTTTCATTTCGGTTTTCATAAACGCCACAAAAACCTATTTCACCTTCGGGAATTGAACATCCATTAAGGCATATCCTGCATTTCTTTCCCTTTGGATTTGAAGGTATTTCTTCGGGTAATCCATCTTTTCGCCTTAGAGTGCGATGAATTTCAAAAATCTTATCCTTAACTATATCAAAATTTTTTCTGACACAATCCCCACAGATATTGATTATTTTTGAGATAAATGGACTTGTTTTTTTACACAATTTACATTCTCTCATCAGAATTCAAGTGCAGCTTCTTTAAGTTCACGAGTATGACAAGTGTCATTTATTTTTTTTATTATCCACATTCCGTTTCTCCATTCTAATTCATTTAAAGCCGAAGTCCCTTGTTCTATTCTCCAAAAGTCTTTAAGATGAAGTCCTAAAAGTTTACTGATTAACACTTTTAAAACTACCCTGTGGGTAACTAAGGCTATAGTGTCCTTTTGATGGTTAGATTTAAGCTCCTCTATAAAATTGAAGGTTCTTTCTTCCACCACCTTTAAGCTTTCACCTTGAGGAAAGCTTAATTCATGGGGGGCATTAAGCCATTTTTCGTAAAGATCAGGGAATCGAAACTTAACTTCTTCCACACTTAGTCCCTCCCAACTTCCGAAGCTTATGTCTATGAGTTCTTCTCTTATGAAAACGGGGCTTTTGGTAAAACTTGCAATTATAGAAGCCGTTTCTTGAGCCCTTTTTAGGGGACTCGAATAAATTGCTTTTAAAGGGACATCTTTAAGCCTTCTTCCTAAAAGTTCAGCTTCTTTTTTGCCTATTTCATCAAGTGGAATGTCCGCTCTTCCCCTGAATATCCCTTCTTTGTTCCATTGGGTCCTTCCGTGTCTTAAAAGAAAAAGCCTCATCTTTATCCCTTTAAACGCTAAAACGAAAATAAAGTATATCTCCGTCTTTTACTTCGTACTCTTTTCCTTCAAACCTCACAAGCCCCAATTCCCTTGCTCTCTTTTCCGAACCGGCTTTAACTAGATCCTCAAAACTTATCACTTCCACTTTAATAAAACCCCTCTGCATATCAGAGTGAATTTTACCAGCTGCTTCCGGCGCTTTGGTACCTTTTTTAATTGTCCAGGCCCTCAGGTCCTCATGGGCGGTAGTAAAAAAAGTCACAAGTTCTAAAAGTTTATAACCCACTTTTACCACTTCGTACAAGGAGGTTTCCATTCCTAGCTCTTTTCTAAGCACTTCTCTTTCTTCCAAAGGAAATTCTTGTAACTCAAGTTCAAGCTTTCCAAAGACTTTTACCACTGGGACGTTCTCTCTTGCGGCTACTTTCAGAAGTTTTTCCAAAAGATGGTTTTTTTCACTGATATTTGCTATGTAAAAGTAAGGTTTTGCGGTTATCAAAGGGAGATCTTTAGGGAGTTTGGCATTTTTAGCCTCTAAGTATTCCTTCGCTCTTTTTCCTTCTGAAAGCCATTTTTCCAGTTCATTCAAAAGCTCTTCTTCTTCTCGTAATTCTTTTTTGGGAGAGGCCTTGGTGAGTTTTGATACTTTTTGGAGCCTTCGAGAAACCAATTGCAGATCAGAGAGGATCAGTTCCAGGTTTACGATCTCCACATCCCTTTCAGGATCAGGATGGCCATAAATGTGGGGTATTTCTTGTGACTCAAAACAACAGACCACGTGCGCTATGACGTCCATTTCCCTTATATGGCTTAAAAATTCATTGCCAAGCCCTTCCCCTAAACTTGCTCCTTTTACTAAACCCGCTATGTCGACGAATTTTAAAAACGTAGGGGTTACCTTTTTGGGATTAAGAAGTTTTTCTAATACCTTAAGCCTTTCATCGGGAACGGGGACGAGTCCTATATTGGGTTTTATGGTGGAAAAAGGAAAAGAAGCCACTTCAGCAGACGCATTGGTCAAAGCGTTAAATATGGTGGTTTTTCCAACGTTTGGTAAACCCACTATGCCACACTTAAACCCCATTTTTGCTTTAACCTTTCTCGAAGTTCGCAATCCGCGGGGGGCATAGGAAGGTTGAAAATGTCTTCCTTTTTAAACCATCTTACCTCCTCGCAGCTTAAAGGAACGGGGGTCCCTTTTTCGAGTTTGCATTTGTAAAGTAAAAGGAGCAAATTGAAATGTTCATAAGGCATCCATACTACCTCTTCTATTTTTTCTACTTTAACTTGTATGCCTAACTCTTCTTTTAACTCTCTTTGAAGACACTCTTCAGGTGACTCCGCTTCTTCCACTTTCCCCCCTGGAAACTCCCAAAATCCCTTAAAGAGTCCTACTTTTCGTTTGGATAAAAGCACCTCATCCGCGTTTTCGATCAAAGCCGCACTTACAATAAGAGTCTTCACTTCGTTTTGACCTCAAAAATAGATCGTTTGATAATTTTCCCTTTATGCCGAGGAAAATTGGTTTTAATGTAAACTTTTTTAGGAGTCACTTTTACTATTATTCCCTCTTTTTCCCTTCCGGCAAAGGGAAAAATCACCCTTTCACCCACTTTCATGGCCTTCCTCCTGTTTTCTAAAATTTTTACCAGGATGATTTTCAAAAAACAACGATCTTGACCTATCTTTATAGGTATGAGAAAAGTGAAGAAGGGAGAAGCAACTATGGAACCAAGAGGCGGATGGGTAAATGATGAAAATATGGGGCTTCTTGTGGATCTTTACGAACTCACGATGGCTCAAAGTTACTTTCGTCGAGGTAAAAACGAGTTAACGACCTTTGAGCTTTTTGTGCGTAATTTTCCACCGAACCGATCTTACCTTATCGCCTGTGGGCTTGAACAGGCCGTTTATTATCTTCTTAATCTGAAATTTTCTAAAGAAGCAATCGAATATCTAAGGAGCCTTGGACTGTTTTCAAAGGATTTTCTAAAATATCTCTCAAATTTCCGTTTTACCGGAAGCGTTTGGGCTTTGCCCGAGGGAGAGGTTTTTTTCCCCCAAGAACCTATCCTAAGAGTAACTGCTCCTAGGATCGAAGCTCAGATAGTCGAGACCTTTCTCCTTAATACCATCAACTTCCAATCCATGATAGCTACCAAAGCTTCGAGGGTCGTACTTGCTGCAGAAGGGCGTTCGGTTATAGATTTTTCCGCCAGAAGGGTTCACGGAGCTGATGCGGCCCTTAAGGTGGCAAGGGCTTCGTATGTAGGGGGATGTGGTGGTACTTCCTGTGCTTTAGCGGGTATGATCTATGGCATTCCCGTTTATGGAACAATGGCCCACTCCTATGTGATGTCCTTTCCGAATGAACTTGAAGCCTTTTGTGCCTTCGCCGAAGATTTCCCTGATAATGTGCTTCTTTTAATCGACACTTACGACACAATAAGAGGGGCCGAGAATGCCGTTAAAGTGGCTAAAGTCCTTGAAAAAAGAGGATACAGACTTAAGGGCGTCAGAATAGATAGTGGTGACTTGGTAGAGTTGAGCAAAAAGGTTAGGGAAATTCTCGACAAAAATGGCTTACATTATGTTAAGATCCTTCTTTCGGGAGACCTTAATGAGTATAAGATCAGCGAACTTTTGAGAAAAGGGGCAAAGGTTGATCTTTTTGGAGTGGGAACTGAACTTGGGACAAGTTATGATGCCCCTGCTTTAGGCGGTATTTACAAATTGGTTCAAGACGAGACAGGACCAAGAATAAAGCTATCTTCAGGTAAACTAACTTATCCGGGCAAAAAACAGATATGGAGAATTTACGATAAAGACGGCATATTAAAGAAAGACATCATTGCCCTTGAAGGAGAGGGGATAAAAGAGGAGGGAGAATGTGTCCCATTACTTATTCGCGTAATAGAAAACGGAGAGCTTAAAAATGAATTTCCATCTCTTGAAAAAATAAGGGAAAGATGTCTTTTTGCTTTAAACACACTTCCTCTTCCTTTAAAAACTTTTAAATCAGAGGTCTTTTCACCTTTGGAGATTTCGCCAGCTTTAAAGGCTCTAACCGAATCCCTCATCGAGTCATACTCTATACCGCCACCACTCGGTGGTATTTCTTCTTGCCAACCCTAAGTATAATAGCTCCTTCTTCAAGATCCGCAGTGGTTATCTTTTGGTCGAAGCTTTCTATCCTTTTATCGTTGATATAGGCCCCTCCTTGGGAGATTAACCTTCGAGCTTCGCTTTTCGTTCCAGCCAGTCCCGTAATGACCAAAAGTTTATAGGCTAAAATACCTGCTTCTAATTCGGAACTTTTTATTTCTGTGGTTGGAATGCCTGATTTTACTCTCCCCTCCTTACCGAAAAGCGCCCTTGAAACTTCGCGAGCCTTTTTGGCTTCTTCTTCGCCGTGTACTATTTTTGTAACTTCAAAGGCCAATATTTCCTTAGCTTTTCTGATCTCCTCACCTTGAAGGCTTCCCAATCTTTTTACCTCATCCATTGGCAAAAAGGTAAAAAGCGCAAGAAACCTCTCCACATCTCTATCGTCTACGTTTATCCAATATTGGTAAAACTCATAAGGCGAAGTGAGTTCTGGATCAAGCCATACAGATCCCTTTTCGGTCTTGCCCATCTTCTCTCCGGTGGCTGTCGTAAGGAGGGGAAACACGAGTCCATAAGCCTTCCCTTCCTCAGCCCTTCTTATTAGTTCAATACCTGCACAAATATTAGCCCATTGATCACTTCCTCCCATTTGTAGGAGGCATCCGTAATGTTTCCATAAATAAAGGAAATCGTAAGCTTGAAGGAGCATATAATTAAATTCCACAAGATTAAGTCCCGTTGTTTCGTAACGGAGTTTGTAAGTCTCGGCTTGAAGCATTCTATTAACGCTGAAATGCCGGCCTATGTCCCTCAAGAATTCTATGTAATTCAATTTCGTAAGCCATTCGGCATTGTTTAGTAAAAGAGCTCTTCCTCCTTCAAAATCCAAAAACCGAGCAAGTTGTCTTTGAAGGTAACGGGAATTTTCTTCCAGTTCTTGAGGACTCATAAGAGGACGAGCCTCTTTCTTTCCACTTGGGTCTCCTATTAAACCCGTGCCTCCTCCAAGAAGTGCAATAGGTCTATGTCCGCACCTTTGAAAGTGCATAAGGGCTAAAATTGGCAAAAGATTCCCCACGTGAAAACTCTTTGCCGTGGGATCGAAACCTATATAACAGGTGATCTTTTTACTGCCTAAAAGCTCTTCTAATTCTTCCTCATCGGTAACCTGATAAATAAAGCCCCTCTCTTTGAGCACCTGATATACGTTGATTTCACCCATGGTCCCCTCCTAAGGGTTGTTTAAGGCGCTTTATCTTTAAGGCTTTTCCCGTTATTGCGTCCAGTTCCAGGTATACACCTTGAAGCTCCACTTTGCCCCCAGCTACTTCAAACCGATTGGGAAGCTGAGTGATAAAAGTGGCTATGGCTATTTCTTTCTTCATCCCGATAACAGAATCAACAGGACCGGTCATCCCCGCATCTGTAAGGTAAGCCGTGCCCTTTGGAAGGATTCTATCATCAGCTGTTTGAATATGGGTGTGAGTCCCTATGACTGCCGAGACTTCGCCATCCAAAAACCACCCAAGTGCCATTTTTTCCGAAGTAGCTTCAGCGTGGAAGTCTACCAAAATCAGAGGAGTTTTTTCCTTAAGGTAAGGCAAGTATTCTTTGGCCGTTTTGAAAGGTGATTCCAAAGGCTTCATGAACACACGACCTTCAAGGTTCAAAACGCCTATGGTGAGCCCCTCCCTTACTTTAAATACTCCGCTCCCTCTACCAGGAGTACCAGGCGGATAATTAGCTGGACGAAGGATTCGAGCTTCCTTATCTAAATAGGGAAGTATCTCCCGTCTTTTCCAAATGTGATTTCCGGTGGTAATCACATCAATACCCAATAGGAATAATTCTTGTGCCTTTTCCGGAGTTATTCCAATACCTCCTGCAGCGTTCTCCCCATTGGCCACGACAAAGTCCAATCTCCACTCTTTTCTTAAAGTGGGCAAAATCTCCCTTACTGCTCTTCTACCGGCTTTGCCCACTATGTCTCCTATGAAGAGGATCCTTACTACGTGATCACTTGGCATACTCTATAGCCCTCACCTCTCTTATTACGGTCACCTTTATCTGTCCTGGATAACGCAATTCTCTTTCGATCTTCCTGGCTATTTCGTGGCTCAAAAGAAGGGACTGTTCATCCGAAACCTTGTCGCTTTGCACCATTACCCTCACTTCTCTTCCTGCTTGAATGACATAAACCTTATCTACTCCAGGGAAGGACTTCGCCAATTCCTCAAGTTCCTGTAATCTTCGTATGTAACTTTCGTACATCTCCCTTCGGGCTCCGGGTCGGGCGCTTGATAAGGCGTCGGCAGCCTGTACCAATACTGAAAGGAGCGTACTGGGATTAGGATCATGATGAATAGCAATGGCCTCTACCACTTCCTCGGGTTCTCCATATTTTTTGGCAAGCTCCGCCCCTATGGAAGCATGGGTACCCTCAAGTTCGTGATCCACGGCTTTACCTATGTCGTGTAATAACCCGGATCTTTTGGCCAATTTCACGTTCATATTTAGTTCTGAGGCCATTATGCCCGCTAAAAAGGCCACCTCTAAGCTGTGCTGATAAACGTTTTGCCCATAACTTGTCCGATACCTCAAACGTCCAATAAGCTTTAAAAGTTCGGGATGGAGGTCATGAAGACCCAGATCGAAAGCCGCTCGATTACCCAGTTCCTTTATATGCCTCTCAAACTCCTCTTTTACCTGACTCACCACTTCTTCTATGCGAGCAGGATGGATCCTCCCATCAGCTACAAGCCTTTCAAGGGCTAAACGGGCTATCTCTCTTCGTATTGGGTCAAAACTAGAGAGGATAACGGCCTCGGGAGTGTCATCTATTATGAGGTCAACCCCCGTAGCTGCTTCAAATGCTCTAATATTGCGCCCCTCTCTGCCGATAATCCGTCCTTTCATCTCCTCATTGGGAAGGTTAACCAAAGTCACCGTGTTATCTATCACGTAATCACCTGCGTATCTTTGAATGGCCAGAGACAAGATTTCCTGAGCTTTCTTTTGGGACTCTTCTCTCAGTTCTTCCTCCATTTGTTTTAAACGTTTGGCAAATTCCACTTTGGCTTCCTCTTCCATCTTCTGAAGGAGCAAAAGCTTTGCTTCTTCGGAGGTCATTTGGGAGATCTTTTCAAGCATCAGGCTCTCCTGCTCAAGCATCCTTGATAATTCGCTCTCCTTTTGGAGCAAAAAACTCTCCTTTTCCATTATTTCTTTTTCCCTTTTCTCTAACTCCTCTTCCCGTGAATCCAAGTAGTCCGATCTCTTATCCAGATTCAGTTCTCGTTGTTGAAGTCTTTTTTCAAGGGCTAATAATTCCGAACGCTTTTCCTCGATTTCTTTGTGAAATTCTTCCTTTAACTTATAAAGTTCTTCTCTTGCCTTAAGAGCCGCTTCTTTTCTTTTCAATTCGGCTTGTTGCTCAGCTTCTTTTAGGATATCTTGAGCTTTCCTTTGGGCAAGTTTAATCTCCTTTTTTGAAACCCTTTTACCCAACCATATCCCTACACCTAATCCAATAAGGCAAGCTACAAAGAAGATCGCTATGGTAAATGCCATCTTTCTCCTCCTTTATATTGAGGCAAAGGGAAAGGTCGAAAGGTTTAGGAACAATGTTGTCTCTTTTGAATTCGTTTATAACTGAGACAAATTTATTATTCTTAAGGGTCAAGGGAACCCTTCTTAAACTAAGCTTATGCCTTCTTCCTTCAAAAATTTTTCCAACCTTTCGACCTTTTCCTTAAGCCTCTTTTTTATATCCCCCATTTCCCTTTTGTTTTTAATATATTCATCCGCTATATAGAGTGCTGCCATCACCGCAATTTGAATAGAAGGCGCAGGTCCTATCCTTTCGGCTACCCTTCTCATAGTCTGGTCGACAAATTGTGCCACCTCCCTTACATATTCTTCAGGTGCTTCGCTTTTTAAAGGATATCGCTGACCGAATATCTCCACCTCGATCCTTTTTTTTGCCATTTCTTCAGTCAAGGCCTAAGGCTTCAAGTTTGTTTATTATCCTTTCCACTCTCGAACGTACATCCTCCCTTTGTTCTTTAAGGGTCTCGTTCTCCTCCTTTAACCTTTTATTCTCTTCTTTTATCTTGTTATAGGCTTCAAATACCTTCTCTATTTTCTCTTCCAATAACTTGATCTCCTCCCACTCCATCTCTGAACTCCCCCTATTTTTGATTATTTCAGTGTACCCCTTCTTATGAGCTTAAGTCAATTGAAAACAAAATCGGGAAATATGCAAATGATTGATGGCTTTGACTAATAGGTATACAAAGGATTACGGGGAATAACTACGAGTTCGGTTTCTGGATCAACGTAATATCTCTCCCCGTCCTTTTCAAGGTTATACCCTATTTTTTCACCGGCCTTTATTCGATTACCATGATCCACTATCGCCTTTTGAATGTGTGCCCCCTCTTCGATTTCACAATGTCCTAATATTATGCTGTCTTCTATTACCGCACCGCTCCATATTCGAGTATTCCTTCCTATTATTGAGTTTCGGACAAAGGCCCCGGAGATGATAACCCCCGGTGATAAAAGGCTATTTTCCACAAGGCCCATCTTGCCTCCACTCCCTATAACCACTTTTGCCGGCGGATCATGATACTTTACCGATCTTATAGGCCAATAAGGATTGTAAAGGTTAAGTTTTGGAAGTGGCCCTATTAATTCCATATTCGATTCGTAATACGTTTTTATAGTACCCACATCCCTCCAATAATTTGGTCCTTCTGCTTCTCCTTTTATGCGATTTTCTGTGAAATCATAAGCAAAAACTGCCCTTCTTTTAACCGCTTGGGGTAAAATATCCTTGCCAAAGTCATGAGAACTGTCTTTTCTTTCCCTGTCGAGTTCTAATTCTTCATAAAGTACGTGGGTGTTAAAAATGTAATTTCCCATCGATATTAGACACTCGTCCGTTCCTGGAATAGTAGGAGGATCAGATACTTTTTCCTTGAAATCCAAAATCCGATTTTTTTCATCAATTACCACCACACCAAACCTTGATGCCTCTTCTTTAGGCACCCTGGTAGTTGCCACACTTATTTCTGCATTAGTTTCAAGATGAAATTGGATCATCTGAGTCACATCCATTAAATACACATGATCTGCTCCAAAGATTAAAACCAAATCCGCATTTGTTCTTTTGATAAGGGTTAGATTCTGATACACTGCATCAGCGGTACCTTGATACCATTCCTCTCCTTTTTGCATCTGAGCCGGGACTGGCAAAATAAAAGCTCCATTCACCGGCTGTATCACTATCCAACCCTGTTGTAAATGTTTTATAAGAGCATGAGCTTTGTATTGGACAAGAACGTAGATGTTCGTGATCCCTGAATTAAAGAGGTTGCTCAATACGAAATCTATAATTCGGTAATTTCCACCAAACGGTACAGCCGGTTTAGCCCTATATTGGGTAAGTGGGAAAAGCCTCTCTCCTTTTCCTCCAGCAAGGACTATAGCGATAACTTTTGGTATTTGAAGGAAGGCCATCCTCATTTTACTTTTTTGGTATTCACTTTTTTATAAAAACCAACGATAAAAAGCTTCCCGCAATTGAAATTATAGCACTAAGCATAAAAGAAGTAGAAAAAGTTGCAGTAATGTCCTTTATAGCTCCTCCCACATATGGACCAAGGGCCTGTCCCATGCCGAAGAAAAGGGTTATAAAACCAAGAGCTCCAGGTGCAAATTTACTACCCACCACATCTCCAGCTGCTGCAGCCATGATGGTGGGAATTGAGAAAGCCGAGATACCAAAGATAATGGCCGCCAGCAAGCCCCCTGTGCCACTCTTCCATAAGGCAGCCACAATGTATGAAAGGGCCAAAACCCCGTAAGCTAAACAGGAACCCTTGGATCTTCCCAAAAGGTCGGAAATCCCCCCAAAGATTACTCCGCAAAAAATGCTAAAGATCCCCAATACCCCGAAAATTAACCCCGCTTGTTTTAAAGGTATCCCAATTTCTTTATTGAGGTAGGCTACAAAAAAGGTGAGGAAAATTATATATGAAAAACCATACATGAAGTACACAAACCCGAGCTTCCAAAGCTCGGGTTTCTTAAAAACCTCTCTTAAGGCGGAAAAGAAGGGGATTTTTTCTTCCTGTTTCTCAATGGGTTTTTCTAATCCATAAGGCAATAACCTCTTTTCTGAGGGAGAATCTCGCAATAACAAATAAACCACCCACGAACCTATGAATACACAGACCCCCAACGTATACCACGCATAACGCCAACCATTTTGACTTAAGGCGATGATAGGAGGGAGTATTAGGCCTGAAAGAAATAAACCAGTTCCAATCCCGGAGGAGACGATTCCAGTAGCGAATCCCTTTTTTCGATAAAACCATGCTGCGGGAAGGGCCATGATCGGAACATAACTACTTCCATTTCCCATCCCCGTTATCAGTCTCCAAAAGAAGGCGGAAAAAAGGGAATTCACTGTGCCCGTTAAACACAAACTTATGCCCATTACAAGAAGCGAGACGAAAATTAATTTGCGTGTTCCAATTCTCGAAGCTAAAAATCCACCAATAAAACCCATAGAAAGATATCCTATGAAATTTCCCGTAGCTATAAGACCAAGCTGAGCATAGGATAAATTAAGAGAATCCCTCATGGGAGGTAAAATTACCGAATAAGCCATCCTTCCAAAACCATGAGCCAAAATTGTTACTAATGTCCCCGTAAAAGCAATAACCCATCCATAATGCATACTTTTTCCTTCTCCTTTTAATTTCTCTCTTTTAATTTATTTAGCATGGAAATTCTTTTTGACAAGTTAATTTAATGTGTGTTATCACTTAAAGTAACAGCTTACCGGGTTAAGGCCGTAAGGGGGTCCGGTCTCTGACTTGGGAAAGCTGGAGAAAAATATTAGGAGGTTAAGTAGTATGGCAAGAGGAAGAGTTAAGTGGTTCAATGAAAAGAAAGGCTATGGGTTTATCGAGCAGGAAAATGGCGAAGACATATTCGTTCATTATACTGCCATTGTGGGGAAGGGCTTCCGAACTTTACGACAAGGACAAGAAGTTGAGTTCGAGATCGTAATGGGACCAAAAGGCCCCCAAGCAGCAAACGTGACCATTCTTTAAAGCACATTTGTAAGACCCCCAAGGGCCCCTGCGGGGGTCCTTTTATTTTTGCCTTGTGTTAAATAAAGGTAGATGCTAATTTTCAAAATGTGAAACAGGTAGTCCTCGGTACCGCTGGACATGTGGATCACGGTAAAACCACCCTTGTCAAAGCCTTGACCGGTATAGATACGGATCGTTTAAAAGAAGAAAAAGAAAGGGGAATGACCATTGAACTCGGTTTTGCCTATTTGGATCTTCCCAGCGGCAAAAGGCTTAGTATTGTAGATGTGCCTGGGCATGAGCGTTTCATTAAGCATATGGCAGCGGGGGCTCAGGGCATGGATCTTGTAGCTTTGGTTGTGGCCGCGGACGAAGGGATTATGCCCCAAACCAAAGAACACCTTCACATATGCGAGCTTTTAGGGGTCAAGAAGGGGTTGGTGGTGATCACTAAGGTTGATCTTGTAGAAGAGGAGTTTTTGACATTGGTCAAAGAAGAAGTGCGTGATTTTCTTAAAGGGACATTTCTGGAAGGTGCGCCTATTGTTGAGGTTTCGGCAATAAAGGGATGGGGAATAAAGGAACTTTTAGAAACCATAGACAGACTCGTGGAGGAAGTGGAAGAGAAACCCTCGGATGGACTTTTTCGTTTGCCCATAGATAGGGTTTTTACTATTAAGGGTTTCGGTACGGTGGTCACCGGTACCGTTCTATCCGGGGAGGTCTCAGTGGGAGATGAAATTGAGATACTTCCTGAGGGAATCCGAGGAAAAGTAAGAGGGATTCAAGTTCATAAAGAACATTTAAAAGGAGCGCGTGCTGGCCAAAGGGCGGCACTCAACCTGGCGGGGGTGGAAAAAGAGCATATTGAAAGGGGTGACGTGATAGTCCATCCAAAAACCCTTAAACCCACTTCCATTCTGGACGTGGAAATATTCCACCTTCCCTATGCGCCCGTTGCTCTGAAAAACGGAACCACCTTACAACTTCATATAGGTACTTCCCACCTTTTAGCCCAAATTATCCTTTTGGAGACTGAGGCCCTTGAACCGAAGCAGAAGGGCCTTGCCCAATTGAAGCTTCAAAAGCCCATTGTTGCCCAACCTTTCGACAGGTTTGTCCTACGAGGCTCAGGACTCATTCAGACGTGGGGTGGGGGGATAGTCCTAGATGCCCATCCCTCGAGACACAAAAGGTTCAAACCAGAGGTGATAGAAAAGCTTAAAGAACTTAGAGAATCCGAGCCCCAAAAGGTTATCCTTTATTACTTAAACAAATACCCCTCACAAGGTTTGACCTTAAAGGAAATAATGGCCCACACGGGATTAAGAAAAATGGTGGTAGAAAAAACCCTTAGTGAATTGTCCAAAGAGGGGAAGATTCTATTCATTGAAAATACTTTTCACCCAAAAGAGGCTTTGGAAAAACTTAAAACAGCAGTTATCGAGATTATTTCAAAGTTCCATCAACAAAATCCCTTACGTCTTGGTATGACTCAAGAAGAAATAAAAGGGAAATTAAAAATTGCAAATGAAGAGCTTATCGCTTTCACAATAGAAAGACTCATTGAAAAAGACGTAATTCAAAAAGAAGGCGACCTTTTTAAACTTAAAACCCATAAGGTTCCTTTCAGCGAAGAGGAGTTAAAAGAATTAGAGAACATAATATTGAGAGCTTCTCTTTCTCCACCTACACCTAAAGAAATAGCTCAATCTTATAACAAAGACCTTTCAACAATAAAAGAAATATTATCGATTTTGGTTCACAGAGGTACTATAATAAAAGTTAAAGAAGATCTTTATTTCCACAAAGAAGTTCTCGATTCTTTAAGGGACAAAGTCATCGAATTTTTAAAAAAACATGGTCGTATTTCAATTCAAGACTTCAAGAATTTAATAGGAACTTCTCGGAAATATGTCATTCCACTTGCTGAATATTTTGATCAAATTAAAGTCACTATAAGAGTAGGAGACGAAAGGATTTTAAGAGGCAATTAAGTGGTATATTCAGCATTAATTCTCACGTAATCATAAGAAAGATCACAAGTGAAGACTTCAAATTTACTTCTTCCCTCTTTCAGGTCAAGTTCGATGAGGATTTCTTTATTTCTCAAGGTTTCCTTTAATTCATAGTGATCGATATTGATTCCTTTTCCTTCTGAGGCCACTTTTAGGCCGTTGATCCATATGCAAACTTTATCTGGACTGAATTTTGCTCCTGAATCCCCTAAGGCAGCCATTATTCTTCCCCAATTCGGATCCTCTCCGAAAAGGGCGGTTTTGACCAGAAGAGAGTTAGCTATTCTGAAAGCGGCCTTTTTCGCTTCGGAATCGTTTTTGGCTCCTTTTATCAAGATTTTAACGAATTTAGTGGCCCCTTCTGCATCTTTTACGATCTCTTGGGCAATATCCATTGTAAGTGAAATTAAGGCTTCTTTGAAAATTGGTATCTCTTTTTCATTAAGGGTCCCTTCTAGGCCATTTGCCATAAGAAAGACAGTATCATTGGTGCTTTGTTCGCCATCTACCGATATTCTGTTGAAACTTAGGGAAACCGCCTCCTTAAGACAATTTTGAAGAGTTTGAGGTTCACAGGCAATATCAGTCATTAGAAAACACAACATGGTAGCGAGATTAGGGCTTATCATTCCAGCGCCTTTGGCAATTCCGAGGATTGTTCCGTTCAAGCGTCCACATTTCACTTCCACGGATTTTATCTTCGGTCGGGTGTCGGTTGTCATTATGGCTAAAGCTACATCCTGAAAGCCTTCGTGGGACAATCCTTGTATTAAGGAAGGCAATGCGCTTTTAATCTTCTCCAACGGTAATTTTTTACCAATTACACCTGTAGAAGCCACAAGGACACTGCGGGGTTTGAGATTAAGAGCCCTTTCGACCGTTTTTGCCATTTCTTCTGCATCTTTTACGCCTTCTTTCCCAGTACAAGCATTAGCACAACCGCTGTTGACAATTATCGCTTGGGCCATACCTTTTTTTAAGATTCTTTTGCTGTAAATGACGGGGGCAGCTTTAACCCTATTAGAGGTAAATACCCCCGCCACTTTACAGGGGGATTCAGAAAGTATCAGGGCCAAATCGAGTCCCTGAGATTTTATACCGCTTGCTACTGCTGAAGCTTTAAAGCCTTTGGGTAATTTCATCTCCCGCAACAATATTTATATTTTTTACCACTGCCACAAGGACACGGGTCATTACGACCCACTTTTGGGGTTTTTCTTCGAATTGGCCTTTGAACTTGAGGAGAAGGTAAAACTGGAGAAGTTTCTTTAGAGGGGAAAGGACCTCTCCCCATTTCAAAGGACAAACGTTTCGAAAGCGAAAAAGTGGGCAACTCTTCTTCCCGAGTAATCTGAACAGCGAATAACTTTCTCACCACATCTTCTCTGAATCGATCGAGCATCTCCAAAAACATCTGGTATCCTTCTTTTTTGTATTGCACCAAAGGATCCTTCTGAGCATATCCCCAAAGTCCTATTCCTTCTTTTAAATGATCGAGATTAAGTAAATGCTCTTTCCAATGACCATCCAATGTATGAAGTAATAGGAATTTTTCAACTTCCCTTAGGAGATCAGCTCCTACATACCTTTCCTTTTCCTCATAATATTCCCGCACTTGGGAAAATAGCATTTCAATTAAATCTTCGCGCTTTACTTTGGGAATAACCTCAAGTTCCAAAGGAAAGAAGAATTGTTGTTTAAAGGCTTCCTTTAGGCCCTCCCAATCCCATTCTGATACAGGTAGCTTCGGGTCGGTATAGGTGTCCACCAGATCTTCCACCAATTTGTGTGTCATCTCCATAATTATCCCCTTTAAATCTTCTCCCTTCATTATCCTGCGTCTCAGAGAATAAATCACTTCTCGTTGTTGATTCATTACATTGTCATACTCAAGAAGGTACTTCCTTATTTCAAAATTATGTGCCTCAACGCGCTTCTGGGCATTTTCGATGGCCCGACTTATAAGAGAATGCTCAATGGGTTCTCCGTCTTTGACTCCCAAGCGTTCCATAATCTTTTTCAGTTTCTCTCCTCCGAATATTCGTAAAAGATCATCTTCAAGAGATAAATAAAACCTAGAGGAACCAGGATCACCCTGACGCCCTGCCCTTCCCCTCAATTGGTTGTCTATCCTTCGACTTTCGTGTCTTTCAGTACCGATAACGTGTAACCCCCCCAAACTTACTACCTTCTCCTTCTCTTCTCTGGTAATCTGAAGGGCCTTCTTATAAGCCTCCTGAAAAGCCTTCTCATCGGCATTATCCCCAACCATTTTCTTGACTAAAAATTTGGGATTCCCTCCCAGTAAGATATCCGTACCCCGACCAGCCATGTTAGTGGAAATGGTCACTGCTCCAAACCTTCCAGCTTGAGCGATGATCTCGGCTTCTTTTTCATGATGTTTGGCGTTCAAAACATGATGAGGAATGCCCTTTCTTTTCAACATTTGACTCAACCGTTCCGATTTTTCTATGGAGGTGGTACCTACTAGTACTGGACGACCTATTCTATGAAGAGCCTCTATTTCCTTAACCACCGCTTCAAATTTCTCTTTCTCAGTCTTAAATATCACATCGGGATAGTTGTTCCTTATTAAAGGTCTATTGGTGGGGATAACAACCACATCTAAATTATAGATCTTCTTAAACTCAAGGGCCTCCGTGTCAGCTGTCCCCGTCATACCAGCGAGTTTTTTATACATACGAAAATAATTTTGAAAAGTTATAGTAGCTAAGGTCTGATTCTCCCGTTCAATCTTCACGCCTTCCTTAGCCTCAATAGCCTGATGAAGCCCATCAGACCATCTTCTGCCTGGCATTAATCTTCCGGTAAATTCATCAACTATAATTACATTACCATCCTTAACCACATAATCTCGGTCTCTTTTAAACAGATAATGCGCTTTTAATGCTTGGTGAACATGATGGATTAAATCGATGTTCCTTGGATCGTATAGATTATCTATTCCAAGTAATTCCTCTACTTTCGCAACTCCTTCTTCAGTTAAAGCAACTGTCCGAGTTTTTTCATCAATTGTGAAATGTATTTCTTTTTTTAAAAGCGGAACTATACGATTTATGTGGTAATATTTTTCGGTAGATTCTTCAGCAGGTCCTGAAATTATTAAAGGAGTTCTTGCTTCGTCTATTAAAATAGAATCAACTTCGTCTATTATAGCGTAATAATGCTCGCGTTGAACACAATCATCAAGCGAAAATTTTAAATTGTCCCTCAAGTAATCAAAACCAAATTCGTTATTAGTTCCATAAGTAATGTCCGCTTGGTAAGCTTTTTTTCTTTCTTGGTCATCCATATCATGGGTTATGACGCCTACTTTTAATCCTAAGAACCTATATATAACCCCCATCCATTCTGCATCGCGGCGGGCCAGGTAATCGTTTACGGTAACAATATGAACGCCTTTCCCTATTAGGGCGTTTAAGTAAGCGGGCATTGTGGCCACTAAGGTTTTTCCTTCTCCGGTTGCCATCTCCGCTATTTTCCCCTCATGTAGAACGATTGCTCCCATTAATTGAACGTCGAAGGGTCTTTCGCCAAGCGTTCTTCTGGCTACTTCCCTTACTACCGCGAAGGCTTCTGGGAGAAGTTCGTCTAAAGACTCACCTCTTTCTATCCTTTCTTTGAACTCATAAGTTTTTCTTCGCAACTGGTAGTCCGGCATTTGCATCATCTTGGGTTCAAGAGCATTTATACGTTCCACAATTGGTATTAATCTCTTGAGCTCTCTCTCATTTTTTGTCCCAAAGATTTTCTGTAGAACCTTACCTATCATCTCCTTCTCCTCGCTATAATATACACCCCTTCTTTTTATTTAACAAAAGGAAGGAATTCAATCAGGAAGGTAATGCCAAGGGTTAACGCTTCTTCCATGTAACCGGACTTCATAATGGAGATGTGGACCTGTTGAACGACTTCCGGTATTTCCCACAAGTCCAATAACTTGTCCTCTTTTTACCTCTTCTCCTTCGCGAACCAAAACCTTCGAAAGATGTCCGTAAAGGGTTTCAATCCCATAACCGTGTTTTATCCTCAAGCTCAAACCCAAATCTTTATCATACCATACTTTATCCACCTTACCATCAGCAGGGGAGCGAATAGGCGTTCCCGGTTTAGCTGAAATATCCACGCCCGTATGAAACTCCACTCTTTCCTCACCAAAAGGACTTTTCCTCCAACCGTAACCCGAAGTCACTTTCCCTCTTACGGGCCAAAGGGAAGGGGTACGCCTTAATTGATCGAGCTTCTTAGCAAGGCTTTTTTCTAATTCTTTAAAAGCTTTGTTTCTCAATTTCACTTCGGCTATCAAATTCTCCAACGCTTCCTCTTCTAACACATTCTTAAAGCCACCTTCCCCTCCTTGAGCTACTCTATCCTTCTTTTTTCTCTCCTCTAAGGTTTTGATATTTAAAGCTTCCTTCAATCTCCGTTCGACTTCCTTTAAGGCTAACACCTCTTTGGTTAATTCTTCTAACTTCTCCCCATAAATTTGGCTTTGATAAGCGAGTTTCCCTTGGACTGTTTGTAACTCTTTATGTTTTTTCCAATACTGCCAAACTAAAAAAGGAAAAAGTAAAAGACAGACAAAGGAAGATATCAAAACACCGATTGCTAAAAGAAACAAAGGACGCTTTAAATAAAGACGAAGGACTCGAAAGTCTTTGTTGAAAACCCAAATGGAATATTTCACAGCGGTTTACATAGCAAAAAATATCCACCATGTCAAGTCCTTTAGTTTTTGATATGGTGCATGGGTATAAACATAGGTACCACTTTGGAGAAGGAGGAACAGAGAGGGTAGAGGCTGCCCATCTCATCCTTGAGGTCTTTCGCAGGGCTGAGGTACCCTGGGATCGTGAAATCAAACCCCTCAGAGGATGGGAGGGCAGGTGTGGGTAAAGTATATCACGATTTGAGGAAGACTTCTCCTGAAGGGGCGAGGCTTTTGGTGAGAAAGGTCCTCGAGCAGAACGGAGGCAATGTGTCAAAGACGGCAAGGATCCTCGGCATCTCACGTAAGACCGTCAGAAGGGCAAGAGAAGGCCCCCTTGAGGA
>Ga0197143_1001153_pt1 | contig 23450 bp, 24 predicted proteins | sample GBS70_MetaG_FD_148603 | JGI IMG/M metagenome (GOLD analysis project Ga0197143, IMG submission 148603) | Sediment microbial communities from Great Boiling Springs, Gerlach, Nevada, United States - GBS 70_MetaG | ecosystem: Environmental > Aquatic > Thermal springs > Hot (42-90C) > Sediment...
AAGAAGGTGAGGAATCATTATACGGGCTTCTAAAGTATAACTTCAACGCACTAATCCCAGACGGATATGAATACACGGATAGGATTTCAGGCACCCTACCCTATAGGGGGTTGCTGTGCAAAGTATACAAGGCAACAGAAATAGATACTCATAGATAGCATCTGCTAAGAAAAATGAAGAAAGAGGGTTACGGTGAAACTACTCACGCCATGTGAGTTTGGGGATGAAGTCGGCTGTTTTCCTCTCTGGGGCCCTATACTTTCGTAGCAATCTTCTCCTCGAAGCTGCCCGATGTTCTGAAGTTTACGATAAACACCTACCCCCTCTTAGCCTTCTGAGAGACACCGAGTTATAAAGTTTAGAACCGCTTCTCTCTAATCCCAAACGCAGCGAATAGGTTGTATTGCGACACAATCTGCTGAATAACACTTGTCGAATCGCCTAGGATAGGTTCTGAACTTTATTAAGTCTTGAGCCCTCTAGCACTGGTTGAAAACTGATAACAGCTATCTTCACTACAGTTGAGGTACACATCTTGGACTACAATATTTCGTGCTTACATAAACATTTAAATTTAGCTGCCCTCCTTTAATTTGAAGACGGATGGACAAGAAACTTGTTATGAAGAAGGCTTATGAGCTGGGCTTTAACTATGAGAAGAAAAATAAGAATTGCGCTCAGTGCACCTTTGCGGCTGTTCTAGATGCTTTGGGTGTAGATTATGATACTAATACATTCAAAGCAACTACAGGGCTTGGAGGAGGCGGCGGCTTAACAGGGAGCGGGTCCTGCGGCGGCTTTTCAGGAGGAGCTATGGCCATAGGCTACTTGTTTGGCAGAGGGCTTGAAGGCTTTAGAGAGTTGAATGCGAAACCTGAAGACTGTTTCCCTGCTCTAAGCTTGGTAAAGAAGCTGCACGACAGGTTCATTGAATTTTTCGGAAGTGTTTTGTGCCGAGACATACAGGAAAAGGTCTTCGGAAAATCTTTTCAGATGATTAAAAGTGAAGGTGATAAAGTAGTTATTACGATAGACGAGTTTGAAAAGGCTGGGGCGCACGGCGATAAGGGATGCCCCACTGTCGTTGGAAAAGCCGCTGAATGGACTGTAGAGCTGATGTTAGAATATAACATTACCCAACAGTAAAGGATTTGTATGTAAAAAGCCTTATTGGAAAGTGTTTATTAAACGATACCGCAAAATGCAGAAAAGCGCTATTACTAAAATTCAAGCAATAAAGTTTGTCGCTTGAGGAGCTTCTCAAAGCGGTTGAGCTTAGTGTAAAGAGAGGGGCTAATGTTATTTCGATAAGGAGGTAGCGGAAGAATGAAAGGTAAACCAAGATATGGTTTCGATCAGAAAAACTCTCTGACAAGGCTGCGAGAAACCTGTGAGCTTTTGGCACCCACTAAAAATCCGCCGAGGTGCAACATACGCGGTAAGCCTTACGTACCCATCCACCGACTCCATGGGACCATTACCTTTTTAGTTAAACCAGAGGAGCTAGGCTGGGAGATGTACATAATCGAGACAAGAAAGATCGTGCGTTGTCGCCTTAAATGTGATGTTATAACAGGTGGAGGAAGAGCAGAGTCTAAAGGAGTCGTCTGAAGAGCCTAAGAAGAGCGAGGAGGTGGAGAAGCCTCTGACCGCGAAGATTACATATGAGGAGTTCATAGAGTTGATGAAGTTCAGATTAGTCTGGTTAGCGCTTCGATACTAAAGACCAGTACGGAGATAAAGGTATAGAGAATACCGTCAGCCTAGATAAATATCCGTGAAGAATAGTAAGCTCCACACATTGCTCAATAAGTAGCATAGCCGTCCTTGTAGCTAAATTTAAATGTTATACCCTCATCTACCAGTGTGATCGAAATGAGTGTTCCGAATATTGTTAGGATAGCTGTTGTTAACTTCCAACCAGTGGTAGACGGCCTAAAACCCGACAAAAATGCTACATTAATAAAAATTGAGCGCTTCATAATTGAGGCGGTTAAAGGTAACGCGAATATTGTTGTCTTCCCTGAACTTGCCCTAACAAGTTACAGTGGCTTCCCACCTGAGCTAGCAAAAGATCTTTCAGAACCTATCCCAGGGCCATCTACGAACGCGATTCAACAAATCACTTCTAAATACAATATCTATGTGGCGTTTGGAATGATAGAAAGAAAGGGCTCGAAGCTTTACAATTCTGTGCCCTTCATAGGCCCGCACGGAGTTGTAGGTGTTTATCGAAAAGTTCATCCTGCTAAATTTGCTGAAAAATGGGTTACCCCTGGAAATTCTTACCCTTTGATTCAAACCCCTTGGGGCCCCATTGGAATAGGCATATGTTACGATAATTACTGCTTTCCTGAAGTTCCGAGAATCTATGCGCTAAAAGGAGCAAGAATACACCTGAATCCTACAGCATTTCCACAGTTTCCAGATGCTGATGACTATTTGGACTTTTACATAACAACACTTGGGGCGCGGTCTATTGAAAACAACATGTTCATCGCCTCTGCAAACATGGTTGGAAGGCAAGGTGACTTCAATTATTTTGGGCATAGCGTGGTGATCGGACCCAAATCGGGCAAAATGAGTTATCACATTTATGCCGGACCTTTGGGGCGTGAAGAGGGGATCGCCATTGCCACAGTAGATTTGTCTGTGCTAAAAGATCTATGCTTAGGAGTTAAAACTATCTTTGACGATCGGAGACCAAAAACCTACATTCCATTAATAAAAATAAAAAGAGAATAAATTTAAAAACTTGAGTAGGAGGCTACTTAGGTAATGGTTTTTTTTAGCCATTTCATGTAGAAGGTCTCAATGTCTGGTTCAAATTCTTTAATTATAGGATAGCCTGGTGGCACAGCATCGACGTCTAGCAAGGCTCCGCATCCTGGGCAGACAAACTCTCGTATTTCGCACCAAGCAGGGTCTGGAGGCAATAGATAAATTTCTTTGAATTCTTCATCAGATCTTCTAACGTGAATCAAGGCTTTAAGTTTCCAATTTTCCTTATAGTCACCGAATTCATATCCGCAGAGAGCCCTTATAACTAGGTTCCCATCCTTATTGATAATCATTAAATGCTCTGATAATGGTAGAACGATCTTCTCCTTCCACCCTGTTAGCTCCTGTAGAACTTTGAGATACTTTTCAAAGCGATCAGCATCTTTGAATGATGACATCATTTTCTTTAAATCGTCCCAAGGGAGCTCCCTCTTAACTAATTTTCTTATAACTTCTTCAGGGTAGGAAACACTCAACTTCCTCACCTCCTATAGCTCAAAGTCTTCAGGTAGATTCCAGAACGTATAGAACTCGTCTCTCCACCTCTTTGAGAGCTTCATAACCTCTCTATAGGATCGCTTGACTGCTTCGGGAAGGTTCCTCTCCAATATTCTTTCCCGCTCCTTTTCAACAAAGTCTTTCACCGGTATAGACTTTGCGAGTCTCTCCCGTTTGATAGATTCGCGTTTTTTAGCAGTAGCTTCTAAGTCGACCGCCCATTTACCGTTTTCGTATTTAAGGATTACACCATGAACCTTCTCCGCGTATTCTTTACTTACAAGACCCATTTCTACATCACGCACTACAAGCTTGGGGTCTCTATCGATTGGATCTCCGTAAGCTGCTCCACCTTTATGTACGATTCCGAACAAGTCGTAGTAGGTTAAGGAGGGAGTTACATCGTGGGTTTTGTAGAAGTAAACCTCTTCAGCTTTCAGAACCCCATTCTTAAGAGCATCTATAACTTCAAACACGGTTCTTGGCAAAGGTATTCCCTTTTCAATAAGTTCTTTGATATTGGTGTTTCTTAGTGCATAACCGATAGGCATAGGCGGTGGATATCCGCCAAACATCCCTTTGTCAAATGGAAAGACGCCAGGGGTCCATCCACATTTAAGAACCGCTTGTAGAGAGTCTGTCCACGCAATAAATTGAGAGTTCCGCGCAGCTCCTCCTCGAAATCTCCCGGGTGCATAAACGTCCCTTAAGAAACTGCGGTAAAGATATAGTTCATTAAATAATTCTTCCCATCTTTCTGCGTTTCCAGCAGTCGTATCTGGTAGCCATAGGCAATGTCCCGCATCCAATCCATCCTCAACAGCCCTTGCGCCGCTTCCTGCACCGGCATGTTCCATATTATCTCCCCCAGCCAACCCCTTTGGAGTGAAAAGTTGTATTGTATGCATGTCGTTGGCGTTCATTTGGAATATTTCTTCTAGAAAACCGCGTGAGAAGAAACCGTATGAAAGTAACCTGACACCGGAACCGAAGAGGGTGCAAAGGACATTCCACACGTTTGATGTGGATATGTGCGGATCAGTCGGATTTAGCGTTGTACCAGGTATTGCTGAGAAGGAGACGCAACGATTGGTTCCCTCCGAAACCCTGAGGTCATAGGCTAATATCTGAGTTAGAGTAATCCACAGGCCTCCTCTTAAGAGGGTTGGTGTTGCGTGGAGGGGGTGAGGGGCTTGTGGATTAGCTGCATAAAAGTCATAATGCAATGTTCCGTCTTCTTTCACATTTATCTCATATTCATACATTAGTAGAAAGTCTTGTTGGGCCAAGGGATGTAGGCGCCTTAGCCCCTCTACCTTACTGTAGTTTAGCGGTATGAATGCCGCAGTTCTATATTTCCCTGGTATTAGTGTAGCCTTCACCTTATCTTGGAAAGCTCTTCTGCCGCTCTCTATGAGTTCGCGGATGGCTCTCAGGTAATATTCGAGACCGAATTCTTCTATGACTTTTTTAACACCCTCCCTTATCATGTAATTACCAGAAAGCCTAACCTTAGTATCCATAAGGAAGAGTTCTGGGAACCTAACATTAATCTTCATTTTTTCAACATAATCCTTCCTGAGCCTATCGTTTTCGGCGACAATGTCACCCATCAAATGAACTCCTTCTACGAAACGTGTAGGGGAAAGGGGACAACCAGCTGGCTCATACGCTCCACATTCTAGGCAATGGATAACGCCTCCGCTCCACCCTATTAATTGCCCGTTATAGAATATTGGAGTAACCTGTAACACATCAACCGGATGTAGCCCTCCAACCCACCAGTCGTTGGCTTCAAAGTATCTTCCCTCGATTATGCCAGGGTCTTCTTCATAGTCTTGCTCTATCATCCACTTTATGAAACGAGATAAAGTATTGACGTGAGCCATGATGCCGGTTGAGAAGACTACACCATCGCCTTCAGGGGTGTAGATGGCAAAGACGAGTTCTCCTACTTCCTTCGTACCGGGCGAAGAAGCAATATACCTTACCGATTCACGTGCACCAACAACCAGCGACAGTAGCCGTGAATAAAATCGCTCTAGTTTAACAGGATCCTCTTTAGCGAGCGTAATCTCCTTTATTCCATAGTAATGCCCTGTCTCCTTCCAGAGCCTTTCAGATTCTTCCAGCATTTCTTTGAGCGTTTTTCCACCGTACCCTATTCCCATAATATCTCACCCCCTAGAATAATGGATGAATTCATACTCATCTATATAGATCTTCCTATTAGGAGGTACAACAAGTGTAGTCATAGGGTGTTCAAGTATCGCTGGACCAGAAATCTTATTGCCTGGCTTGAGAGGATCCATTTCCCATACGTCAAAGGTCACCCACTTTCCTTCATAGAAGACATCACGTTGACCCTTGAATGCTTTTTCAGGTGGTTTTTCAGGACCTAATGGTGACTTGGTTATCTTTGGCTTAGTTACGCCTGTTACTGTAGCTACCGTCGCAACCTCTTTTATTACAACGCCAAGCTCGGGAGAGAAAGCCGCCTTAGGATAGATAGCTACATAAACATCCTCAAAAGCCTTCATGAGGGCATCCCAATCATCGGGTTTCAATAGTCTGCTCTTCGGAGAATACACTTCTTGGTCCTCTAATTGACCTGTAAAACGCATATAAGCGATCTGTTTGAAAGTTATCTTGTCTTTGGAGAAGCCTTGTGAGCTGAGTATCTGTAGCTGCTTGTTTTCAAGCTCCTCCCATATACTGTTGAGCTGCTCCTCCGCTTTCTTAATTGTCTCAGTATCTGGATCTGGCGGGACAACTATGTTTACACGTTTATGTTCTCTAATCATATACTCTGCTGTTGCGTTACCTAAAGCTGAGAAACAAGCCGCAAACTTGAAGGTTATGTAATCTTTGAAAGGTATGGTATCAAACCCCCACATATGGAGAGGCCCAGCGCCTCCATACGACAAGAGTATATACTCTACTGGTGTGTAACCTCTAGCCATTAATGTAGCATTAATCCAGTCGCTCATTCTGGCGTGCAGAGCCGCAATAGCGAGGTACGCAGCATCGTAGAGATCCAAGCCGAGCGGTTCAGCGACTCTCTCCTTAATAGCCTTCAACGCTGCATCCTTATTCAGTTTCACTTTACCGCCTAAGAAGTAGTCAGGGTTCAAGTACCCTAACGCTACGTTACAATCACTTATTGTAACCTCTGGATACTTCCAGCACACGCCCACACGGTAACCAGCACTCTCTGGACCTAGTACTATATTTTTGGAAATCGGGTCGACGTGCACAACCATCCCCGCACCAGCTGCTATAGAATCTGTTCGCACCATGGGAAGACTAATCATATAGCGAGCAATTTCTGGTTCTCTCTCCAAATATATTATACCATCCTTAATTATTCCAACATCAAAGCTTGTTCCGCCTAAATCCGTAGCAACAATGTTTTTCTCGCCGAGTATGTCTCCGACCCACTTAGCCCCAATAACCCCACCTATTGGGCCGCTTATTAGTGTCTCAACCAACCTGGGATATCTTATGTCAACAAAACCTCCGTAGGAGAGAACTGAATATAAGTTTCCCTTGAAGCCCATTTCTCTAGCTTTAGTCTCGACCCTTAAGAACTGTTTGGCTGCTGGTTCGGCTGCAAAAGCTTGGATTACTGTAGTCATTGCACGCTCGGTTTCTCCACCTCGAGGGGAAATTTCTGATGAGAGGGCGATACCAACATTTACGCCTCGCTCCTTTATAACATCTTTTATTATCTCTCTCGTCTTTAACTCATGGATGGGGTTTAGTGGGGAGTGAAGATAGCAGACTGCGATGGATTGGCAACCCTCGTCTAACAGCTCATTAACCGCTTTTCTTACTTCTCCCTCCTTTAGAGGGATGACTATGTTACCCTTCCAATCAATACGTTCCTCAATACCCTTTATTAGCCTTCTCGGGACTAGAGGTCCTGGATATATATCTGGATATATGTGTGTGACAGAATGAAGCTTGTCCACATACGAATATCCTAGCCACGAGTGACCTCGCATAAAGTATAGGGCGTGCTCAAACCCTTTTGTTATCAGTAATCCAGTCTTAAGACCTCTACGGGTTAGCACCGCGTTTAGTAAGAGGGTGCCAGCATATGCGCAGAGCTTCATATTTGATAAATCTGGCTTTGGGTCATGTAGCGCGTCTTGGATACTCTCAGCGAAGCTTACTGATTCGTCTTCATAATTCGTTAAGGCCTTTCCAAGAAGGAATGTGCCATCTTCCCTTACCGCGATACAATCAGTCATCGTGCCTCCGGCGTCAATGGATATACATATAATATCTCTAATCTTATCAAGCTGAACCAATTTCCTCCACTTACCCCTTAAAAAAAATATTTTAACCTTTTGGTTCCACGTTAATAGGGTTCTCAAAATAAAACATAGCTTGATCTGATGGAAAAGAATGGAAGCTCGAAGATTAAACAAAATAGAGAACGTTATCTTGAAAGTTCCGCAGCCTATCATAGAAAAATTTAAATAAGAAGACATTATAGAAGATAGAGGCCAGAATGCAAACCAAAGCTATAAGCAAGATATGGGCGGTCATAATAGCTGTGATAATAGTGGTTGCCGCTATCGGCGGTGTGGTTTACTATTTCTCCCGTCCACCAGTCGTAGTAAAGGAGAAAATAGTAATTGGCTACGTTGATGCATTTACTGGTATATTTGCACCGGGGCCAGAAGTATGGGGCTCGTACTGGATGAGAATGCTTGTCGACGACTATAATGCGAAAGGCGGACTTTATGTTCCAGAGCTAGGCAAAAAGCTGCCCATTGAGCTGAGAGAATATGACTCAAAGAGTGACACAGAAACCTTGGTCAGGCTTACAGAGAAAGCTATGGCTGAAGATAAAGTTGACCTTATGTTCGCACCTTGGGGTACCTCACAGAACTTTGCCGTCCTGCCACTATATGAAAAATATGGATATCCGCTGGTAGCCCACGCCATGGGGAGCGGACAAGTATATGATCTCGTAGTTACGGGGGCCTCCAAATGGGTTTTTCCAGTATTATGTCAACCACCCTTCGGGGCCAAATATACAGCCGATTTCCTCCAGTGGGCTAACGCCTCCCGCATAGGAATTATCGGTATAAGTGATTTGCACGGCATAGAATGGACCGGACAACTAAAAGCAGAATTAGCTCGGAGAAACATGACCGTAGTCCTTGGTCCTGAACTCTATCCATTGACCGTTGCAGACCTCTCCCCAATCATAAGGAAGCTCCAAGAGGCTAACGTAGACGCACTATGGGCATCTACATATCCAGCAGACGGCACGCTACTGATAAGGCAGTGTATGGAGCTCGGTTTCACACCAAGAATAATGATCATGGGCCCAGGCTCCCAATACCCTGCAATAATGATACCGACATTCGGTGTTAAAGCAATGACGGGAATTATAGAATACCACGGTTTCGAGGTAGATTATAAAGCATCTCCAAAACTCCTCGAGTTAGCGGAAAGGTATAAGGAGAAAGTCGGCTATTATCCCGGACCTAACACTATAGCAGCCTACGTCTGCAACGAAATGCTCTTCAAGGCAGTTGAGAAATATGGTCTAGACAGAGTTAAGATTAGGGACGCCTTCTTGGCTGGCGAATCATTCGATACCGTAGTTGGACCAGCGAAATTTGACATGCAGAATGTGTATCTGGATGCCGCTGGTGCTGGCTACCTCTGTCAATGGCAAGGCGAGGAAATACTAAAAGTAATATGGCCATTAGAGAAAGCTACCGCCACTTGGATTCCTAAAACTCCTTGGAAATAACTCAATCCGGTGAAGCTACTTGATAACCCTCACCCTTTTTTTTGAAATATTAGTTGGTGGGATAATTTTAGGAGCTCTATACTCGCTTATAGCTGTTGGTCTTAATCTACAATACGGAGTCACACGTATGCTTAATGTGGCGCACGGAGATTTTTTGATGCTAGGCGCCTACATAACTTACTTCTCTTTTACACTATTTGGCATAAATCCATTCGCTTCGATGATTGTTGTCGCTCCGCTAATGTTTTTAATAGCGCTCATAGTTTATGCAAGCATTCTCCAAAGAGTTGTGAAAATATCAAAGTCAGCCGAAGAAGTTGAGTGGAGATCCCTCCTATTATGTTTCGGCCTTTCTTTTGTAATTCAAAACGTAGCTATGATCCTATGGACTGCGAACTACAGGGGGTATGAAGCCCCCTCACTTGGCTTAGTTAACATTTTTGGCGTAACTTTCGAGGTAAATCGAATAGTTATTGCGTTGATTTCTATCATCATTAACGTCTCACTTTATCTCTTCTTACGGTTTACTAAACTAGGCATGGCTATGAGAGCAACGGTTGAGCAGCCTGAAGGTGCGCAGCTAGTTGGAATCAACATATTTATGATCTCCGCGTTTTCCTTTAGTTTAGGCGCTATCTTAAGTGGTTGGGCAGGCACTCTGATAAGTACATTTACGACATTAAATCCTTTTATGGGCTCCTCCTATACATTAATCGCCTTAGTTTTAGTTATTTTAGCTGGCATTGGTAGTTTCAAGGGGAATATCGTAGGAGGGTTTTTGATCGGTTTTCTTGCATATTTGACGATGAGGGTTATACACTCAGTTTTAACCCTGGTTGTCATTTACTCTTGTTTAATAGTGATACTTTTAGTAAGACCTCAAGGTCTATTCGCAAGGTGAGTTGGGTTGAAAACCCCTATACCTACACTATTAATTTGGCTTATATTCCTTGTAGTGGTAATTTTCGCCCCATTCTTTTTACCGCGGTACTATGTGGCAGTACTTACAAACGTTCTCTGCTGGCTGGGGTTGGCTCTGTGCTGGCACTTTTTTAGCGGTACTACAAAATACATCTCACTAGGTTCAGCAGCTTTCTTTGGAGTAGGCGTCTACCTTACAGCAATATTTGGTAAAACACTGCCATACTATTTTATACTACCTTTAGCTTGCGTGATTAACTTTCTGTTTGCAGGCGGTGTTGGCCTTGTGACTTTGAGATTAAGAGGCATGTATTTTGCCATTTTCACCTTCGGTCTAGCTGAACTTCTAAATAATATCATTCTTTTCTGGGAGATGAAGGTAACAGGGACCCGTGGTAGGTTTGTAACTCCTTTCGATATTTATTACCCAATGGTATTCATCACTTTTGGGATAATTTTGCTTACGCTTGTTTTAAGAAAATCTAAGTTTGGACTTGCATTAAGAATGATAGGTGAAAATGAGGAGGCAGCGGCTCATTTTGGTCTCAACACTACATTATATAAAATACTTGGGTTCGCTTTGAGCAGCGCTTTAATCGGCGTAATCGGAGCTGCTTTTGCCCCTAGATGGGGATATATCGACTCAGGAATAGCTTTTAACCCTCTATATTCATTTATGCCAGCAGTAATGACACTATTCGGCGGCACGGAAACGATGCTCGGTCCTGTTGTGGGTGCATTACTCCTCTCCTTAGTAGAAGAATATTTACTTACAGTTCTAAAAGAATACTTCATGCTGATCCTAGGGTTGGTGATGATAATAATCTTACTCACCTTACCAGAAGGTATTACTGGAAGGGTTGTTAAAAGGTAGATTAAATTCCTAAGAACGCTTCCTTAACGTGTTTGTCAGCTAACAGATCTGAACTCTTTCCCTCTAAGGTTATCTTCCCCACCTCAATTACATAAGCGCGGTCAGCAAAGGTTAAGGCGTAATGAACATTCTGTTCTGCAAATAGGATACTGAACTTATATTCTTCTCGGAGTTTCTCTAAAGCTCTGTAGATTTCAGAGGTTAATTTAGGCGACAATCCTTGCGAAGGTTCGTCTAATATTAGTAGATGTGGATTCGACAAAAGCCCACGCGCTATAGCTAACATCCTCTGCTCTCCCCCACTCAGCGTAGCAGCCAATTGTTTCTCCCTCTCTTTTAACCTGGGAAAGATTTGGTAAACTATTTTCAGCATTTCTTTTATATTCTTGCGTGCTCGAGCAGTATAGGCTCCCAAAATCAAGTTTTCAAGAACAGTACAATTACTGAATAACTTTCTATCTTCGGGTATAAAGGATAACCCTAAATTCACAATTTTATAAGGAGGAAGACCCGTAATTTCTTTACCATCTAATCTAACAGTGCCTGATATCGGTTTAAGCAACCCAGCTACAGTACTTAGAAGCGTTGTCTTTCCAGCCCCGTTTGCGCCTATCAGAGCAATCGCTTCTCCATCCTTAACATTAAGAGAAATATCCCAAAGAATCTGTAATTTTCCTCGCTTGACATTCAAATTTTTAACTTCTAGCATAGCTTTCACCTAAATATGCTTGAATAACATTAGCATCATGGCTTATCTCTTCAGGTTTTCCATCGGCAATCTTCATTCCTTGACTAAGCACAATAATTCGATCTGATATGCTCATAATAGCACGCATATTATGCTCAATCATGAAAATAGTAATACCGCTATCACGTAATTCCTTAACAATTTTAATTGCCCACAGAGTTTCTGTAGGATTTAAACCAGCTAATACCTCATCTAACAGTAATAGTGTTGGCTTCGTGGCCAGCGCTCTTGCAATCTCCAGCATCCTCTGCTCGTATATTGTAAGGTTTGATGCAGGTACCTTACTTTTCTTATCTAACCCCAGCTTTTCTAATAGCTGGGTAATTTCTACATTTATATTAGGAGACTGTTTGTCTTTTCCCCGTCCAAAAATCGAAGCTGCAAGAATATTTTCATAAACAGTCATGCGCGGAAACGGTTTAGGTGTCTGAAATGTTCTGGCTATTCCTCGTTTACAAATCTCGTGAGGTCTGAGGCCAGTTATATCTTCCCCCCTATATTTGATAATGCCAGATGTTGGGGGGAATGCTCCGGTGATGACATTAAAAAGCGTCGTTTTTCCAGCCCCATTAGGACCGATCAAACCGACCACTTGACCTTCCTCGACATAGAAATCAACATCTTTTAAAGCTACAAGTCCCTTAAAATATTTTGTTACCCCGATCCCTTCCAGTATCTTCATGCATCCAATAGACCGCGGACTCCCTTTTAATATACTTTTTGTCGCGTAAAACGATACGCACGTAAATAAGCGAGCGAAAACAAATCTTCACGTTAACGATTTTTGGATACACCGGATAGATAAAGAGTCGAGATAATTCAAAAGCCGCTATGGAAAACTATTTAAGTATACTTCGCAGCACCTGAAGTTATGCCAAAAATTAGTGGTGGCGAGCTCCTTTGTAGGGCTTTGAAAAAAGAAGGAGTACGTTACGTGTTTGGATTACCGGGTGGGCAACTTCTAACATTCATGGATGCTATTGCACGAGATGGCGAAATGAAGTTCATTATGACTAGACATGAAGCGTCTGCTGCAATGATGGCCGATGCTTGGAGTAGGATTACTGGTCAACCCGGCGTATGCTGTGGGACGGTTGGTCCGGGGGCTACGAATCTCGTAGGTGGTGTTGCAAACGCTTATGGTGATAGCTCGCCTATTGTGGTCATAACACCTAACGTTCAATCTTTCAGGGCGTATCCCTTTAAAGAATCCATACAAGCGTTAAACCAATATGATCTCTTTAAACCGATAACTAAGTGGAACGTTGTCGTGTGGGAATGGAGCAGAATACCTGAAATGGTCCACCGCGCGTTCAGAGAGGCGCTTAGCGGTAGGCCTGGTCCGGTTCACCTAGATATACCAGTCGACATTTTCTATGAGTGGAGGGAGGAGATATCTCTTCCAGAGCCTCATGAATATAGGCCCATCGGTAGAATAAGGGCTGACCCAGAACTTGTTAAGAAAGCTGTTGAACTACTGGCCAAAGCTCAAAGACCGCTTCTCTTAGCAGGCGGAGGTGTGCTCCGATCACAAGCCATGTCGGCACTGCGGGAAGTTGCTGAGTATATGTGTTTACCTGTTATCACAACGGTTTCTGGTGCTGGTTCTATACCCGCAGACCACCCGTTATGGGTTGGGGACTCGGGTTGGATTGGAGGTGACGCGGTAATCAAAGCTATCAAGGAAGCGGATCTGATTTTAGCCATAGGGTGCAGATTCTCCGAATGGATAGGGCTTGGTAAACCACCCATCTGGCCTGAAAGCGGGCAGAAAATAATCCATGTAGATATTGACCCACGGGTTATTGGTGTAAATGTGCGTTGTGAGGTCGGAATAGTTAGTGATGCTAAAGCCTTCTTACAAGACATGCTACAAATCCTTAAAGCCGACTTTAAACGGTTTGAGGGTGTAAGAGAGTGGATTAAGGAGCTTAAAGAAACGCATCAAAAGTATATGGCTCAGTTTGAGGTTGAGGAGAAAGCAAAATCTCCTATTACCTATGCTAGACTGATGAAGGAATTGAGAGACTTCCTTTCGCGTGACGCTATCGTTGCATATGACGGGGGGCAGACTATGGTATGGGCAATAACCTATCTGAGACAGTATGAACCACAAGGATATGGTAGGCTTGACGGCTCAGGTCTAGGGCAGTTAGGCTTCGGGTTACCAATGGCTATTGCTGCTAAGCTCGCTAGACCGAATAGGCAGGTTATCGATGTCAGCGGAGATGGGTCGTTTATGATAACGGCTTGTGAATTAGAAACAGCGGTCAGATATAATGTTCCAGTCGTGGTAGTTATCTGTCATGATAACGCATGGGGGTTGATAAAGGCTTTCCAAGAAAATCTATTTGGAAGATTTATAGGCGTAGACTTCACAGAGGTCGACTACTCAAGACTGGCCCAAACTATAGGATGCTACGGCGAGCGGGTCACAGATGGAGACGAAATAAGGAGCGCTTTGCGAAGAGCCTTCGACTCCGGTAAACCAGCTGTTTTAGATATACCAATAAAGTACTCGCGACACCCTGTTGATAAGTACTGGGGTTATTGTCTTCAAGGATGCTACAGGGGCTTACCAGCCTCTGATGCTATAGGTGCACCTAAAGTTGTCTCTTAGATAACGTCTTAACCGCCCACCCACCAAAATTTATATAGCTGACACAACTTTATTCATCTGGAGGAGAGGTTAGTAGATGTATCTGGTTGGGGAAGCATTGGTTGGAGAGGGTAACGAGGTTGCCCATATCGACTTAGTGATTGGTGAAAAGGAAGGGCCTGTCGGAGCAGCGTTTGCTACTGCGTTAGCAACGCCGACTTCTGGGCACATACCTCTACTTGCGGTAATCGCACCTAACCTTCAGCCTAAGCCTGTTACACTAATAATCCCTAAGGTGGATATGAAGAATATGAAGCAGGCCACACAGATGTTTGGTCCCGCACAAGAAGCTGTTGCGAGGGCGGTTGCCGATAGCGTAGCTGAAGGCATTATACCTAAGGATAAGGCTGAGGACCTTTGTATAATCTGCGGAGTCTTCATACATCCGGCAGCAGAAGATAATAAGAAGATTTATGAGAACAATTACGCAGCCACTAAACTCGCCATAAAACGCGCATTCGCGAAGGAACCTAGCGTAGATGAAGTCCTTAGTAAGAAAGACGTAACCAAACATCCGTTCCGAGGATTCTAGGGCTACATTAAATCCACGCAGATTTCACCATCACTCTTGCTTAGCTTCATTCTTTTCCCTATTGCAGTATATGCGTGAGCAGGTAACCGGTTCGCGGTCATCAAGTTTAATTAACCTTAACCCTTTGAGAACAAGCCCCAGAGCAAAGAGCCACTAGGTACTTAGCTTTCTGGAGTGGGATGGGCAAGCATTGTTTTTACTTCTTTACGGCTCTTTTTGCTGGAATGTTTACTCGCGGCTGATCTTATCGTGCTACTGATCTACTCTCTGGTATTTTAGAAGATTTGAATGGAGAAAGGCTTAAAGTTTAATAGATGATTTATGTTGCCAAAAGCATATGAGTGAAGAGGAGGCTGAAGAGAGCGTCTTCCACAAGAAGCTTAAGGTAAAGTTAAAGGAGAAGGGTAGAGAGGGGAGGATCATCTTCCTAAAAGAGTATCTTGAGTTCCTACTGAGAAACAATAGGCCTCTACCACCAGACTTCCCGGCCTTTTGTAGGGAGGTGATGGGTTTGGATGAGAGGAACGGCTACATCCATATAAGGATATGGAACGAGAAGAATGAAGTGGTCGAGTTCGCTAAGGCGATGAACTACGAGTACAGGATAGATCAGTATGACTGACCTCTTAGTTGGAGAAGCACTAGTCGGCGAAGAACCCGAAGTAGCGCACATAGATCTCATCATAGGTAAGAAGAGTGGCCCCGCAGGCATAGCTTTCGCAAACGCACTAGCGCAGCCAACAGCAGGGCACACACCTATACTTGCGGTGATTAGACCGAATCTACCGGCTAAACCATCCACTCTGATAGTGCCGAAAGTTACAATAAGAGATCTTGAGGACGCTGAAAAGGTCTTCGGGCCGGCGCAGAGCGCTGTCGCTAAGGCTGTTGCTGACGCTGTTGAGGAGGGGATCATACCGAAGGAGGAGGCTGAGGATTATGTGGTTCTCGTCTCTGTCTTCATTCACCCAAAGGGTAGGGATTATCAGCGGATCTACCGCTACAACTACGCTGCTACTAAGCTCGCTCTACAGCGTGCGCTATCAGGGTTCCCGAGCATAGATAAGGTTTTAGAGGAGAAGGATAAAGCGATACACGGGATGGTTGGGTTTAGGATAAACAGCCTTAAGAAGCCGCCTTATCTAGAGGTTGCTTTAGACATCCCTGATTGGAGGCGTGTTGAAGCGATAATTAAGGCTCTACCTAGGAGTGATGCAATCCTACTTGAGGCTGGGACGCCTCTGATTAAGAGGTATGGTGTTGAGGTTATTCAGAAGATCCACAGCCTTAGACCTGAATCTGTCGTTATCGCTGATATGAAGACGCTTGATGTGGGGAATGTGGAGGCTAGGATGGCTGGTGACGCTACGGCTGATGTGATAGGTTTTTCTGGGCTTGCTCCGATTAAGACGATTGAGAAGTTCATAGAGGAGTGTAAGAAGATAGGTGCCCTTTCGCTTATGGATACTCTGAATATGCAGAACCCTGTCGATGTGCTTAGAAAGCTTAAGGTGAAGCCGGATATAGTTGAGATCCATAGAGCCATAGATGTTGAGGACGAAGCGTACGCTTGGGGTAATATAAAGGAGATAAGAGAGGTCTGCGGGAAGGTGCTGATAGCTGTAGCGGGTGGGATAAGACTCAATAACGTGGAAGCAGCCCTGAAGGCTGGGGCTGACATCATAGTAGTTGGTAGAGCGATCACAGCAGCCAAAGACGTTACAGGGGCTGCAAGGGCGTTCCTCCAGAAGATGGGTGTAGAGGAAGTGGATCAGTTCAGGGTGATGACAGACTTCTAGCCAAAACACAAGTTCACTCTATCCGAGCGACCAGCGTAATCAGACCTGAAACAGCCAGCAGAGCTGATATAAGGTAGAATGTCGATGCGACCGGCGGATAAAGTGGGGTTGTGGCTGTAAAGTATGCTGTCAAAACCCCTAGTATGAGGAAGATTAGACCGAGCGCCTTGAGCAACACATTTACCCTAGAGCGGTAGATCTCCCTCTTCTTCTCCATATCCACTTAACTATCGTGAGCAGCATTCTTATCTCTTTCTATACGATAGAGAGCTAATCAATCTTGGATAGACATCACTTCTATTCCCATTGTGTTCTTAATTATGTCAGCCCTTTTTGTTATGTCGTTATCAAGTGTGGTTATAGCTCTTGCTCCGACCATTTTAGCCGTAGTTAGGTGCGGTAAGTCGAGTGTTTTAAGCCTAACAGCTTGAATATGTTTCAAGCTTTCTTTTACGACTCTATTGAGTTCTGCTTCTATTACTGAGGAGCCAAATCTCTTGATGGAGTATATTGCAAGTGGTACGGGCTTCTTCAGCTCGGCTCTTGCGTAGACAGAAGCTAACTCAACAAGTGTGAGATGGCTTACAATCTCATCCTCGTCACCTTGGTATTCCATAAATAAACAAAATACATAAAGGGTTTGTGAGATAGAAGATGGTGTGGTGTGTTTGGGGTCTGCGTATGTGCGTGGTAGGTCTGCTGAGTATTGGGTTAAGGGGTTGCTTGAGGCTCAAGGCTACCTTGTAATTAGGAGTGCTGCTTCTCATACACCTATAGATCTTCTTGCTGCAAAGGATGGTGTGAGGTTGGCTGTGCAGGTGAAGGTGAAGAGGGGGTTCACAAAAGAAGAGAGAGCAGAGCTCATAAGGTGGGCTAAGCAGTTCGACGCTAAACCTATGCTAGCGACAAAGAAGAGGGGGAGATGGGTTTTTACAGAGGTGGTTTAACTATACCCCCTAACCAACACTATATGCTTAAGGAGTTATTTCAAGTGAAGACATCCACTTTATAAACCTCCCTTACCTCAATTTTCCACGGTTTGCAGGCGGGTTTTGACGAGGTTGATAAGGGGATCCTTAGGTTAATGCAGGCTGATGCTAGGATTTCTTACGCTGAGATGGCTAAGCGACTCAACGTCCCTGAGTCGACCGTGAGGTATAGAGTTAAGCGTCTAGTCGATGCTAAGGTTATTAGGAAGGTGATGGCCCTTGTGGATCCGAGAAAGGTTGGGTTTGATGTGTCGGCTGTTGTTATGGTGAAGGTGGACCCAAATTATCTCCCAGAAGCACTTAGGGGGGTGGCTTCGTTCGAAGAAGTCCAGCACGTCTTTCAGACCACAGGAGAGTATGATATGATCTCTGTAATTCACGTGAGCGATATGAAGGCGTTGAACGAGTTTAAGCAGCGGGTGAAGAGGTTAGAAGGCGTGAAGGATGTTGTGGTTTGGGTTATAACGGAGCTCATAAAGATCGATCCTGCCCTTCCAATCTACTGAATCAGCAAAATTTTTCCATTTTATTGCTGATAGAGTAAACCCTAAATAGGGGAACGCAATAGCCAAGATCGATGGAGACAAAGCCTCCCTTCTTGGCTTCCTACGCTATAACCCAAGCTTGCAATTTAAAATGTAAACACTGCTATAGCGATGCTAAAGAGAAACCTTCTTCAGATGAGTTATCAACAGAGGAGGCGAAGAGTTTAGTCGACGAGCTTGCTGAGTGGGGTGTGAAGATGCTTATACTTGATGGCGGTGAGCCGCTTCTTAGGGAAGACTTCTTCGATCTAGCACAGCACGCTTCGACGAGGGGGTTAAGGTTGGTTGTGGGCAGCAACGGTACAATGATAAACGAGGAGGTTGCAATGAAGATGCGTAAAGCTGGTGTTCAAGCGGTATCGATATCTATAGATGGCGCGACTGCTAAAAGCCACGATAAGTTTCGTGGAGAAGAGGGTGCTTTTGAAAAAGCGATGAAGGGTGTAGAAGCTTGTAAGAGGATTGGTTTACCATTTCAGTTTAATACGGTGATGAGGAGGGGTATCCTTAAAGAGATACCGGATATCCTTAAGATGGCTGTAGATTACAGAGCGACAGCGGTAGAGTTCTTTGACCTTGTGCGGGTAAAGAGGGTTAAAGAGCAGTGCCCAGACGAACCTCTTACTGTAGAGGAGAGGAGGATCATAATGGAGTGGCTTGCTGAAGTGCAGCGTGAATACCCATTAATTATCCGTGTTCCAGCTTGCCCAATGTATCCTTTAGCCCTCAAATATAAGGGTATTCAACCGAAGATGGTCTCTGAGGATCAGCTGCGCCGAATCCCATATTATGGTAGAGGGTGCGCAGCCGGTATGCCAAACGGCTACATCACGATACTATTTAACGGCGACGTAATCCCTTGCATGCTACTCCAGTATAAGATAGGGAATGTTCGCAGAGAGCCGCTACGTAAAATATGGGAGCACCCATTTCTTGCTAACCTTCGCTCAAGGAGCCTTTTGAAAGGCGGGTGTGGAAGGTGTAGGTATAGAGACGAATGTGCAGGTTGTAGGGGAAGGGCTTACGAGGAAGCAGGAGATCCCCTTGCAGCAGACCCAGGCTGCTGGCTTAAGGAGAGTTGATTGATGGTTAAGAGTAAGAGGCTGGCTTTAGCGACGCTCTTCGGCGTCCTGATATTTGTATCGAAGATACCTCTCGTGACGCCTCTTGATAAGGCTGTTATCGTTGTTCAGGCGCTCCTACTACCGCTAGGCTATCTAGTAATGGGGAGGTTGGGCGCAACATATGTGTCTGTGGTAGGCGGGCTACTATCAGCCATCCTTAGACCAGCACTTTCACCATTCACGCTACTCTTCGCTCTCATCTACGGCCTTCTCACAGACGGCTTCTGCATATTATTCAAGGTTCGATCCTCTCAACTCAGCACGCTTAGATTAACCGTCTCTATGGGCATAAGCACAACCTTGATCGGCTTAATTTCATACTATACCACCGTATACGTCTTCACACTTCTACCGAGGAATCCTGTAGTGGAACTCGTTATTCTGGTGTCTGGTACCTTATGTGGGCTGGTTGGAGGGTACGTTGCAGCTAAAATATGGAGAAAGTATCTTTCAAACGTAGTTGCGAGGATTTAGCTTAAATAATGGTAGCTAATGTTTCGCAAACATCTTATCAGCGGTGAGGTTAAGTACGATCTCAGCGATATCGGTTGCGTATTCGGCTGTGCGCTTAATATCCTCCACTATAAGCCTAGCTATGTAACTCTGCTCTCTTACGCTTGCAGCATCAATAATCTTCAGAAGATCCTCGACCTCCTCCTCAACAACACTAGCATCGAGGATCAGCCTTTCAGCGGCTTCGTAATCTCTTTTGAAGAGCGCTTGACTCGACCTTTCGAAAAAGCTCAGCGCTACCTCACTTAACTTTCTTATGCGGATGAGCATCTCTTCAGGCAACTTACTCTTCAGTTGAAGGACGTTCTGCGCTATGCTTGCTGCGTGATCGGCAACTCGCTCTACGCTCTTCACTATAACACGGTAACCGAGGCAGTCCCTTGGTGCCTCTAAACCAATCTTCTCAAGAATTCTGCTATCTGAGACCGCTAGCTTTAATTGCCGAATGGTGTAGAGGCTGAATCTATCCACCTCATCATCTACTTTAATGACACCAGCCGCCACCTCGTGATCTAGGTCGCAGAGTGCATTTATAGCGTCTTTATGCATAGAGGCTGTTATCAGAAACATCCTTCTTAGAGCGTTTTCTACGCTCAGTTCAGGTAAGCCTAGAAAGATCTGTACGGTTATGTGGCTACTCGATTCATCTATAACTTCAGCACCAATAAGGCTCTTACGCACAGTTTCTTTAACTATCTCCTTATGCTGTAGGTCAAACTTCCCCTCTTTCGCCTTCACGTGTATGATGGTGTATCCTAGCAGGTAAGCGGATATTATGCGCCTAATTAACGAGTGTGGATGATCCTTGCTTGAGGACTCGATTACCGCATCACTCCTAAGTGGTTGAGGCGCTTGCTCTTTGGGTGTAATTATGAGAGAGGAGGGGCCGTAGCGTGTTATAGTTACTTCGCTTCCAGCGTTAAGCTTCATATCATCGACCCAACGCTTCGGGAGAGCTATTATGTAAGATGATTTCCCCGAAAATTGGATACGTCTAGTCCAATGGTTTGCCGCTTCTGTGTTCTCTCTCCTTTTATCCATATTTTTCCCGCTAAATATATGGATGGCATATTCAATATATGTTTTACTTGCCTCTACCCTATATACGGCTAAGAAGAAACCAGCTTAGGTCATGGGAAAAAGGGGAGGGGGGCAGAAGGCGAACCTTTCAAAGATTAGTGAACTACATCCCCTTCGCCTCCCCTCTTTAAGGTTCAAGGGTGACGGGTTCTTCCTCGCTCTAACCGTAGCAGCATCATCTGCTGTAATTGTCATAATGGCTCTGCTAGTAATTAAGATCTATGAGGGAGCAGCACCAGTATTCAACCGCTTCGGATTCAGCTTCCTAACAAGCGTGGAGTGGAACCCGGTAGAAGGCATGGAAGCTTATGGTGCACTACCCTATCTCTTAGGCACACTCGTAACATCAGCCATAGCGCTCATAGTAGGTGTGCCGATAAGCCTAGGTGTAGCGATCTTTTTGGCTGAGATCGCGCCGAGTAGGATTCGAGAGCCCTTATCATACCTAATCGAGCTCTTAGCTGCTGTCCCAAGCGTAATCTACGGGCTATGGGGTGTGTTCGTGTTTAGATTCTGGGTTAGGGATCTGATAGAAACACCTCTATCAACCTACCTTGGCTTCATACCACTATTCTCAGGCACCCCATACGGTCTTAGCATCTTAACTGGTGGGCTAATATTAGCCATCATGATCATACCAACAGTCTCTGCTGTCTGCAAAGAGGTCCTTTTAGCTGTGCCAAACACACAAAGAGAGGCAGCCTACAGCCTAGGTGCGACAAGATGGGAGGCTATAAGGATAGGGGTGCTGAGCTACGCCCGCGCAGGCATAGTAGGAGCAATAATCCTAGGATTAGGAAGAGCTGTTGGAGAAACTATGGCGGTAACGATGGTCATAGGCAACGCCGTAGGTCCTTCTGCGCTACCTACCTCACTTATTAAGGCTGGGCAGACGATGGCCTCACTTATCGCGAATGAGTTCAACGAAGCGGACCCTGTTTCGCTACACCCCTCAGCACTCATAGGTGTAGGCTTCATACTCCTAATCTCAGCACTTGTAATAAACGTGGTCGCTCAACTTCTCATCCACCACGTGAGGGCGAAGGGCATTGTGGAGTGAAACCAGCTACAAGATAAGGAAGTTTAAGGAGCACCTCTTCCTCGCTTCAACAGTTGTTGCTGTAATACTTGCGATCATACCCCTCCTAAGCATATTATTCGAAGTCGTAAGGCGAGGCCTACCAGCAATTTCAATCGAGTTCCTAACATCACCACCCGGGATCATAGGGCAGCCTGGCGGTGGAATAGCCAACGCAATTCAAGGAACATTCATCCTTATAGGCCTCTCATCCCTCATAGGCGTACCAATAGGCATCTTAGCAGGAATATATCTGGCTGAATTCGGCAATAACCATCTTGGCAAAGTGGTTCGATTCTTTAGTGACGTATTGATGCAGATGCCCTCTATCGTAATAGGAATATTTGTGTATGTGCTGGTTGTGCTCACCTTAGGTAAATTTTCACCTCTCGCAGGCGCGGTAGCCCTCTCCATAATAATGCTTCCGATTGTGATAAAGACTACAGAGGAATCCATAAGGCTTGTCCCTAATCTTTTACGCGAAGGAGCACTCGCCTTAGGTTTGAGAAGGTGGCGAGTGATCTTAAGCATAGTAGTCCCAGCGGCGAAAAACGGAATAGTCACTGGAGTCATGTTGGCGGTAGCGAGGATAGCGGGCGAAACAGCACCCCTTATAATGACCGTGCTAGGCAGCCAATGGTTCTTCACAAGCCTATTTGAACCCATAGATGCGCTGCCACTACGAATCTGGAGGCTCGCTCTACTACCTTATGAATATGCGCATCAACAAGGTTGGGGTGCGGCGCTAGTTTTAATAACAATCGTATTAGCCCTAAATGTTGTTGCTAAAACCTTGACTAAGATGAGTTTTAGGAGGAAGGTGAAGATTTGACGCTCAAATTGATTGTGGAGAAGAAGGAAGAAAAGCCGATACCTACTCCTAAGCCGGTTTATAAGATCGAGGTTGTTGGGTTGAACGCTTGGTTTGGTGATAATCATGTACTTAAGGACATAAACATGAAAATCAAGCCGAATACCATAACCGCTATAATAGGCCCTTCTGGCTGCGGTAAATCAACCTTCATCAGATGCCTTAATAGGATGCACGAGCTGGTGCCTAACGCAAAAGTGTCGGGTAAAGTCTACCTTGACGGGAAGGATATTTACGCGCCAGAGGTAGATCCGGTTCTCGTAAGAAGAAGGATTGGGATGGTCTTTCAGAAGCCCAATCCATTCCCAACGATGTCAATCTACGATAACGTAGCAGCCGGACTCAAGCTCGCTGGTGTGAGGGATAAACGGATACTTGATAAAATGGTCAGAGAGAGTCTAGAAGCAGCTTGGCTCTGGGATGAGGTGAAGGACTGTCTCCACAAATCTGGCGCAGAGCTATCAGGCGGTCAGCAGCAGAGGCTCTGCGTAGCACGGGCGCTAGCCGTTAAACCTGAGGTTATTCTTATGGATGAGCCTTGCTCAGCCCTAGATCCTATAGCTACTGCTAAGATAGAGCAGCTGATGGTGAAGTTGAAAGAAGAGTATACGGTTGTTCTAGTTACCCACAACATGCAGCAGGCAGCCCGTGTCTCAGAC
>Ga0197143_1001154_pt1 | contig 23443 bp, 26 predicted proteins | sample GBS70_MetaG_FD_148603 | JGI IMG/M metagenome (GOLD analysis project Ga0197143, IMG submission 148603) | Sediment microbial communities from Great Boiling Springs, Gerlach, Nevada, United States - GBS 70_MetaG | ecosystem: Environmental > Aquatic > Thermal springs > Hot (42-90C) > Sediment...
GTTCTTGAACGCGTATGCCCCCGAGAGGAGGAAGGAGCTATGGAGAAAACTCGGGATAACGCCTAGGGCTATAGATAGAGAGGTAACTGAGATAATGCACAGGACTCATATGGGCGTAGATGCTGATCCGCTCAATCTGATAGCTCAAGGATTGAGAGCAGCTCTAGCTGATGGTTGGAGCGGTTCGATGATGGCTACTCTCTTCAGCGATGTAATGTTCGGGACGCCGAAGCCCATAAAGGTCTGGGCTAATTTAGGCGTTCTGAAGGAAGATTCAGTCAACGTGATGGTCCACGGCCACAACCCATTGTTATCGATGCAAATAGCTGAAGTAGCTAAGGACCCTGAGATGGTAGAATTAGCTAAGAGCGTGGGAGCTGAGGGCATAAACGTAGTCGGGATGTGTTGCACTGGCAACGAAGTGTTGATGAGGTTAGGGATCCCGATAGCCGGCAACTTCCTCCAGCAGGAGCTAGCGATCATCACTGGAGCTTTAGAGGCTGTGATAGTGGATTATCAGTGCATAATGCCCGCTCTAGTGGATGTGGCTTCATGCTACCACACGAAGATAATAACGACCGAGCCTAAGACGAAGATACCGGGAGCTATTCACATAGAATTCGATAAAGCTAACGCTAGGGAGAGCGCTAAGAAGATACTGAGGGTAGCTGTGGAGAACTTCAAGAATAGGGTGAAGGAGAGAGTGTTCATACCGAAGGAGAAGATGGAAGCTGTAGTCGGCTTCAGCGTCGAGGCCATCTTATCTGCACTAGGAGGGACTCTCGAGCCCCTGGCGGACGCCCTCAAGAGCGGCAAGATAAAGGGGATAGCTGGGGTCGTGGGATGCACTAACCCGAAGGTGAGGCACGATAGCTCTCACGTAGCGATAACTAAGGAGCTGATAGCTAACGATATCCTAGTCGTCGGTACCGGCTGCTGGGCGATAGCCATGGCTAAACATGGCCTCTTCAAGCCAGAAGCTGCTGAGCTAGCTGGGCCCGGTTTGAGAGAGATATGCAAGGCCCTCGGGATACCTCCAGCCCTCCACATGGGGAGTTGTGTGGATTGCAGTAGGATGCTCGTAGCTTTAGCTGCTCTAGCTAACCACTTAGGAGTCGATATGAGCGATCTCCCAGTCGCAGGCTCAGCTCCCGAGTGGTACAGTGAGAAAGCTGTATCTATAGGTAGCTACTTCGTGGCTAGCGGCCTCTTCGTCCACCTCGGGACGGTGCCTCCAGTCCTAGGCTCTAAGAGAGTCGTTGAGTTACTGACTAAGGACGCTGAGAGTTTAGTCGGCGGTAAGTTCTTCGTAGAGACAGATCCGGAGAAAGCTGCTAAAGCGATGATAGAGCACATAAGGGAGAAGAGGAGGAAGCTCGGCTGGCCAGAGTGACCTTTATGGGACTTAAGGTCATAGTGGCCGGGAAGGGAGGAGTTGGGAAGACAACTGTAGCCTCACTACTCTCATTTTTTCTCTCATCTAGGGGGAGGAGGGTCCTAGCTTTAGACACTGACTCAGTGCCTAATTTAGCTCTCTCCCTAGGCCTACCTAGGGAAGTGGAGAGTAAGATAGTGCCTATAGTCAAGGACGAATCCCTCATCGAGGAGAGGACGGGGGCGAGGCCCGGCGAGAGTTGGGGCCTCCTCTTCAGGCTCAATCCCAAGGTCGATGATATCGTGGATAGATATGGGGTGAGATTGAGCGATAACTTGAGCCTCTTGGTAGTGGGTAGTATAGATTCAGCTAAGCAGGGCTGCCTCTGCCCCGCTATATCCTTAGGGAAGGCGTTGATCTCTCACATATTGATGGAGGAGCGTGACGTGATCATAGTTGACTCAGAGGCCGGAGCCGAAGTTTTCGGTAGGGGGCTAGCTGAGAGGTTCGATCACATACTCTGCGTCACTGAGCCCACTCAGAAGTCCCTGGAGATAGCTAAGAGGATAGTCAAGATGGGGAGGGAGCTGGGGATAAGGGAAGTGACTTACATAGTCAATAAGTTCTCCGGTGATGAGAGCGAGAGGCTGAGGATATCTGAAGCCCTAGACGCTAGGCACTTCTTCATCCCATACGATCATTCCTTGATAAAGGCCGAGATCGAGGGGAGGAGCCTGAGGGAATTGGATGAGTCCTCTCCAGCTATCCAAGCCTTTAGATCAGCCTTCGAGATGATTTTCGGGTGATCTCTATGCCTAAGGTCGGGGTCTACGTCTGCCATTGTGGTAAGAATATAGCCGGGAAGGTAGATGTTCAGAGAGTGGCTGCTGAGTTGAAGAAACACCCTCAGGTCACGGTATCTAGGCATTACTTCTTCATGTGCAGTAGCTTCGGCCAGGAATTGATAAAGAGGGATATAAGGGCTGGGAAGGTCGATAGAGTCGTCGTGGCCGCTTGCAGCCCCAAACTCCACGAACCCCTATTCAGAGAAGCAGTAGAGGAAGCTGGCTTGAACTTCGGGTATTACGAGCAGGCTAACATAAGGGAGCTCGTCTCTTGGTCGACTGAAGATCCAGAGGAAGCCACTAAGAAGGCTATAGCTTACACTTGGGCGGCTGTAGAGAGAGTCCTAGAGGCCGAGCCCGTGGAGACCGAGGAGTTCAGAGTGAACAGAGAGGCTCTCGTGATAGGTGGAGGCGTAGCTGGAATAGCTGCAGCGCTCGATCTAGCTGAGAAAGGGATAAGAGTCCATATGATCGAGAGATCGCCTACGATAGGTGGGAGGATGGCTCTATTAGATAGAGTGTTCCCTACGGGCGACTGTTCGCTCTGCATACTCACCCCCATGATGGCGGAAGCTGAGCATCACCCTAACATAACGATCCACACGATGTGCGAGGTCACGGAAGTCAGCGGGTCCGTTGGCGACTTCAAGGTCAGGGTCAAGAAGAGAGCTAGGTACGTAGATCAAGATAAATGCGTGGCTTGTGGTATATGCGCGGAATCTTGCCCTGTGGAGGTTCCGAATGAGTGGTACGCCAATTTGGGGAAGAGGAGAGCTGCTTACATACCCTTCCCCCAGTCCGTCCCAAGGGCTTACGTCATAGATAGGGAGAACTGCCTATTCTTCAAGGACGGGAGTTGTAGGAAGTGCGAAGAGGTCTGCCCAGCTAAAGCCGTGGATCTGACTGAGAGCGATGGGGAGTTCGAGCTCAGAGTGGGGGCTATAATAGTAGCGACTGGCGCTAATGAGTACGATGCCAGCAACCTCAAGAACTACGGTTATGGGAAGATACCTGACGTGATAACTCATTTCGGTTTCGAGAGCCTCATAAATGTCAACGGTCCGACCGGAGGTCACTTGAAGAGACCGTCTGATGGCAAGATCCCTGAGAGCATCCTCTTCGTGCAATGCGCTGGGAGCAGAGATGTCAACAACAACCCTTACTGCTCTAACGTCTGCTGCATGATCACGCTGAAGCACGCTGAGATAATCAAGATGGAGTACCCAGAGACAAAGGTCTACGTGGCCTATATAGACATGAGGACCCCCAAGAAGGGTTTCGAGGAGATGTACACTAGAGTGAGGGAGGAGGGAGTCATCTTCATCAGGGGGAAGCCCGGTGAGGTGAGGAGAGAGGGCGATAAACTCGTGACGGAGATATACGATGAGATGCTAGGTGAGAAATTGAGGCTGGAGGTCGATATGGTGGTCCTGGCGGCTGGCCTCAGCCCTTCCGAGGGGACTATCTCTATCTCGAAGGTGTTGAATATACCCAGGGACCTCTACGGATTCCTGCAAGAGTTACATCCTAAACTGAAGCCCGTTCAGACATCTAGGCCGGGTATATTCATATGCGGTGCTGCCCAAGGACCTAAGGACATCCCAGATTCCGTAACACAAGCTAAAGCGGCAGCTAGTGAAGCTGCTAGGATCTTGATGGTGGGGAAGGTCTTAGTGACAGGGGAGAAGGCTAAAGTAGATCCAGAGCTCTGCACGGGTTGTGGGGCTTGCGTCGAGGAGTGCCCCTTCTCAGCTATAGTGCTCGAGGAGGGGAAGGCCAGAGTGCTCCCGCTCGCTTGTATGGGATGCGGCACTTGTCAAGGGGCCTGCCCGACTGGAGCTATAGAGAGGAGGCTCTACGATCACGGTCAGATCCTCAACCAGATAGATGGCCTACTGGAGGTGGTCGCATGAGTTACGTGATCGGTTTCTGTTGTAATGAGTGCGCTTATGCTGCAGCTGATCTAGCTGGTAGTACCCATAGGAAGCACCCAGCGAATGTACTAGTGATAAGGATACCTTGCTCCGGTACCTTCGACCCATCCTGGCTCGTCTACGCTCTAGCTAGAGGGGCTGATGCTGCTTTCGTGGCTGGCTGCAGGAAGGGGGAGTGCCATTACGTAGATGGGAACCTGAAAGCCGAGAGTAGAGTGGCTTTCGTGAAGCAGTTGCTCGAGGCCGTTGGAGTTGAACCTGAGAGAGTTGAGATGTTCTTCATGGCATCCTCAGAACCGCATAAGTTCGTGAAAGCTGCGGATGAGATGAGTGAGAGGGTGAAGAGGCTCGGCCCTCTCCCCCGCAGGGGCGAGATCGGTAGGATAAGGCTGGGGAAGAGGGGGAACCTCGTCGAGGCCCTCAGAGCTATAGCTAAAGAGTTCAAGGATATCCCACTCCCCGAGATACCTGGCTTCAAGGCACCAGTTTACGATGAGAGTTGTATCGGTTGCGGTGCTTGCGTCGAAGCTTGTGAGCGTGATGCCCTCAGGATAGAGGATTCTGATGGGTTCAGGAGGATCCTATTGAATACAGCTAAGTGTACAGCATGCGGGGATTGTGTCAAGGCATGTGAAGAGAGTGGTGAGTCCTCCCTGAGGCTGGGAGGTCTGAGAGTGTCTCAATTGCTCTCCGATTGGAGTGAGGGGACCAAGATCCCTCTCGTCGCTTGCGAAGTCTGCGGAAACTATTTCGCGACAGAGGGGGAGTTGAAGAAAGCTGACTCTCCTAAAATATGCCCGAGTTGCAAGGAAGTGCTATCTGCTAAAGCTCTATCCTTCGGTAGGGTGAGGACATGAACCTCAGGAGCGATATAAAAGCGATCTCCGGGCAGGACGTCATGTTATGCTTTCAATGTGGGGAATGCTCATCATCCTGTCAGATGGCTGGATACAAGGGCTTCTCCCCAGCTAAGCTGATACATTCCATTCAATTGGGGATGGAAGACGTCCTCAAATCTAGGATTTACGAGCTCTGCCTCCACTGTTTCCTCTGCTCCGTCAGATGTCCTCAGGGCTTGAGCTTCCCGGATATAGCTACTGCACTGTCAAACATAGCTGTGAAGAGGTACGGCCCTGGGAGATTCGAGAAGATGTTCTTAGATGAGATAACTGACAAGGGCTTTCTGAATCCAGCTACATTCGCCCTGAAGGCCTTAGGAGTCTCCCTCTCCAAATACGCTGGCCTGAAGGGCCTTAAAGCTGCCCCTATCCTCTTCGAGAGAGGGAAGGTCAGGAGGGAGCTCTTAGAGGAGGTGAGGGAAGTTGCGAGGAAGAGTTGAGGCTTACTATCCTGGGTGCTCAGCTAAGACCACTGAGAGAGCGTATTTAAAGACGGCGCTCTTCGTTCTAGAGAAGTTAGGGGTGGACTTCAAGCTGCTCGATGATCTACCGTGCTGCGGTACATTAGAGGGTGAGCTCTACAGTTGGGAGTTCACCAAGGGGCTCGCTAAGATAATAAATAGGGAAGCCAGCGGGAGGGTCATAACTGGATGCAGCGGTTGTTACAACACGATAAACAGGAGCGGTGGTTCTGCGACTCACTTAGTCGATTTCCTGTTCAGGGAGATTGGTTTAGAGGAGATAGCTGGAAAGATAGTGAGGGAAGTCGATCTCAAGGTCGCGGCTTACTACGGATGTCAAGCTCTTAGACCTAGGGGACTAGCTATAGACGATCCCGAGGATCCCAGAGCGCTCGAGGACATTTTATCGCTCACTGGAGCTCGGCCTGTAGATTTCCCAATGAGAACTAAGTGTTGCGGTGGACCGATAGCCCTCAGGGAGCCGGATCTAGCTATAAAGATGGCGAGGGATGTGGTGAGATCTGCTGAGGATAAAGGGGCTGAAGCCATAGCCACTATGTGCAACCTCTGTCACTTCATGCTGGACTTCTACACATCTAGGCTGCCGATCCTTCACTTCACTCAGATACTGGCTTACTCCATGGGGATGCCCCCGGATGACTTAGGGCTGGATGAACTATTCAATCCCCCTAGGAAAGGATTCGGGAGGTGAGATAGTGTGTGAGAGTGAGGTTTACATTATAGAAGGTTCCTCCGAGAAGTTGTTGATGGAGGACGTCATCTCCCTCTCGATTAAAGATGGGAAGCTGGTAATCTACAATGAGATGGGCGAAATGAAGGAGATAGAGGATGTGAAGGAGATTAGAATCGATATGGTGAGGCACTTAGTGAAGGTAGTTATCTGAGGCCCCGATCCTTTTTTATTTAATTATACCGATAGCCCGTCCTGAGAGTCGCAGCACCCTAGAGCCTTTTTATAAGACACACTCTCTCGGGTTGAAGATGATAATCGTCAGCGGAGGGGCTGGGTTCATAGGGAGCCATACTGTGGATGAGTTACTAGAGCGACGCATGAACGTTTGCGTCATCGATAACTTCTATAGCGGCTCTCCAGAGAACTTGAGGAGCGATGAGAAGTTGAGAACTCTTGAAGTAGATATAAGGGACTTCAATGCGATTTCAGAAGGGATAGATGGGGAAGTGGAAGGGATAATACATTTAGCCGCTATAGTCAGCATAGATGAAGCTAGAATGAATCCTAAGCTCGCATTCGAGACTAACTTCCTCGGGACTCTCAATATGTTAGAGTTAGCTAGGAAGCTCGATGTGGAGAAGTTCGTTTACGCATCTAGCGTAGCGGTTTACGGCGAACCCAACTACTTACCGATAGACGAATCCCATCCCCTCAAGCCAGCTAACTTATACGGGTTATCTAAGCTCATGGGGGAGCAGCTCGCGATCAGTTACATGGAGGAGTACGGGATAGACGTCGTCACGCTCAGGTACTTCAACGTCTACGGGCCGAGGATGAGGAGCGGTCCCTACAGTGGGGTAGTTCACATCTTCATAACATCTCTATTGAGAGGGGAGCCCGTCAGGATATTCGGAGATGGTAATCAGACTAGGGACTTCGTCTACGTCACTGATGTGGCTAAAGCTAACGTTAAGAGCTTATTTTCAAATGTCAGGGGGGTTTTCAATGTGGGAACTGGTGTCGAGACCTCTATAAATGAGCTCCTCTCCCTCATATCGGAGTTGCTCGGTGTGAGAGTTGAAGCTATATATGAGCCTCCGAGGAAGGGGGATGTCAGGAGGAGTAGAGCGTCTGCAGAGGCTATTAGAGAGGCGATAGGATGGGTCCCAGAGGTAGGTATAAAGGAGGGGCTTAAGAGAACGATAGAATGGTATAAGAAGATCAGGTAATCTATGAACGCACCCTCAGGATTGATTATGTGAAAGAAGTTATCCTTCACATTATGAGACATGAGATAGACGACAAATTTATAGTTTTATCCGAGGTTGATAGCTCGTGGGCCGCTTGAGTAAGGACGAGCTCGATGAATTGGATATGAAGATACTTAGGCTCATGCAGAAGGATTCTAGGATCCCTTACTCAGAGATATCGAAGAAGCTCGGGATCCCTGAGGCCACTGTGAAATATAGAGTGAGGAGGTTAATCGAGAAGGGAGTTATCCTCGGATTTTATACGCTTTTGAACCCTAGAAAAATTGGCTTCCCATTTTCGATGATAATTTTATTTCAGATAATGCCTGAGGAGCTTGAAAGCGTCTTCAATATGCTGAAGAGTATGCCTGAGGCGACGCACGTCTTCAAATTGACTGGGAAATATAACATAGTCGCGATATTCCACGCGAGGGATATGAACCACGTCTCAGAGATAGATGAGACTGTGAGATCTCTGAGGGGCGTTACAGCTGCTGAGACCCTGTTAGTCACGGGAGTAGTCCACATGAATTGGGAGTTCCCCATATGATCGATCTGAGGCTCGGGAGTTGAGGTGCATCACTCGATGCCATAACATTATTTGTTGACGAAAACATAATTTTATATATTAGCTATTTAGCGATCCGATAAGTGAGACCATGGCAGTGCCGAGGAGACGCGTAAGCCTCGACCTGAGTTTAATATCAATGTTTTCAGTTTTATTGTTTATATCATCACTATTTACAAAATATACATCTGGATATGGTGCAATTTTTTACGCAATTTTCCTATTGACTGGCGCCTTCGTGATCGGGAGGCCCCTCTCCGCGACCATAATATCAACGATAGCTGGCCTCATTTACAGTTTTCAATCTCAACTTTTCCTCCTGATGTTGGGAACGTTCTTTATCAGGGGATTGATCCTAGATCTAATATTCATACCTACGAGAGCTTACGAGAGAGCCCGCTCCGAGAATCCCGGGAGATCCCTCATAGCTATCTCGATCATCTCAATGGTCCTATCGGGCTTCATGGCTGGTATCTACCAATACCTCTTCCTAGTCCTCTTCCTAAGGAAATTGGTTGACTTTGGGAGCTTCATAGTCTCAACAATTTTCATGGTAAGTATTATCTCAAACATAATTGCCTCCTATATCGTCGTAAAGTATCTCCTGCCTAAGCTTAGAACACATAGGTGGTTGTAATGGTGCACTTGAGATCGATGATTAAAGACTCTAGCTCCGTCTCAAGAGGAGAGGAAGTAGCGGATAAAGCTCACTCCAGGAGTGGGGTAGGCGTCGTCATCTGGAACGTCACCTACGATTGTAATATGAGGTGCCTTCACTGCTATCAATCCGAATGGAGGCCTACTAAGGAACTCTCTGACTTCAATGAATTTTCAAGAATTATAGATCAACTCGAGGAACTCGGGAAGCCCCTCATATTCATCTCCGGAGGGGAACCCTTATTGAAGGACCAAACTTTCCAGTTGATAAGGGAGCTGAAGGCCAGGGACTTCAGAGTCATCTTGAGCACGAACGGTAGTTTAAGCGGAGCCCTCCAGAGCGTCGCTGATTCCCTTGATAACATAGCACTCCCACTTTACGGGCCTGAGGGGTTTCACGATACATTAACTGGAGTTGAAGGGAGTTATAATAGCGTTATTAACGCCTTGAGGAACTTAAGGGGCGCGAGCTTAACTATAAAGACAGTAGCTTCTAGGAGCGTTCTGAAACACCTCCACTACTTACTCGATGTAGCTTCTAGATACGATGTGAGCACGCTCTACATATGCGATCTCCTGCCCGAGGGGAGGGCTCAATCTAGCTCTGAGATCCTCAGTAAGGAGGAATGGAGGAAGCTTCTCGATTTCCTCCTGCAGGAGGTGATCATAGAGGAGAGGTATGGTGAGATCGAGATCGATATAGGGCTGCATCCATCGGCCGCTATTTACTCCTCTATGAGAGCTGGATTTAGAGCTAACAGGAGGATCATGAGGGAGGGCCGCGGCCTCATCTCAATTTCACCCACTGGAGATACGCTCCTAAGCCCCTATTTGGGGGATCTTAGGATAGGGGATGCGAGGAAGCTCAAGGAGGCATTGGAAAGCGATATTTACAAGAGGGTGGGGGATGCGAGGAATTTGAAGGGGAGATGTGGGGATTGCATCTTTAAAGAGATCTGCGGTGGATCGAGAGTGAAGGCATACGTCTATTCAGGGGATCTCTTCGGGGAGGATCCTACATGTCTCATAAATTGATAGATTTCGAGGACAGGCCCCTCATCATTTTCTGGGAGCTGACTAAAGCTTGTAAGCTTAAATGTAAGCACTGTAGAGCTGAGGCAATACCTGAGCCCCTGGAAGATGAGCTCAAAGAGGAGGAGGCCTTGAAACTCATAGAGGATATTGAGGGATTCGGCGACCCTCTACCGATCCTCATATTGACCGGAGGAGATCCCTTAATGAGGAGGGACTTGAATGAGATCGTGAGCTACGCGAAGCGGAGGGGGATCAGGATGGGCATAGCTCCAGCTGTCACGGATCTCATCGCAGATAAGATAGATCTGATCGATGAAATAGGATCCGTCTCAATAAGTCTCGATGGGATCGGGGAAAAGCACGATTTGATAAGGGGGGATCCTGGAAACTTCTCCAGGACCATAGATTACTTGAAGATGCTCTCTATGAGAGGCCTCAAGGTTCAGGTAAACACGCTAGTAGCGAAGGAGAACGTTTCAGAGCTCCCTAAATTAGCGAAGCTCCTAATAGATATGGGAATAAAGGCATGGGAGCTCTTCTTCCTCATAAAGGTCGGGAGAGGTATTGATTTGAATGAGCTCACCCCTCAGGAGTGCGAGGATGTCTCCCACTTCCTAGTAGAGGTCTCGAGATACGGGATGGAAGTGAGGACTGTGGAAGCTCCTTTCTTCAGGAGGGTGGTCGAGATAAGTGGAAAGAGCTTCGAGGGTATTAAAGCTACTTCTGAGAGATATGGGCTCGGATCCCTTTATACTGACCTGACTGAGCAGCTTATTAGCCTTTTGGGACCCCCTAGCGGTAGCCCTAACGTGAGGTCTTCCTTCACTAGGGATGGGAATGGCGTCATATTCATCTCCCATAACGGAGAGGTGTATCCGAGCGGGTTCGCCCCCTTGAGGCTGGGGGATGTCAGAGAGGAAAGTCTCGTGAAGATCTATAGGGAGAATGAGATCTTAAAGAAGATAAGAAGGGCTGAATTCAAAGGAAGATGTGGTATCTGCGAATACAGATTCATATGTGGGGGGAGTAGAGCCAGGGCTTTGAGTAGGAAGGGTGATATATTGGATGAAGATCCTTGCTGCATCTATGAACCTATTCCAAATACTAGAGGATTCTCAGCTTCTAATCGCTTAATCACATGAGTCTCTCTGAATGTTGAACGTTCAACAACGGAGATATTTCTCTACATAAAGTAATCCATATGCACTCGATCTCGCGAGGTCTCGAGGGGTTAGAATCCCTCAGGAATATGCTCTATGATTTACTGGAGTTTAGAGATAAGTTGAAGGCGGTAACTTCCTGGCCCACGGGTCTCCCAGAAGCTAGCATCGGGACCATCAGGGTTAAAGTCGGTTTCCCAGCGATGTTGAGGAATGGCGTCATAATGGACGTTACTTCTGTTGAACAAGCTCAAATAGCTGAGGATTCTGGTGCAGTTGGTGTGATGGTGCTCGATAAACTCCCATACGATGTGAGGAAGAGCGGTGGAGTCGCTAGGATGGCGGATCTGAGGGTAATAGAGGATGTGATGAATCACATCACGATACCTGTGAGCGCGAAAGTGAGAATAGGCCACTTCTATGAAGCTATCCTCCTCGAATCCATCGGTGTTGACCTAATAGATGAATCCGAGGTCCTCACGCCTGTTGATGAGGCTCATCATATAAATAAGTGGGCCTTCAAAGTGCCATTCGTCAACGGCTGCAGGGAGCTCTGTGAGGCTCTGAGGAGGATATCTGAGGGGGCATCTATGATAAGGAGTAAGGGAGAGGCGGGAACTGGAAACGTATCTGAAGCAGTCAAGCACTTCAAGCAGTTACTTAGGGCGATAATAACGCTTCACCTAGCCCATAAGGATGGAGAGGAGGAGATCTTGAGGGACTTCGCTAGGCAGTGTCAAGTCGCTCAGGGCTTAGTGAACTTAACTGCTAGGATGGGCAGGCTCCCCGTGATAACTTTCGCGGCCGGGGGCATAGCTACACCAGCTGACGCTGCTCTAATGATGTACTTGGGTGCTGATGGTGTCTTCGTGGGCTCCGGTATTTTCAAGAGCCAGGATCCCAAGCAGAGGGCCTTCGCTATCGTCTTAGCCACTTCGCACTGGGACGATCCCGAAACTGTAGTCGAAGCACAGAAGATGGTGAGCGAGAGAGCTTCGATGCTGGGTATCGAGATCAGCTCCCTCAAGGCGGAGGAGCTACTTCAGATGAGGGGTGTCTGAATGAAGATAGGGATTTTAGCCCTTCAAGGTGATATAGAGGAGCATGAACACGCTATCATGGATTCTTCGAGATCTTTGGGCTTTGAAGTAGATATCGTGAGGGTCAAGAGGCCTAGTGACCTCCAAGGCCTCTCAGGGATCTTGATACCTGGAGGGGAATCTACTACTATATGGAAGTTATCCCAAGGTGAGTTGATGCTAACGTTGAGAGATGAGATCTCAGATGGGCTTCCAGCTATGGGAACTTGTGCTGGCGCTATATTCATGGCTAAGGAAGTTAAGGATAGGGTTGTAGGTGAGACGGGTCAAGGTATATTGGGATTGATGGATATGACTGTCATCAGGAACTACTACGGGAGGCAGAGGGAATCCTTCGAGATAGATCTCAATTTAGAGAGGATAGGGGGCGTGAGAGCTGTCTTCATAAGGGCCCCGGCTATAGTCAAGATTTGGGGTAAGGCGCGTGCTCTCTCTGAACTCAATGGGACCTATCCCGCTGTTATCCAGGATAATATGTTAGCTCTAACTTTCCATCCAGAGCTGACGACAAGCAAGGTACACGAGTGGTTCCTCAGGGAATTGGTGCTGAAATGATCTAATAGCTGAAGTGCTAGTTAAACTCTGAAGTTACCCAGAGTTCCCCAATATTTTTTAATTCTCATAAGTACCTCGCCCCAGCTTACATTAAAAATTAATTTTTCCCAGCTCGCATTTGAGGGGTTACCTTGAGGGAGGACTTACTCCAGGAATTCCCATCCCTAGAGAGGTACATATATCTGAACACAGCAAGCATAGGCTTGGTCCCGAGGAGAACGATAGAGGCCATTAGGGATTTCTCCGAGAGAGTCATGAGTGAGGGCTCAGCTTATCTAGACGAGGATATGGAAGAGGGTATCTTCGAGGAACTCAGGAGAGCTTCCTCCAGGCTGATGAAGTGCGATGAAGATGATGTAGCTATATTCAGTAGTGTCACAGAGGCCATAAATTCACTAGCTTGGGCTTTGAGAGGGGGAGGAAAGATCATCTCAACGAGCTTGGAGTTCCCATCTCTCATATATCCGTGGATAAGGATAGGGAAGGAGAAGAATTGGAGCTTGGAGCTCTTGAAATCAGATCTCCTAGTGGACGAAGATGAGCTCTTGAAGAGGATAGTTGAGGGAGTTAGAGCAGTTTGCCTGAGTCATGTGGAGTTCTTGACTGGCCAGAGGTTAAATTTGAGGGAGATAGCTGAGAGAGCTCATGAAGTAGGATCCTTACTCATCGTCGACGGGATACAAGCAGCAGGCTGCATTCCTATCGATGTAAAGGCACTAGATGTAGATTTTTATGTCTTCGGAGGCTATAAGTGGCTCCTAGGCCCTATGGGCGCTGCCGCAGCTTACATAAGGGAGGAACTATCGGATGAACTCGAGCCAGGTATAGTGGGCTGGCGATCCGTCGAAGATATGTGGTCTCTCGACGCCTCTAGCGTGAGGTACGCGAGGGGAGCGAGAAAATTCGAATATAGCACGAGTTCTTATGATTCGAAAGTGGGCTTAGCTAAATCCATCGAGTACTTGCTCGAGATAGGGATAGAATCCATTTATGAGCACGATATGAGGGTTAGCGAGAGGTTCATGGATAGGATCGGGGAGATAGAGGGTATTAAAATCGTGACACCACAGAAGGGACCTATAGTGACTATAGAAGCTGATAGGCCATACGATCTCCTCAGGATGATAGAGAGGGGGGATAGGAAGCTCATCGCTAGCGTCAGGAGAGGGTTGATCAGGTTCTCTATCCACTTGTATAACGATTATGAGGATGTCGAGGAAGCCTCTGATCGCTTAGCTAGAGCCGTCAAAAGTACATCCTGAGGATCGTCTAGAGATCGGGAATGGATCTAGAGCTCGTCGGGCAAGAGATAGAGTTTTATTGAATCCCCTACATCTATTGAGGATGAACTGGGGCTGGCTCTTGGATCCGCTGAAGATGATGTTTAAGGAGGATTTAGTATCGGTAATCGTGTTCGGATCCTTCGCCAGGGGGGAGGTGAAGGAGGGAAGTGATTTAGATGTGCTCATAGTACTCAGGGAACTCCCTATTAAGGACAGGCTCAAGTTGTCTGCCAGTATCTCGAGCTCACTGAAGCCCCCCGAGGGGTTCCCTAGGCCTGTCTCCCCAGTGATAATGACGGCGGAGGAAGTTAAGAAGCACCCCCCTATATTGCTAGATATGATAGAGGACTCCCTGATCCTTCACGATGAGGGTAAGTTCATGGAGGGAGTTCTGAGGGATTTGAAGAGGAAGTTGGAGGAGATGGGGGGCAAGAGGGTCAAGTTAGCTGATGGATGGTACTGGATCCTGAAACCAGATGCGAACTTAGGGGAGGTGGTAGAGCTCTGATAAATCTGAAGATGGCAGCTGATTATCTTAAGCGCTCCCTCTCATGCCTGGAGGAAGCGAAAGCCGCGTTAGAACGTGAAGACTACCCTCTCTGTGTTAGAAGATCTCAGGAATCCATTGAGATGGCAGCGAAATCTCTCTTGAGGGCCTTAGCCTTAGAATATCCTAAGACGCATGATGTGAGCCCTATCCTTCTCTCAGTGAAGGAGAGACTGCCAGAACCTCTGAGGATTAGGATTGATCAACTATCGTCTTTGATCTCGGAGCTCGCCGCTATAAGGGGTCCAGCTATGTACGGTTATGAGAGCGAGGGAATACCGGCATCTGACGTCATCTCTAGGAGCTACGCCGATGAAGTGTTCGAGAGAGTGAGGGAGCACGTGGATATCATATCGAGCGTGCTCATCCCGATCCTGAGGGAAAAAGGCTTCTGGAATGGACCTTGACTTCCCTGGATCCCGATGAATTTAACTCGAGGTATCATCATGAGCTAGCCTCACGAGAACTCTCAGAGAAATACCTGAAGAGTCCCTATCCTCCCCCAGCGGGTGGGAAGATATCTATTGAATCCCCTCCCTCAACTTCGGTATCGAGCCAATCTAAGAGCCTTATGTTCCTCCCGTTCAACAATATCATGAAATTCTCATACCCGAACTCCTCAAGCACTCCCTTTAGATCCTTAAGCTCATCGAGAAGTTCTGAGAATTTCACTTTCTCTCTGCTTAGGTTCACAACTTTACTCTTCCATCCGAGCTTCTCCCTGAGCGTCACGTACACCCTTACCTCTACCATCTAGTGGGATCTGTTCACCTCACTTATATTTGTTCAGGGCGTGAGAACTAGAGTTCTATCTGAGTCAGAGAGGACAGTATGAGAGTCCGTGTAAGTAAGGGCAGTGTGAACATGAGGGTTTATTCCCCCAGCAATCTGATTCATTACTCTTAGTGATTAAACAGTAATTTACGAGGTTACAATCTAAACAAGAGGGGAGCCTCGAGAAGTAAAGCCTGAAAAACATTTTATAGGATTTCCTCCATATATCTATGAGGCTTTCATTTTTTATATCTCCGAGTATCACTTCATTTATCTTCCTCTCCACTCCCAGCACTTCAGTCCTCCAGTCCCTAGAGTAGTATACGCAGGGAGAGACGATACCATCGCACCTAATGAATAAAGCCCTGTTAGAGAAGAAGGGGCAAGATCTATAAGTTGTTGGAGCTAAGTTTGGCCTCATCACTCTTACTCCACTCTCAAGGATCTTTAAGGGGACTAGATCAAGCTCTCCCTTGAGCTTCTCGAGGCAATCTCTATCATCTATGCAGTTGAGATCAGCTCCCCCTGGATAGCGTATGTAGTTACTGAACCTGATCTCGCTTATGCCTAGAGCTCTAGCGAAATCAATGGATCTGCTCACCTCACCTACATTAAGCTTCGTGATCGTGAATATAGCATTCACCTGAGGCTTAACGCTCCCATTCTCTATTTTAAGTTCTAGGAGTTTCTTCAACCCACCCATAACTTTCAGGAGATCTCCTGGCTTCCTGATATCATTATAGAGTTCGATATCGAAAGTATCTATGCTGACGAAGGCCTCATCTACCCCCAATTTAACGAGCTCCTCAGCTATATCCTCGAGAGTGGAGCCATTAGTATTCAGAGCTACTGTGAATCCCAGTTCCTTAGCGGCTTTGAGCATCTCAATCATTCTTGGGTTTGATGTCGGCTCTCCCCAGCCGAAGAAGACCAATTTGCTCACTTTAGCCTCCTTCCCCTCCCTCAAGATGAGCTCGAAAGTATCGTAACCCATATCGCATCTTTTAAAGTCTGAGATAGCATTTCTAAAGCAATGTAAACAATTGTAATTACAATTTGTTGATATTTCCACCATCAGAGTCCTCGGATGGGAATCCGGTCTCAGAGATAACTCCCAATCTCCATATTTAAATTTCCCCTCGGGAATCTTATATCACCCATTGAATTTTAACGATAGTAGGATAAAAAGTTTCATCAAAAAAGCTTATTAGTAAAACCCCCTGAGGATTCAGGGGGACCATGGCCCCTGGCGGTTACATGGGTAACGTGTTGAGGTTGAACCTGACGGAGGGCAAAGTGACTAAGGAGCCGTTGCCACCTGAGGACGTCCTGAGGGCTTGGTTGGGAGGGAGGGGCTTAGGAGTTTACTACATGCTCAAGGAAGTGGATCCGAAGGTAGACCCGCTCAGCCCATCGAATAAAGCTATAGTAGCTACAGGACCCCTCACGGGGGTGACGGGAGTCCCATCATCGGGTAGATGGTGCTCTGTAACTAAGGCCCCTCTCAATAACACAATCCATGATGCCCAGAGCGGCGGGAAGTTCGGCCCTGAGCTCAAGTTCGCTGGATTCGATGCTGTCATAATAGAGGGAGCTTCGGAGAAGCCAGTTTATCTCTGGGTCCACGATGGGGAAGCTGAACTGAGGGATGCGAAGCACCTTTGGGGTAAGGACACGCATGCTACTACTGATGCTATAAGGGAGGAGCTCGCCCCTGAGATAGGAGTTGAGGAAGCTAAGGAGGTGAAGGTCCTCACTATAGGACCGGCTGGTGAGAACCTATCCAAGATAGCTTGCCTCATAAACGATAAGTCTAGGGCAGCGGGCAGAGGGGGACATGGAGCTGTCTGGGGATCTAAGAAGCTTAAGGCCATAGCTGTTAGGGGTCATATGACACCTAGCGTCGCTAAAGAAGATGTCTTCGAGGAAATATCGGAGAAATCAGTCGATATAATAAAGAAAGCTCCTGTGACAGCTCAAGCACTTCCGAAGTATGGGACGGCAGTTCTAGTTAATGTAATAAATCAGCATGGAGTCTTTCCCACTAGGAACTTCCAGACAGGCGTGTTCCAGACGGCAGAAAAGATAAGCGGTGAGAGGATAGCTGAGGAGATAATGGATTGGAAGAAGCAGGAGGAAGAGGTCTGTTGGGGATGCCCGATAAGTTGCGCTAGGTATACGAGGGTAGAGAAGCCCCCCTTCACGGGGGAGGGAGGGGGTCCTGAGTACGAGACCGTATGGGCTTTAGGAGCTCAGACAGGAACTGATGATCTCGCGGCTGTCTCTAAGGCGAATTACTTGTGCAATGAATTGGGCTTGGATACTATATCGATGGGTCATACTATAGGCACTCTGATGGAGCTCGTTGAGAAGGGGAAGATACCTCAGGAGAAGCTGAGGGGCCTAAAGGCCTCTTGGGGTAACGGGGAAGCTTTAGTAGAGCTCACTTGGCGTACTGCTTACAGATCGGGGATAGGTGATGACACCGCGGAGGGAGCCTTGAGGCTCGCTCAGAAGTACGGGGCTCCTGAGCTCGCTATGGTAGTCAGGGGGCAGGAGCTACCTGCGTACGATCCTAGAGGAGTGCAAGGCCATGGTTTAGCTTACGCTACCTCTAACAGGGGAGGATGTCACTTGAGAGCTTACTTGATATCCGCTGAGGTCTTGGGGATACCCGAGCTATTGGATAGGTTCTCGACGGCTGGGAAGGGCAAGTGGGTCAAGAAGTTCCAGGACTCTTTCGCTACTATAGACAGCTTGATAGTGTGTAAGTTCGTGACGTTCGCTTATGGTAACGATATTCTAGCTTCACAACTCTCCGCAGTCACTGGATGGGATGTGAGCGTGGAGGAGTTCGAGAGGATAGGGGAGAGGATATATAACGCTGAGAGGGCCTTCAACGCGCTCTCCTTCGGGGACGGGGAGGAGTATGATACACTGCCTAAGAGGTTACTTGAGGAGCCGATGCCCGAAGGACCCTCTAAGGGGCATGTGGTGAGGCTGAATGAGATGCTTCCGGAGTACTACTCTGAGAGGGGATGGGTGAGGGGAAGGCCAACTAAAGCGAAGCTGAAGGAACTAGGGCTCGATTGGGTAGCTGAGATGCTGGAGAAGGAGAACCTCCTCTACGCATGATCCTCCCACCTATTTTTTATTTTAGAGTTTGAGATCACTTGCTCATCATTATGACTCCGCTAGGGCACATAGCTATGCATGCAGGCTCTAGCCCCTCAGATCTCAATTTTTCACATAGATCGCACTTCCCAGGAGCACCTCCAGGTCCTCCAAGCCTGATAGCCTTGAATGGGCAGGCATTTATGCAATCTAGGCATTTATTACATTTCGATGGGATTATGTAGAGGCCGCCATCCTCCTTCCTTATTATCGCATCTCTCTTGCACACCTTGACGCAAGGGGCGTTCTCGCAGTGGAAGCAAGAGAAGGGTTTCTCCACCCCCGATCTCGTCTTCAAGAGCCTGACGTAGGACTTGCCAGAGTGAGTGAACTCACATACGACTATGCATGTCTCACAATCTATGCACCTCATATAATCGACTAATTTGAGCAACTTTCCAAGATCGCATCTCTCAACCTCTATCCCAAGGAGATCGCACACCTCAGCAGCTTCCATACTATCACCTCCCTATTCTCCCTTTGGATATGAGCTCATCGATCTTACTAGCTGCTTGGAGTCCCTGCTTTACTGCTCTGCCTATCTTAGATGGCCCAGTCACTACATCGCCAGCTGCGAATATATTGCCGCTCAAGTTGAAGTTCTGATCTACCTTCAGTCCCCCCGAGGGCTCCGATAACTCGCATCCACTGTATATAGGGGGCGTCGGTATCTCCCCTATCGCTTTCACTACCGTATCCGCTTCCAAGAGGAATTCGCTACCCTCTATCGGGACTGGTCTCGGCCTTCCAGTCTCATCAGGTTCTGAGAGCTTCATTCTCTGGAGTTCAACAGCTCTAACGATCCCATTCTCGACAACAAACCTCTTAGGAGAGGCTAACTCAACTATCTTAACTCCCCTCTCCTCCAATCTCCTCATCTCCCACTCTCCTGCTGGCGCTTCCTTCCTAGTCCTCCTGTAGACTAGGAAGACTTCGTCAGCGCCGTAATTGATGCTCTCATCAGCAGCATCGATAGCGCTGAGCCCCCCTCCTATCACCAAGACCCTCCCTAATTCTATTTCCTCCCCTCCCAGCCCTAAGATAGGGAGGTGAAGCTTCCTAAGGTAATCTATAGCTGTGTAAACGTTACCAGCATCTTCTCCATCCAGACCTAGTTTCCTAGACTTCCAAGTGCCCGTAGCTATCAGTAAAGCCCTATAATCCCTAGATAGCTCTATGAGATCTACCTTCTCTTTCGCTAAATCATCGCACTCATCGATACCATCTCCACAGCTCACTTTGACAGAGAGGTTGAATTTGACCCCGAAGTTCCTCCTCAGATCCTCGACTCCTTCCATGACTTCCTCTAGAGGTATCCTGTGCTTGGGTATGGCGAAGGTCATGAGGCCTCCCGGTAGGGGGAGCTTATCGTATACATCTACTTCATAACCCCTGCAGACTAAGTAGCCAGTTGCGGAGAGTCCAGTAGCTCCAGCTCCTACAACAGCTATCCTCATCCCGTTCGAGCTCTTCCTCTCCTTACAGAGGAAGGCGAACTTCAAGATATCATCCTCAAGACCTACCACCAGAAAAAATAAAAGCGTCACCTTTCTCCAGCCAAGAGATCCCTGTAGTACTCCATTATCAATTTCTTCACCGCTCTCCTCAGGGTCTCAGTTAAACTAGCTTGACTAATCCCTAGCATCTCAGCTAACTCCTTAGTCCTTATCCTCTTAGGCACATCGAAGTAACCCATCCTTGTAGCAACTAAGAGGACCTCCTCTTGCCTCTCTGTGAGCATCGGGACTCTCTTAACCATTGAGATCACCCTAAATCCCTTATATGTCTTCAAATGTGAGGAGAGCCTCCTGAGAGTCTGTTTATTCGGTAATATGACCTCACATCTCATATCGTCTTCCCTCATCTTCGCTGAGATCAGGAAAGCTTTAGCTGATGAGAGGAGCTTGCATAACTCACATCCCTCGGATTCTATCACTTTAACTTTAACGATTCCCCCCTCACGGATCTCCACAGCATGGATAATCTTATCATTATGTGGTCTGATCCCTATGACCTTGAATTCCTTCATACCGCTCTCCTTAAGCAATTCAGAGACCCTACATTTCTCATTTTTGACTCTGAATGTAATTCCGATGGGATCCCCGTTACTCATATACTTAACATATTAGGGTAATTGATTATCTTTTCCACCCTCCGTATTAAGCGGGGATTCTATGTTCCCGGGAGAGGAATTCTTAACACTCCTTTCCTCCCTCTTGTTACTCGCAGTTTCTCTTTATAAATACTCCAAGAGTAAAGAGGTCTCGTATGCGATGTGGTCGATAGCCGCTCTCGCATTCCTCATAATAGCAGTTGCATTAGCTCTCTTAAAGTTAGAAGCGCTCTCCCTCCCAATAGCCCCGTACGTTGGCGCCCTTTACCCGGCTTTCATGGCAGCTGGAGTCCTTGGAAAGGGATATTGGAGGAATTATGTGATCTTCATAGTAGTAATGATAATCCTCATGTTAGTAGGTCAGCTCTCCTATAAGCCCATATTCACGGGGGCTGAGGTGATCCTGCACTCTATCTCAGGCCTGATAATAACTTTCCTCCCCTTCATAATGATAGCTAGGGGGAAAGCCCCTCTAACAGCAGGCTTAATAGGGCTAGGTGGCTTACTTATATCTGTAGGAGGTCTAGCTTTAGCTGCTCTAGTGACCCAAAGACCTCTCCTCCCCTTAGAGACCGTGATATTCCTTCTACACCCATTACTATTCCTCTCAGCATTCCTAATGGCTGCAGGCATATACTCATGCAAGAGGGGTTAATTTGGATTCGATAAGGGCCCATATGATCTTAGCTTTCACTTTAGCTGCGCTCTTAGTCGGTTGGGGGGTCTTACTATCCCCTCCCTTCAGGGAGCTGAGGGCTTCGATAGGCTTACCAACGGAACTCCCAGGAGCTAGATATAATCCAGAAGTGAAGGCAGCGGAAATAATAAGTAAGGATGAGGAGGGAGCTAAATTCTTCTTAGCGAGAGTAGCTCACTATTACCATTCTTTATTCGCTATCCTCCTCTATGGGATGCTAGTAGCGTTCAGCTCCATGAGAAGGGATTCAATAGGTGCGGATATCCTTAACATAGCACTCATAGGGGCTCTCTTCACGATAATAGGGGCCTTGACTTACTCATATGTGAGCAGGACATTCTTCTGGCATGGTCTCTTCATAGCAGGCCTTTCTATACTCTTCTCCTCAGGTCTATTGACTCTCTTAAGGTTCAGGTCATCTAAAACGCTGGATCTAGCTTTAATAGTCGCCTTGATACTCCTTCTAGGCGGAGGGGTGATAGGGGCTTACGTAGGGAGCAGTTACATGAGCGAGGAGTTAGCTGAGGGCTTCGAGAGGGCTAAGATATTAGCTAGGTTCAACCCGGATCTAGCTGAGGATAATGAGATTTGGAGAGCTATGACCGGCCATCTTCACACGATGGTAGCCCTAGCGACTACGATAACGTTCTTACTAGGCGTATATAAGATAGGGATCTCGGACAGTAGATGGGTGAAGATATCTATACTTTTAGTGATCTTCGGGGAGCTCATTATGGCTATAGCATCTTATTCCGTTTGGTTCTTCGGGAAGATAGCTCACCTCATAATAACTCCTGCAGCTCTCATCTTGATAGCTTCAACCCTCATACTATCGTTCTTAGTGAGTGGTTATAAATTTAAGGAGAGCTTCAGAGAGCCGAAGGGTCTTCTCCTCTGGGGGCTCAGGTTGGGTAATATTTGGACATGGGTCTTCATAGCTCTGCCCGGCGCGATAGTTGCTATGAGCTTAAGGAAGCCTCTGTTCTTCAATCCAGAGTTCAGAAGCGAGCTTTGGGATTGGGCTGAGCTCTCTTACAATATAGGTCATTGGCATATAATACTTGTCCTCTGGGGTGTTATGCTCCTCTTGATATACCTAGCTGATGTACGCTCTAAGTGGGCTTCAGCATCAGGCTGGCTCTCCTTGATAGGGATGCTGGGGGCTACTGCCACCACTAACCTTTATATGCTCGCTAATCCGCCCGGTCCCTACTCCCCTAATCCCTACTCCAATACCTGGCTTTCGATGATGGTAGAGCCTTTCCTCATCCTAATGTCAGTAGGCATCGCCGCTTCTTACGTAATCTTCCTGCTGGATAGCCTCAAATAACCTTTTTTACTATTAAGACGTTGCAAGGAGCATTCCTAACGACTCCCTCGCTGACGCTACCGAGCAAAAGTTCCCTTATCTTGCTCACCCCCCTAGCTCCCATGACTATTAAATCGAACTTCCCTTCCTTAGCTAATTCCACTATCTCATGAACAGCATGACCCTCCCTAATGACTTTCTCCACTTCAACTCCCTCTTTAGAAGCTGAGTCCGCGCATTTACTCAGTATATCCTCTGCAGCTTTCTTCTCAGCATTCACTATCCTCAGGAAGTCAGAAGGATTTATTATAGGTGAATAAGGGATGAAGGGAGTCTCAGGAGATACTACAGGCATTAGACTAACGGAAGAGACGTAAAGCAGGGTCAATTTGCTCCCATATCTTTTAGCTATATCAATAGCTACTTCGAGAGCTCTGTAGGAGTTCTCGGAACCATCTATAGGGACGAGGATCTTACTGAACATAATAAATCTTGATCTCATGTAATTTAAATTCTCTTAGATAGATCGGTTATGCTTTTAAGTTAGCTCGAATTATATGTCTAGATGGGCCCTATAGACTTCCTCAAGCTCGGGGTCTTCCTCCTTGGTATTTCAGCCCTCATACTAGCTTCTATAACACTTCACTTCTACTTAACTCAGCCCCGCGGACCCTATGAGAAATTCTGGGCTTACTGTGATTTCAATACCGTGATAATAAGAGCGAATGAGGATTTAAGGAATGTATCTGTCTTAGATGTTAATGGTACCTTGATCTGTAGTTTCGATGAGATCCCAAAGGGCTCCGATAAGATATGCAAAGTCAGTGAGGAGGGTATCTACAGAGTGGTCTTGGGAAAGGAGGAGAGAGCAATTATATGTAGATCTCCAATAGCCCCTACATCAGTTCCCGGAAGAGACTGAAGTGCTTCTTGATATTTTAAAAGTTCTGCGATAAAAAAATTATCGATCTAGAGATGGATCATATCTAGCTGAGCCCCCGTATTTACTGAGC
>Ga0197143_1001155_pt1 | contig 23441 bp, 22 predicted proteins | sample GBS70_MetaG_FD_148603 | JGI IMG/M metagenome (GOLD analysis project Ga0197143, IMG submission 148603) | Sediment microbial communities from Great Boiling Springs, Gerlach, Nevada, United States - GBS 70_MetaG | ecosystem: Environmental > Aquatic > Thermal springs > Hot (42-90C) > Sediment...
CATGAAGGAACGCACTCTCCATTTTGACAAACAGTTCCTGAGGGACAATTTTGAATTGGTGACCACTCAAGACAAGGGTCAGAGTCATAATTTCCACACACTTGATATTGGGTAGAGCACGCACATCTTCTTGCTCCAGCTGGAGAGCATTCATCTTGGCATGAAGGAGGTGGTGGAGCTTGAACAGTTACAGAACAAGTTGCTGATTTTGTTTGACAACCACTTTTAACGGTTACTGTAGCGCTATAATTTCCTGCTAAAGAAAATGATTGCTGACAACTTTGGGAATTTCCAGTGCAAGCTCCAGACCAAGAGTAAGTATAAGATCCTGTTCCTCCAGAAGCTTGAGCGGAGAAAGTGACAATTTGATTTACTTGAGCGGGATTTGGAGAAGCAAAGCAAGAGACAGAAAGAGGTGGTTGCCAAATACATGAAGGAACGCACTCTCCATTTTGACAAACAGTTCCTGAGGGACAATTTTGAATTGGTGACCACTCAAGACAAGGGTCAGAGTCATAATTTCCACACACTTGATATTGGGTAGAGCACGCACATCTTCTTGCTCCAGCTGGAGAGCATTCATCTTGGCATGAAGGAGGTGGTGGAGCTTGAACAGTTACAGAACAAGTTGCTGATTTTGTTTGACAACCACTTTTAACGGTTACTGTAGCGCTATAATTTCCTGCTAAAGAAAATGATTGCTGACAACTTTGGGAATTTCCAGTGCAAGCTCCAGACCAAGAGTAAGTATAAGATCCTGTTCCTCCAGAAGCTTGAGCGGAGAAAGTGACAATTTGATTTACTTGAGCGGGATTTGGAGAAGCAAAGCAAGAGACAGAAAGAGGAGGGTCCCAGTAAGAAGATTGACAAGTGCCAGTTTGGCAAGAAGAGCATTGCGAAGGCAAATTCCAATAAGAAGATTGAGAAGACGAAGCTCCAGAGGAGCTAGTAGATTGAGATGGTAAGTTCCAATAGGAACTTTGAGTTGAAGAAGTTGACGGGTAAGAAGACGAACTTGAAGTCCAAGAAGTACTTGAAGTTGAAGAGGAGGCACTAGAAGATGGCACATTCCAATAGGAGCTTTGAGTTGAGGAGTTTGAACTAGAAGTTGGGGAATTTAAATTAGAAGAAGGTAAAGTCCAATACGGAGAAGTAGCCAAACCCAATATTGGTTGAAAAATTAAAAAGAATATAAAACCAAAAATACCAACATCCAAAAGAAATTTTTGAAAAATTTTTATTTTAACTTTTCTAATTTTTAATTTTAAATTTTGTTTGGGCATAAATTTTTTTAATTTTGTTTTTTAAGTTTCAAAAAAAGAGAGAAGGCCTGGCCTTCTCTCATCCCTTATCACCTCCTTCAGAAGGCCAGACCCAGACCCCATTGCAGGTATGGACCTTCATCACAAATGGCCCATACCCAACCCAACTCACCAAAAAGGTAAAGGGAGAGTGTGGGCAGAAACATGCCCAACCCTCCCCCGGCCACGTAATTGGCTATACCGCTTCCCCAAGGGAAGTAGGCGTAGCCAAGGCCGGCGAATGCGTAGATAGCTGGGGTCCCAACTAGTAGACGTGCGCCTATAAGAAATCCCCCCTCCTCCACCGGCTGAAAAGAAACTGCTCCCCCAACCGGCGAAGGTAGGATGCGCATCTCTAGACCGGTAAGATAATTCCCTATGGTAAACCCTACAGTGAAGTTTACCAAAACTTCGGGTTTCCTCTCTTCTTTGGGGACCTCTGGAGGAGCTTTCTCAACAACCTCTACTCTTATAGGACCCCTCACCTCAACGGTGAACTCTTCATCAGGAACTTCCACGATAAATTTGGGACTCTGAACTACCTGAGCCACGGGTGGACAACAAGGCGGAGGTCGAGTTTCCTCCTCCACTGGCTTAGGCGGTGGGAGAACCGGCTGAGGTGGAGGCACTGACTGCTGGAGACATAAAAGCACGGTCCCGGCAATAATGGCCGCTAGGGCCATTAAACCTATAACAACCAGCACCAGCGCTCGCATCCTCGGCCTCCTTTCAGGAACCCCTCAGCCACTTGAGAAGGTCGTCGACCTTCTCGTTTATCCCGGCCCGCAACTCCTCCACCTTTTGGAGGAGTTCCTTTCGGTCAAGCTCCCCTCGCTCCCGCCGCCCTTCGCGGCGAGGGCAAACCAGAACTCCCAGCAGCCCTCCCAGAAGGAAGGCCGCCACAATCCAACCAATAATACACCACACCACCGCTACCACCTCCTTTAAATTTTTAAACTTCCACTTCAAGAATATCAAGAGTTATGGAATTTGTCAAGAGGTTGACAAAGAGCAATTTTTTTGAAAATTTTAAGAAGAAATTTTAGCGACTACCGCTAGTCTTTTTGCATCAGAGCCTGGAGGCCAGCAGGTAAGCAAAACTAAAACTTTTTCTTGAGTTTCTTTTGGCAAATGTTTATCTTCTTCATTGGGGTAAAAAATGGTTACTTTTTCTACTTTATAAACAAATTTCTGAGAAGCAAAATAAATTACTATTTCATCCCCTGTTTTAAGTCTATTTAAAGTGGCGAAAATAAGATTGTATTTCCCAGAAAATCTTCTTGGTCTTGAACTGTGCCCATAAATTAATGCCATTCCACTTTCTCCTGGTTTTGCAAAAGACGGATGAAGGGCTACACCTTTTTGCAAAGCCAAAAGAAACTCCTCTTTTTGAGGAAAAGAAGGTATAATAATTGGGGCTTCAACATTTAATTTTGGGATCAAAAGGGTGTCGACTTTTGGGAAAGTGCTTTGAGAAGATTCAATTTGCGGTGGCTTATTTTCAGAGGGTGATGTCGTTGAGGTTTGAGAAGGTACTGAAGGGAAGGAATTTTGAGGCAAGGAAGGAGTCGCTTGAGTGTTCTCTTGAGGGCTTTTTGCTGACAATGAATCTTGATAAAGCTCTGGAGGAAGATCTATTTCTTCGGTTTTTTGGTTTGTTTGAAAAAATTTATCCTTAAATAGCAAAAAGGAAGTTGTGAAAATGAAAGTTACCAAAAAAATGAATAAAAACTTTAAAATCTTTTTTATCATAAAATTTCAAAATTACCTGGTAAAAGCTCGATAAAAAACCTTTTATCAAGAAAATAAAGAACGATAAGCATAAGCAAATAAATAATCCCTCGAAAAACAATTTCTTTTTTTTGGGGAATTTTTTTCCAAAAAACAAAATCCAAAAATAGAGAAAATAAAATTAAGTTCAAAAGCATCAAAAGAAAAGTTTTAATTATTGTGTCATAGTGCCGAGCAATAAAACTTAAAATAGTAACCGATTTTAAAAAATAGACGCTTACCCCCTTAATTTCCCTGGCTGGATATTGAGGGGGAGTAATCTTTGGAGGTAAAACCTCTTCTGGAGATGGAAGATTTTGAGAAATTTCTGGAGTTTTTTGAGACGTTCCCTTTTCCTCCACCTGAGTTTCTTTTGGCTCTTTTATCTGAAGCTCTTCTGCTATTTTTTTCGGTAGTTTCTTTTTTTCGTCCACAATTTTCTCTGCCTCTTGGGTTTTTGATGGCGCGGACTTTTTTTCTTGAACAACCTCGCTTTGAGGAGTTCCAAAAAGCTGAACAACAACAAACGTTTCAAAGCCTTGATATTCTCCTTTTACTACCGCTAAACCTATTTCTTTGAAATTTGGGTTTAAAATATTTTCCCGATGACTTTTTGAATTGAGCCACGCCTGCAGGAGCTCTTCGGAATCAAAAAATCCAATGGCTAAATTTTCTCCAGCTGCTTTAAAAAAATATCCTGCTTTTTTGAACCACTCCCAAGGGGTGATCCCTTCGGGACTTGTATGAGCAAAATAGTCCTTCTCAAGCATATCTTGGGCTTTCAGAAAAGCGGCTTGATTCAGCTTTGGACTTTCCTTAAGTGGTGGAACCCCTACTTCCTGCCTTGCCTTATTTGTGAGCTCAAAAAGAATTTGTCTGGAAATATCAGCAAAAAGAGAAAATTCGCTAAGATTCAAGAAGAAAAAGAAAAAGAGTATCCTTAAAACAAAAAGTAAAAAAATTATCCAGTTCAAAAAACTACTTAAAAAAATCTTAGGAGTCCAATTGTTTTCCTGGCAAGGGACAAATACTTTTTTTACCTTAAGGAAAAAACTTTGTAGCGTTTTATCCATATTTTGGCCAACAGCATTTTTTATATTTTTTGCCAGACCCACAAGGACATGGCTCATTTCTTCCTGTTTTTTTAAATACTTTTTTTGAAGAAACTTTTGGAGCTTCGATTTTAAGCAGTGGAATAGTATCTTTTACCATTTTTTCAAAATGCTTTTCCATTTCTTTAAAAATTTTATGTCCTTCAGTACGATATGCCACCAAAGGATTTATCTGCCCATAAGCTCGAATTTTTACAGATTCTCTTAAAGCCTCCATTGTTTCAAGATGTTCCTGCCACAAAAAATCAAGAATTTTGAGAGTAGTAATTCTCGATATTTCCCAAAAAAGATCACCAAGTTCTTTTTCCTTTTGAGCTAAAACTTCTTGAGATAAAATTTTTTTAAGAAAGTTTTTGGGATCTTTTAAAATCTCCTTTCTTTTTTGATAAATTTTTATCCTTTGCTTTTGCAAAACATCATCATACTCAAGAAGGTGCTTTCTTATATCAAAATTTAATCCTTCTACTTTTGCCTGAATTGAATCGATAAGCTCTGATATCAATTTATTCTCAATCGGCACATCATCAGGAAAGTTCCACCTCTCCATCAAAGCTTTAATTTTTTCTCCTCCAAAAATCCTTAAAAGATCATCTTCCAACGAGATAAAAAATTGGCTTTCTCCAGGATCTCCTTGCCTTCCACTTCTTCCTCGAAGTTGGTCGTCTATCCTCCGTGATTCATATCTCTCAGTTCCTAAAACAAAAAGCCCCCCCAAAGCTCTTACTTTTTTGGCTTCTTCTAAATTGGGTGGATTTCCTCCAAGCAAAATATCTACTCCCCTTCCTGCCATGTGAGTGGCTACAGTAACTGCTTTAAATTTTCCCGCTTGGGCAATAATCTCTCCTTCTTTTTCATGATACTTGGCATTCAAAACTTGATGCGGAATCCCTTCCTTTTTTAAAAGTTGACTTAACCTTTCGTTTTCTTCAATGCTTGTTGTACCGACCAAGACTGGTTGCCCTTTTTCATATCTTTTTTTAATCTCTTCAACAACTTTCTCTCTTTTAATCTTTTTTGTTTTAAAAACTTTATCGGGAAAGTCTTTTCTTATCATTGGTTTGTTTGGAGGAATAATTACAACTTCCTTTCCATAAACTTTTAAAAACTCTTCCCTTGAAGACCAAGCAGTTCCAGTCATTCCAGCAAATTTTCTATACATCCGAAAATAGTTTTGAAAAGTAATTGTTGCCAATGTTTTCATTTGTGGTCTTATAAATACTCCCTCTTTAGCCTCGAGTGCCTGATGGATTCCACCGGACCACCTTCTTCCTGGCATCAGCCTTCCAGTAAATTCATCGACAATAATTACTTCGCCATTTTTGACAATGTAGTCTCTCTCTGGAAGAAAAAATTCCTTAGCTCTTAAAGAAACATCCAAAAGGTGTAAAGTTTCAATGTCTCCTCTCTGCCAAGGATCAAAATTCAAAATTTGAATTATTTTCTCTTGGCCCGCAGGAGTTAAAGAAATCGCTCTCATTTTCTCATCAACTTCATAATCTTTACCTTTTTCAAGAAATTTAGCAATTCTTGCAAACTCTCTATATTTTTCAGTCCTTTCCTCGGCAGGTCCTGAAATGATAAGTGGAGTTCTTGCCTCGTCAATTAAAATAAAGTCGACTTCGTCAATAATGGCAAAATTCAATTCTCTCTGGACAATTTCTTTTTCATCTAACACTAAATTGTCTCTCAAATAATCAAACCCAAATTCATTATTTGTTCCATAAGTGATGTCAGCAAGATAAGCTTCTTTTCTTGAAACAGGTCTTAAAAAATCTTCAACTACCTTAAATCCTCCAAGCTCGTCTCGAATTTTCTCTTTTTCCTCGTCTGGTTTTTTATAAGTTGGATCATACAGGAATGATTGTTCGTGATTTAAACATCCCACTGAAAGCCCTAAAAGATGGTAGATTTGCCCCATCCATACAGTATCGCGCCGCGCCAAATAATCGTTAACAGTAACCAAGTGACATCCTCGCCCCTCAAGAGCATTTAAATAAAGTGGCAAAGTTGCAGTTAGGGTTTTCCCTTCTCCAGTTAACATCTGAACAATTTTCCCCTGATGCAAAGCAATACCTCCCATCAGCTGGACATCAAAGTGTCTTTGCTTTAAAGTCCTCTTTGCCGCCTCTCTTACTAAGGCAAAAGCTTCGGGCAAAAGGTTATCTAAAGACTCTCCTTTTTTGATTCTTTCTTTAAATTCTTGAGTTTTGAAAGAAAAATCCTCATCTTTTATTTTTTCGTATTTTTTCTCCAAAGAATTAATTTTTTCAATATAAGGTCGGATCCTTTTCAAATATCTTTTGTTTGAATCACCAAAAATTTTGTCAAAAAACATAAAATTTTCCCACAAAGTGGATTTAAAAAAATCTTTGATTAAGCCTGTGAAAGTTTTTTACTTACCGCAACCCTTCTTTTTGCCAAACATATGGGTTTTAAAAAAATTCTATCCTATTAAACTCTACCTGTCAAAATAAACTGCCCTACTCTATTTTTAATTTAAAAGTTGAGAGTCTTTGCCTAAAGGCTTCGATTATCTCTTTTTCTTTCAAAGAGGGGTGGTCTTCGACCATCCAATCTTTCAAGATCACTCTTCCCGGGATTTTTTTATTTGAATAATTTTTAAGATAAATTTTCTTTTGAATTTTTTTAAAAAACTTTTCAAAAAAATCACCAATTTTTCCAGCAAAAATTCTCTCACAAAGCAATGTTATTTTTGGTTTGGCTTTTACAACTTTAAATGGTGGTTCAAATTTTTTTCCCCAAAATTGAAAATAATTTTTGAGCCAATTATTTTGCTCTTTAAATTTTTTTGAAATGTTTGAAAAATCTATTATAGGAGTTGCGTGAAAGAAATGAAAAGCAGAAAAAATGGAAGGAAAAGGAAAAGTCATTTTGTCTGACGTAAAATAAAGATTCGGACAAATTTTGTATTGTGTGTTTTTGTTTGAAACTTTTAGAAAGGAGATCTTTAAGAAAAAATTTAAAAACGCCCTGGCAAAATAAAGTCGTCCAGGAAAAGTGATTACAAAAAGATCAACATCGGAAAACTTGTGCGCATTGTTTATCGATAACGAACCACTCACAAAAATTGCTTCGATAAACGGAAAAAACTTCAGAATTCGAGTTTTCTTTTTCACAAACTCCCAAAGTTTGAAAGACATTTTCTCGCGAGCCCTGCGCTCTTGAATAAGATCTTCTTTTCCAGTTAAAAACCAAAGTTTGGCTTTATTTTCCAAGATGCCCTCATCTTTTAGTTCCAATAAAGTTTTCTCTAACTTTTCTTTATCAGTTCCTGAATTGCAGGGCGGTAAATTTTCGAAAATTTCTTTTTCATTTAAAGGACGATTTAAAACATCAAAATAGAGAAGCGTTTTTAAAACATTTTCTTTGAGAGCATCCACAACTTATTTGTATTGAACTTTGATAGCAATCCTTGCAGGGTTTGTCGGCAGTTTATTTACCCAAAATGGAAAAATGTCAACTTTAGCCTCCTTAATTTCGTTTTTATTTTGGAAGTATTGTTGAAGGGTCGAAGTATCCATTCCCTTTATTTCTTCAACGATTTTCTTCTCATCCACTTTTAAAGCTATCTTCTGACTCCCTTTAAATTTTAATCTCATCTCTTTTGCATCCAAATCATAGCTTAAAAGTTCATATTTTATTTCCCGCTCTCCCTTTACTTCCTCAACCTCCTTTCCTATTTGAGGAGAGATGAGATTAAAAATTACCTTCTCAAGATCGGCTTCTTCAAATGTAAGCACTTTTCCCTCAATAATCATCGTTGCTGTAAAACTCTCACCTACTTCTCCTGCGTTTTTATCGAATGAGATCTCTGGATTGCCAACCTCAATTTTATCTTTTAAAAGCTCTTTAAGCTCATCTGGAATTTCTTCTAAAATTTCATTTTTAAGCTGGGAAATAACTTCCGTGCTTAGTGTTTTAAGCTGACTTTTTGCTTTTTCAATATCCTCCTTTAAAACTACTTTCATTTCTCCTCTGGCACCTCCCTTCATGGGTTCAAAGGATCTTGCATAAACTTGTTTATATAAAGTGAGGTTACCTTGCTCCTTCAGAGCGGGTACTCGAAACTCTGAAGGTCCAATATTGTATTCCTCGCCGGGTTTGTCAGCAATCACTTGAACTTCAAGTTTGCCGGGATTTTGAGGAGTACCAGCTGGAATGTTAAGAAAAGTTTTTGACCAAAAAATTTTACCGTCTTGAGACTCAAATCTTGAAGGTTTCCAAAAAAGGGGCCTGCCACTTTCGTTATAAATCACAATTTTCCCCTCGGCCTTAGTTTCTTTGATTTCTTTACCGGTAGTAAGAAAGGAGCGTGAAACCTTTTTTTGCTTTGCAATCAACTTTGCGGGAATTGTCATTGTCTCAAAATTTTCTAGAACACCTTCCCTTGCCAAAAGTTCTCCCTGAAAATCAATAACCTGACTTTGAGGGACGATTACCACATGAGCCCTTGAAAAGTAGTTCCCTAAATTCCATGTAGCTAATGCCACAGCAACAAAAATAAGAAAAAAAAGTAGACCTACAGGAAATTTTGCTGGAATCTTCTGAAATAAAACCTCTGAGGGTAACCTTTTTGGAGCTTCACGAGGAAGATAAATATCTCTTACTTTTGGCCTAAAACTTACTTCCTTTCCTCCGACAAATCCTGATTCCAAAATTTTGTCTTCAAGTAAAATCCCTACTTCTTGAGCCAATTTTTGATAAAATGGGTCAGTAGAAAAAATAGAAAGAATTTTTTCATTTTTTAGGGCTACTTTTTTTAAATAAGAAAGGGCTCTTGAGTTTTTCAAATTTTTGTTCTCCTCTGGAAGCACTAAAATGATTTTTTGCTGAAGCGTATTTTGAATTTTTTGCTCAACTTTATCTAAATCCTCTTGGGGGCTAATGTAGTAAACTTTAGAATAAATCATAGAAATTATTGTAAGAGAGGAGAATTTTTCCCAAAGAAATTCCCTGAGCAATCAAAAACAGATTTATCATTTGAGGATCGGAAATTCCCAAATCCTCCTGGCCTTTTAAAAACGCTGAATTGCTTAAGTTTTTTTGAATTATAGGAAATGAATAAAAATTTTCAAGTCTCCTTTTAAGCTTATTAAATAAAGGAAGGTTGCTCCCGCCTCCTAAAAGATAAAGTTCGCAAGGAGATTTTTTTCTTTTAAGATTATCTAGAATTAAATTTTCCCACTCAAGATACGCTTTATTTAAAACGATTTCAAGTCTTTTTTTAAAATAAGGAGCAAAAAATCCTTGATACATTTTCTTTTTTATTTCTTCCGCAAAATCTTGAGCCGAGAAGGGAATTTCAAACTCTTCAGCAATCTTTTGAGTAAAATGATCCCCTCCAAAAGGAATCTTTTTTACCCACTCAAGTTTGCCATAAAAAGTTTCAAAAATCTGAGTACTTTTCCCCCCAATGTCAATAAAAATTTTTGAACAAAATCCACCTTCCTGGCTGAAAATTTTTGCTAAAAGTTTTGGAAAATAAACTAAGATAACGTCTTTAATTTTGGCTCTTGAAAATACTTTTTTTAAAACTAAAAAAACTTTGTGAGGAAGGTAAAAATTCACAACTTCTAAGACAATTTCGCTTCCTGAAAAGTTTATCGGCGACGGACTTTCCCACCCATCTATTTCAATATTCTCAATTTCTGAAAATGCCAAAATGATTTTTTGTTTCGGAAAACAGTTTTCAATTTCTCGAGCTGATTTTTCTTGAACACTCTTTAGCATCAACGAGAATTCCTTTTTTGTGATAGATTTTTTCTCATTGTTTCTTTTAAATTTAACTTTGCTTAAATCTCCTATCCCGATTTCTTCACCAAGAGCAACTATTAACTTAACACTCTCCAAAGGGATCTGGTTTGCAAAATAATTTAAAAGCAGTTTTAGATCCTTGGCTATCCCTTGGGGTTTTTCAGGAAGATATCTTTTTTTGTAAAAATCAAAAATTTTTGCTCCTTCTTTTGAAGGAAAAAACCCTAATCCTTTTAAGAAAGAGCTTCCAAGATCTACTATTAAAATGGCATTTTCCATAAAAAATATGGGGTGATAGTGCTTTCTATAAAAGCAGCTAAAACCAGGAGAGGTAAAATTATTTTCCAAAAGAAAGCTTTGGCAAAATTGAAAGTTTCATTTAGAGTATTATTTTTAGCAAAAATTGCTTTGGCTGTTTCCTTGCCAATTTTAAGACCAAGGGCGCTTCCAAAAAAGAAGGCTGGAAGTTCAAAAATTCCATGGGGAAAAACGCCCCAAAAAAAATGAGAGAGTGATGGACTCATGTTTAAAACCATCCCCACTAAAGCACCATTTAGAAAAAGGCTAAAAAGTGCGGGAAGAGCAAAAATGACTGAAAAAAATACTACTCCAAAAACGGTTAAGGTATTATGGAACAAGATCATCAAAAATAGCCCCGCGGGGTGAAGCTGGATAAAAACACTTCCTATTTTTTTTATTTCGCTTATTGCTTCCTGTAAAAACTGGGGTTTTTGAGTAAATCCATAAAAAAAACTTATCAGAAATAGAAAGATACTAAGCAATAGATAGGCTAAAATTTCTTTAAAGAGTTTTGCATTCATTCTTTTTTCTTTTTATGAAAGAAATAAATTCTTCTTTTACGAAAATATTCGCCCACCAATGCTATTTTGTTCTCCGCCTTAAGAAGCCAGATTTTCATTTTGCGAAAGGTTTTTTCCCCAAAAGAAATGAAAAAGTAAAAAAGTTTACTTTTGATCTCTTTCAATTTGCTCGATTTTGGAGTTTTTCTGTATGAAACCAAGAGTGGATAACTGCGAAAGAAAATAATAAAAATTCCAAAAAGCGAGGCGCCAAAAACAATTTGGCAAAGCAAAACTTCCATATTCCGTTTAAATTTCAAATTTTACAAAGTCTTCAATCTGAATGTTTTCTCCAAATTTTCTTATTGAGTCTTCAATAAGCTCTTGAACTTTAATTTTGGGATTTTTAATAAACGGTTCGTTTAAAAGATCTTTTTTTGTCCTTGAAGAGCTTGAGGCAATTTGCATTGCCAAGTCGTGGGCAAGGTTTTTAAAAATGGGGTTTTGAGCCACAAAATCTGTTTCGCAATTTAACTTAACCATCGCTCCAATTTTGCCATTAAAATGAAGGTAGATTCCAATGGTTCCTTCCTTTGCTTTTTTATCTTTTCTTTTCTCAAAGTAATATTTATTTTCCTCTTTTAAAATCTCTTCTGCTTTTTTAATATCTCCTTTTGCTTTCTCAAGAGCTCTTTTGCATTCACTCACAGGAAGTTGAGTTTTTTCTCGAAGCTTTTTTAATTTTGAAATTAAAATCTTCTCCATGTTCTCTATTTCTCAAATGCCTCTTTAATTTTTGAGAAAATATATCTTAAAGAAGTTAAAGAGTTAGTGTTTGCTAAAATAAAAAAGTCAAGCTTTTGAGGATCGCTATCAAGACCTGCAATTCCAACAGTTTTTACTCCTTTTTTCCTTGCCTCCTCGACTGCTATTTCTTCTCTAGCTGGATCTACAATAATGAGAACTTCGGGCAATTTTTCAAGGTTTTTTACACCAGAAAACTTGCGCCTCATTCTTTCAAGCGTTTTTTCAAACTTAATTTTCTCTTTTTTTAACATCTTTTTTACCTCCTCGCTCTGAGCCTTTTCTTCCATTTCTTTCAAAAGATTAATCCTTTTTTTTATGACTTCAAAGTTAGTTAAAAGACCTCCAATCCATCTTTGATTGACATAAGGAAAATTAAACTCTTTGGCAAACTCCTCGACAAGCTTTTGGGCAACTTGTTTTGTTCCTACAATTAAAAAACTCCTCCCTTCTTTTTTGCTTTGAGATAAAAATTCAAAAGCCTCCTTTGTTCGTTCTTTTGCTTTAAATAAATCAATAACTGCAAAATCATTTCTCATACCAAAACAAAAATCTTTCATCTTTGGATGAAGTTTATCGGAAAAACATCCAAAGTGAATTCCCTTTTCAAGCATCTCTTGAATCTCTTTTTCTTCTGTATTTAGGACTTTTTGATTTTGTGGCATAAGTGTAAATAATATTACCCGATTTTTTTAAAAAAGTGAAGAGGAATTTGAATTCTTAAAAGAAAAATTTCTTCAAAAAAAGAGGAATAAAAATTCCAACCAAAATTCCCCAAAAAGCTTCAAAGGGACTGTGACCCAAAACCTCTCTAAATACCTCTCCATCAATTTTCTTTTTCATAAAAAGCTCTTTTAAAATTCTATTTAAAATTTCGCCATGTCTTGCCGCCTCTTCCCTAACAACTACAGCATCAAAGATTACGATTCCAAGAAATACAGAAGAAAGAGCGAAAATTCCAGACTCAAAACCATATTTAATACCAAGAGCTAAAGTTAAGCTTGTTGTTGAAGCAATATGTGAAGAAATGACTCCGCCAGGAGAAAAAAATGTAAAAAATTTTATTTTTCTTTGTTTTACGCTCTCAAAAATACATTTAAAGAATTGGCAAAAAAGCAAAGCAACGATTGCCGAAATTAGCGGAAAATTGTGAAAAATTTGTCTAATTAAAAATGGAATGCTCATTGCCCCTCAAAGCCTTGTAAAAGATTATCAATGCACTCACCTAAAGTTTCTACCAAATAACCCCCCTCTAAAACAAAAAATGTGGGTTTTTTCAATCTTCTAATAATTTTTCCAATTTTAAAAAAAGTGTTTGGGGAAAGACCAAGTGATGCAAGATCACCTTCAAGTGCATCAAATCCAGCAGAAACAGCAACTTGCTCTATAGCATTTAAATCAATTCTTTTTAAAGCTCCCTCTAAAGTTTTTAGATATTTTTCCTCGCCACATTCGGCTTTCAAAGGAAAGTTAAAGCAATTGTTTTCACTTTTAAATCCGGTTCCCGGATAAAATGGATAGCGATGCAAGGAAATATAAATTATTTTTTCATCTCCTTTAAAAATTTCTTCAGTTCCATTGCCATGGTGTCCATCAATATCCAAAATTAGTGTATTTTTTTTGGAAAGCTTTACTGCAATGGCTAAGTTATTTAAATAACAAAATCCCTGGGTCATTGCCCCAATGGCTCTCCCTTCTTTGCCTGCATGATGTCCTGGAGGGCGCATTAAGGAAAAACCAAAAACCTTTGACGCTAAAATTGCTCCGCCAACAGAAAGTCTTGCGATTTCAAATATTTGAGGATAATTTGGAGTATCGCTATCTTCAATCTTTCCTTCCTTTAATTTTTTAAGATAAGAATCCTTATGTGCTTGAAGTAAAGCTTTCAAGGGGGCGGGTTTTGGTTCCAAAAATTCATATCCTTTTTTTGTCAAAAAATCTTTTGCTTTTAAAACTCTCTCGGGGCTCTCAATATGTCCCTTTCCATAGTCTAGGCATTTTGGAGAAAAAATAATTTTAGTTTTCATGAAACAACCTCTTTTAAACATTCATTGAAAGCTTTTACTTCCTCATTGTATTTTTCTACCAAATTTTTAGTTTCCTCCAAAAGAGTATTGTATTGTCCCACCAGGTTGTTGTATTCTTCCACCTTTTCAACTTTTCCCTCTTCAAGAATTTCTTTTTTGAGATTATTTAAAATATTTGCAAGATTTTCAAGCTCTTTTTGGTTTTTTTCAATTAATGCTCTAAGTTCCTCATCAACTTTGGGACAGGCACTTTGAGGTCTGGCATAATGGGCAACTGCTAAAAGAGTTTCTTTTCCTTGAAAATTTCCCTTAATAACTGCCACTCCAATTTCATCAAAGCGGGGATTTAAAATATTTTCTCGATGTCCAGGGCTTTGAAGCCAGGCATCAACTAAAATTCTCTCATTTGGAAAGTTTCCCATAGCTAAATTTTCTCCAGCAACAAGATAGCTGTATCCTACTTGCAAAAGCCAATCTTCAAGTCTTTTTCCTGAAGGAGATTCGTGGGCAAAGTATTGAAGCTCAAGCATTTCTTTGGCTTTAAGATAGGCACTTTGATTTAAAAGCTGGTTTTCTTTTAAAGGCAGAAGATTATTTTTCACTCTTGCTTCATTTGTAAATTCAATAATTTTTTTAGAATTGAGTTCAAAAGCTCGAGGGGTTTTAAAAAGGAGTTGCTTTTCCTGAGTTTCCTTCTTTTCCTGAATTTCCTTTCTTTTCTGAACCTCCTCTCCCTCCTGAATCCTCTCTTTTTGTGGTTCTTTTAATATGGGAGTTTTTGGAACAAGTTCAGTTTTTGGAAAAGGAACTTTAGGAAAGATTTCGGTAATCTGAGGAGGAGGAAGATCAAAAACAAAAACCTTCTCCAGAGAACTTGGAAAAAATAAAAAGAGAAAGCTAAAAAATGCCAACAAAAAAAGAAGTATTTTTTTCATTGGATTTCAACCCCCAAAATCTCCTCAACCTTCCGATGGGGGGCAATTTTTTGAATTTTTTCAATGATTCTTTTTTTCTCCTCCTCCGAGGTAGCTTTAAAATACTTCTCTTTGAGCTTTTTGAGCTTCTTTCTTCTCTTTCTTTTCTTTTTGATCTCAAATTCTCTTCTTTTTGGCGAGATTTTTCCCATAGAAGATAAAAAAATTTTAAGAAAAATAACACCTTTTCTCAAGAGGAGTATGTTTTTAAAAGGATTTAAAAATAATTAAATTCCTATCAATATTCCACTTGCAATATTTTCTGAGTGATCCCCTACTCTTTCCAAATTTGCCAAAATTTCAAGATAAAGAGGTCCTGCTTCTGGCTTGCAAATTCCTTCTTTTAATCTTTGATAGTGAGTTTTTTGAAACTTTCTTTCTAAATTATTAATCTCTTCCTCAATTTCTAGAACTTTTTTTGCCAAATTCTTATCATCTTTTTTTATTGTTTCAATCGCCAAAGAAAAAGCTAAGATGCATTTTTCAAACATTTCCTCAATTTCTTTTTGAGCGATTTTTGAAAATTCAATTTTGTTTTTTATTTTCATCTCAGTAAATTCAGCAAAATTGTCACAATGATCTCCAACTCTTTCAATATCAGAAACTGTGTGCAAAAAAAGAGTTACCTTTTCTGCCTCTTTTTCTGACAAATCTAAAGCAGAAATTTTTGTTAAATAATTGTCAATTATATGGTGAAGTTCATCAATCATATTTTCTTTTAATTTTATTTCTTCAACCAAATCCAATTTCTCTTTCAAAATCGCCTCCTTTGACTTTTTTAAAATTTCTTTTGCAATTTCTCCCATTCTCAAAATTTCCTTTTCTGCCTGATAAATAGCGATTGAGGGAACATGTAAAATTTTTTCATCTATAAATTTTGCTCCTCTTTCTATTTCAATTTCTTTTCCTGGCAAAAGAGTTTTTACTAACTTTATTAAATATTTCAAGAGCAAAAGCCCCAAAATAGTACAAATTATGTTAAAGATGGTGTGAGAGTTGGCAATTTGTCTTGGTAAAAAACTGCTTGTTTTTGAAACAAAAATCACATACTGGTTAAAAAAGCTCAAAAACAAAAGTGTGCCAAGAATGTTTAATGTTAATTGCGAAAAAGCAAGCCTTTTTGAATTTAGCGAAGATCTGATTGAAGCTATTGCTCCAGTAATACATGTCCCAATGTTAGCTCCAAGCATTAAAGAAATCGCGGAAGGCAAATTAATTAAGTTTTCACTGCCCAAAGCAATAATTAATCCCATTGTAGCTGAGCTTGACTGAATGATTGCAGTGAAAATACTTGCTGCTACAACTCCCAAAATTGGATTTTTGCCAAACTTAGATAGGGTTTCTAACCAAAATTGACTTTCTTTTAAGGGTTTTGCTCCTTGACTCATTAATATCATTCCCAAAAATACCAATCCAAACCCAAAAATTACTTGACCAATATATTTAGTTTTTTCTTTACCAAATAAGTATAAAATTGCGCCAAGAAAAGTTATAGGAGCCCACCAAACTCCAATTTTAAAAGCAACAATTTGAGCGGTGATTGTTGTTCCAATTTCAGCGCCAAGCATCACTGAAATTGCTTCTTTCAATCCCAAAAATCCAGCATTCAAAAGTCCAATTAAAGTAACCATTACCAAACTTGAGCTTTGAACAATAGAGGTAACCAAAAAGCCAGTAAAAGCCCCAGCAACAGGTTTTTTAGTTAAATTTTCTAAAATCTTTTTTATTTGTTTTGAGTAAATTTTTTTAAATCCAAAACTTAAAATAAAAAGTCCATACAAAAAAACTCCCAAGCCTCCCAAAATTCCAAAAACAATATTTAAAATTTTCATGATAGGGGAATTTTTTGAACTAAAGTATATTCTGCCCCAGTTCTTTTTAAATGACTTTCCATAATATCGATCGATTTTACTTCAAATACAAGATTAATTTCGATTTTTTTTACCCAAGATAGCCTTTCCTTTTTAAATCTTGCTAGGGTGACATGGGGAAAATACTCTCTCTTTTCAAGGCGCCAGGAAAAAGATTGGTCTTTTAAAAGCAAATTTTTAAGTTCTTTATAAAGAGACAAAAGCTCATCGCTTCTTTCTACTATAGCCCAGACCATTCTTGGCTTTCCTTGTATAGGACCCAAAACGATTTCTTTAATTTTGATTTGAAATGGACGGAAAAGTAATGCTACTTTTGAAACGATATTTTTAAGCTTTTCTACTTCTTCTTTTTGACAATTTCCCAAAAAAAACAAAGTTAAGTGCAAATTTTCTTTTTTGGTGTAGCGCTCTTTGGGTAAAGGGAAATATTTTTGATAAGAAAGTAATTTTTCTTTTATTTCCCCTGGCAAGTTGATTGCTACAAAAATTCTTTGACTCATTCTTCTTTAAATTATAAGTTAGTGATATAATTAATTCAAATTTTATGAAAGAAGCTTATTTATATAAAAAACTTCCAGAAAACAAAGTCCAGTGCCAAACTTGCGCTCATTATTGCACTTTAGCTCCAGGCCAAAGAGGAAAGTGCGGAGTAAGAGAGAACCTTGATGGAAAATTATTTGCTTTAAATTACGGAAAATTAGTTGCCATTCATATTGATCCAATTGAGAAAAAACCTTTTTATCATTTTTTACCAGGGACTCAATCTTTGTCTATTTCCACTGTAGGATGCAATTTTTCTTGTTTGAACTGTCAAAATTGGGAAATTTCACAAGCTTATAAACAAGTAAAAGAAATTCCAGGAAAGTATTTTCCCCCAGAAAAAATTGTTAAGATGGCAAAAGAAAATAACCTTCCTTCGATTTCTTACACCTATGTAGAACCCACAATCTTTTTAGAATACGCCCTAGATACAATGAAATTGGCAAAAAAGGCGGGTTTGAAAAATAATTTTGTTTCCAATGGGTTTATGTCAGAGGAATCAGCAAAATTAGTAATTCCTTATTTGGATGCAAACAATATTGATATTAAGGGATTTTCAAATGAGTTTTACCAAAAAATTTGTGGTGGTAGGCTTGATCCAGTTTTAAATACCGCAAAATTGATGAAAAAATCTGGAGTTTGGGTTGAAATTACAACGCTCGTTATTCCTACCTTAAATGATGATGAAAAAACTTTTAAAGCAATTGCCAAATGGATCTATGAAAATTTAGGACCTGAAACTCCCTGGCATATTTCTCAATTTTGTGGATCAATTTCTTGGAAATTGCAACACCTTCCTGACACCCCAGTTGAGACTTTAGAAAAAGCAATCGAAATTGGAAAAAAAGTTGGGCTAAAATATGTTTATATTGGGAATATTCCGGGTCACAAAGCTGAAAATACTTATTGCCCAAAATGTGGCGAATTAGTTATTAATCGAGTAAATTATTGCATTCATCGCTACGATGAAAACGGAAAGTGTCCCAAATGCAAAGAAGATTTAAATTTAATCTTAAAATAAATGCAAAAATTCAACGATAAAAAAGAAGTTTTAAACTATTTAAAAGACAACGAAGATATTAAATTTGTTCGAATGATTTTTCCCGATGTTTTGGGAAGAGAAATGAGTTTTTGTATTCCCTCTGAAGAATTAGATTCTGCTTTCAAAAATGGAAAAGGATTTGATGGAAGCTCAGTTGAGGGTTTTGCCAGAATTGAAGAGTCAGATCTTTATTTTGTTCCCGATCCAAAAACTTTTCGCGTTTTGCCATGGAATTATGAGCTTGGCGGAGTCTCTTGGAAAGAAGCAATAGTCTTTGGACAAATTTTTGACTCAAAAGGAAATGAATTTCCCGGAGATTCAAGGAGAATCTTAGAAAAGGTTTTGGAAAAGACTAAAGAATATGGAGAGCTTTTTGTTGGTCCTGAACTTGAATTTTATATTTTCAAAGATGAAAAAACTCCAGAGCTTTTAGATCATGGTGGTTATTTTTATGAAGGAAAATGGGAAGAAATTAGAAAACTCACTCAAATTTATTTAAAAGAAATGGGAATTGAGGCTGAGTGCGATCATCATGAAGTTGGAAAAAGTCAGCATGAAATTGATCTAAAATTTAACGATGCGCTTTCCATTGCCGATTCAATAATGATCGCAAAATATGTTTTAAAAAGAGTAGCAAGAAATGCTGGAGTTTATGTTTCTTTTATGCCAAAGCCAATAACTGGAATGATTGGAACGGGAATGCATTTGCATTTAAGCTTGTGGAAAAATGGCAAGAATTTATTTTGTGAAAACGGAAGTCTTTCTAAAATCGCCAAAAAGTACTTAATGGGATTAATAAAATATGGAAAGGAAATTCAGCTGGTCTTAAATCAATGGATTAACTCTTATAAAAGATTAGTTCCTGGTTTTGAAGCTCCAGTTTATATTGCCTGGGGCACAAAAAATCGTTCTGCTTATATTAGAGTTCCAGAAATGCCAAATGCTAAAGAAAAAGCAACGAGAATTGAGATAAGAAGCCCAGATCCAACTTGCAATATTTATTTAGCTTTAGCAGCAATTCAGACAGCTGGAATTCGGGGAATAAAAGAAAATTTAAAATTAGTTCCGCCCCAAGAAAGAAACATTTATAAAATGACGCCAAAAGAAATGGAAAAAGCAAAAATTGTAACTTTGGCTAAAGATTTAAAAGAAGCTTTGGAAAATTTCAAAAAAAGCAAACTAATGAAAGAAACTTTAGGAGAGCACATTTTTCAAAAATTAATTCAAAACAAAGAAATTGAATGGCAAAAATATAAAAAAGCCGTTGGCAAAGGGTATAAAAAAGAAGTTTCTCCTTACGAAATAGAAGAATATTTACCAGTGCTATAGCTTTTGAAGTTTTTTACTAATTATAAAATTTTTTTGATGCTCGATCCAATAAAATTAACGGAAGAGACAAAGAAAGTTGTTGTCCCAAACAATCAGAGAAAATATTATCGCTTCAGAAAAGCGCCCTTTTATGGAGGAATTGCTACTGCAGATTGTGTCGGCTGCAATTTAAGATGTATTTTTTGCTGGGCTCAAAATGTCGTTCAGAATCCCAAAAGATTTGGAAAATTTTATCCTCCAGAAATTGTAGCCCAAAAACTAATTCAGATTGCCAGAAAAGAAAAATTTGATAAAGTAAGAATTTCAGGTAATGAACCTACAATTGCAAAAAAGCATTTACTTGAAGTTCTAAAATTAATCCCCCAAGATTTAATTTTCATCCTAGAAACAAATGGAATTTTAATCGGGATTGATAAAAATTTTGCAAAAGAACTATCTAAATTTAAAAATTTGCACGTGAGAGTCTCTTTGAAGGGTACTACAGAAAAAGAGTTTGAAAGACTCACTTTAACAAATGGTAAATTTTTCAATTTTCAACTTAAAGCTCTTGAAAATTTAAGAAGCCAAGGAGTTTCTTGTCACCCAGCTTTAATTGAAATTGCAAAAGAAAAAAGAGAGAAACTTTTAGAAAAGCTAAAGAAAATTGATCCTTCTTTTGAGCTTGAAATTGAACCTCTCTTGCCCTATCCAAAAGTGCAAAACAATTTAAGGAAAATACTAAATTTTTGAACTCGAAATTAATGGTAAAAATTTTCAAGAAACTGATTAAAATTGAAAAAGCAAAAAAAGTTATTTTTGTTGGAGACACCCACGGAGATTTAAAAGTAAGCCAAAGAGTAATAAAAGAATTTTTAGGTCCTCAAAATAAAATCGTTTTTCTTGGAGATTATGTTGATAGGGGTCCTTTTTCAAGAGAAAACTTGGATTTTTTATTAGAACAAAAAAGCAAATATCCAGACCAAATTATTTTGCTTCAAGGAAACCACGAAGGTCATAGATTTTTAAAGTTTTCTCCAGCTGAATTTTGGGAAAACTTGTCAATTGAAGAGTATCAAAAATACTCTCAAATTGTAGAAAATTTTCCTTTGGGAGTTGTGACAAAAGATATTATTGCTCTCCATGGTGCCCTGCCAGACATTGAAAAACTTGAAGATTTTGAAAAAATTGAAATTGGTGATGAAAATTGGTTTAGAATCTGTTGGGGAGATTTTGTAGAAGCACCAGGAGAAAATCTAGGCATTGATCCTTTTACAGGACGTCCTCAATTTGGCAGAGATTATTTTTTAAAAATAATGGAAAGACTAAACAAAAAAGTATTAATTCGTTCCCACCAGCCCGATGCTTCAAAATTTATGTTTGAAGATCGCTGTTTAACAATTTTCAGCTCTTGTGCTTACGATAGAGAAAGAGAAATTGCAATTTTTAATTTTGAAAAAGAAATAAAAAGTACAAAAGATTTAGAAATTTTAAAAATCTAAAGAAAAACCCGAGAAGATTCTCGGGCCCAATTTTTGTTTCAGAAAGAAAAACCTCCATTTCTTTCTAAAAGTGAAAGGAGTGAAAGGGCTGCCCTCCTCACAAGTTGGCGAGCACCTTCTTTGCCCATCCCTAAAATTTCCCCGATTTCCCTAAAGGTGTGAATCCTTCCCTCTGTCAGTCCAAATCTCAGGTCCAACGCTTTCTTTTCCTTTTCTGGCAAAAGATTGTAAAGTTCCATAACCCGATCAACATCTCTTGCTGAAAAAAGTATCGCCTCCGCATCCTTTAAAGAGAGGAGAAAAATCACAAGTAATGCTCCTCGCGCTGCCAGAGAAAGTTCCGTTCCGTTCCGTTCCTACGAACCCTCTCAATCATCCTATCTACTTTACACTTTCTCATTTTGCACCCCCTTATATTAACATCAATAAATATACCCAAAATCTATGTTCAAAATCAGGAAATAGACTATAATTTGCTTTTTTTGTAAAATGAAACCTATGCCTGGAATGAGAGAAAGATTTATTGCGCGCTATGAAGAGGAAATTAAAATTCCAGAGAAACTTACCCTTAAAGATTTGGGCATTTTGCCAGAAAAAGTTGCCAAAGCTATCCTTGAAGATGAGAAAGCACGAAGAGAAATTTTACCATCACAATTTCAAGAAAAGTTAAAAACAATATCAGAACCAGTTGAAAATACAAAAACTTTTGAAGAAGTCTGTTCCTATATTGCTCGGGTGCAAGAAAATAATGAAAGAGCAGTTGATGATTATAAAGAAAAAGCAATTCCCCTGCTTATTGAAGCCTTGAAAGAAGCTCTTGGCGAATTTCAAACTAAGGTCAACTGGGAAAAATTAAATAATATAGCCATTCTTTTCCTTGACCGGTACAGTGATTGGTATCTCGGGCAGCATATAGGAAGAAGAGAAAATGCCGTTGGTTTTAAATTGGGTAAATTACCAAGAGTAATTTTCTTGCGACTTGAACCTATTCAGAAAATTTTTGGAAAATTTATCGAACTTGGTATCTGTGCTAATTTACTTCACGAACTTCTTCATTTCCTCTCGGTCACTCAATTTTGGATAAAAATCACACCGGATAAACAAGCTTTTTTCTTGTGGCCAAGAAGGACTGGCCTTCAAGTTGAGGGAAGAAATGATCAAATAACTCATTTACGCGGTTTAAATGAAGGTGTAACTGAAAAGCTAACAATAGAAGCTTTTAAAATTTTCCTTGAGAAATATTACTTTAAAAAACTTTTAACTAATCTTGATCGTCAAGTGCAAGAAAAGATCAGCAAAAAAATTATCCAACATCTTGAAGGGGTTTACTCTAAAGAAAGAATGGTTGTTGAAATCCTTTGTCAAAAAATTCCCTTTGAGATGTTTGTAAAAGCGTATTTCGAAAAAGAAGGATTTCTTCCTTTAGGAAGAGCTCTTGAAACAACGCTTGGCAAAGACGGTATCAGAAAACTTGATGAATTAATGGAAAGTGAGGGTTATGAAAAGGTTCAAGATTTTTTAAAAGAGAAAGGTTTCCAGAATGTGTTCTAAATTTTTTTCTTTAGAAGATTTCAAAAATAAGAAGCGGTCTTTAAACCCCACTTTTCAGCTTCGTCCTTTTAATCTTGCCACTTTCTGCAACAAAGACGCTTTCGATCTGTCCAAAATAAATACGAGGTCCTCCTCTGAGCCTGAGATATCCCTCTTTCAAGTCCACTTCTTCAACCTCGCCCGTGTGGCGTTCTCTTGTGTGTCTAACGAAAATAATGAGTATATTTCTCTTCTCGTAAGCCCTCAAAACTTTATCCTTGATCCTTTCTCTAATCGCCACTCCTCACCACCTCCTTCTTATAAATTTTATAACTTTTAAAATCTTTTCTCAACTTAAAAAATGGTAAAAATTTTTTTAAAACATCGCAAAGTTTTTCTGCATTTATGAAGTTCAATAAAAAAAGCCAGGCTTTAGGCCTGGCTTCAAAGTCCCGCTGGCCATGACTTCCGTTTTGTGAGAAGATAAATTAGTTGCTCCAGTCCTGAAACTGCTAACTGCCGTGAGCGTTCTTCGCTGATACCCAAAAGTTGCCCTATTTCTCTAAAAGTGTGAACACGTTGATCAACCTTGCCTATTCACAACTTGAGTACTCTTGCCATTTGTGGGTTGATCATCTCTAAATCTTTGAGAGCCGCTAAGACTTCTTCAACGAACTCCGGGGGGAACTTCGGGGGAGATTTTTGGATTTTAATGATTTATTTTGTAACGACTATTAAGGCAGATAAAGCACCTTTTTTCACAATTTTATGTTTATTAATTATTTAATTTTTTGACCTTTTTCTCATTTTACCTCATTTTGCAAAAAATAGAAAGCATTTCTCCGCTTAATTTTTTTTCTCTTCTAAAAGAAAAATAATTTTTGTTGCAAAAAGTGCAAGTTTTGGAAATTTGAATGTGTTTTGGTAAAACTCCTTCTTCAATAAAAATTAGTTTGTTGAGCTTCTTTAAATCCAAAAAATATTTTTTGTTTCTTTTTTTGATAATTTTTGATTTAAATTTTGGAAACTTTTTTGAAAAAATTTCAGCTCTTTCTTTGGAAATTTCATAACATTTTCCTGAAATTGAG
>Ga0197143_1001157_pt1 | contig 23413 bp, 24 predicted proteins | sample GBS70_MetaG_FD_148603 | JGI IMG/M metagenome (GOLD analysis project Ga0197143, IMG submission 148603) | Sediment microbial communities from Great Boiling Springs, Gerlach, Nevada, United States - GBS 70_MetaG | ecosystem: Environmental > Aquatic > Thermal springs > Hot (42-90C) > Sediment...
CTGGTCTATGGCCTCGAACCGACGGTCCATGTCCTCCTGCAGCGCCCGGAACCGCTCGTCTATGGCCTCGAACCGGCGGTCCATCTCCTCCTGCAACGCCCGGAACCGCCGGTCCATGGCTTCGAACCGACGGTCCATGTCCTCCTGCAACGCCCGAAACCGCTCGTCTATGGCCTCGAAGCGCCTGCCGAAGTCCTCCCGCACGGCGCGGATCTCCTCCAGCACCCGCACGAGCTCCGAACGCGGGCTCAGAGTCTGCGCCAGGACACCCACGACCTCGGCCCCCAGGCGCGGGTCTTCCTGGAGCAGCCTGGGGAGGCGCTGCCGCAGCCACTGCACGAGGTCCGCGTCCGTCCACAGGGCCGCCCGAAGGGCCTCCCTCCACTGGGGCTCCCGCTCCAGGAGGTGCACCAGGTCCTGCAGGTCTTCCGCACGGAAGGGCATCTCACGAGCATTGTAACCCGCATCCGGGAGCGGCGCGCCCCGGGCTCCGGGCACACGTTTGCGGACCACCGGCCCCGGAAAGCCCTCCCACAGGGGGCGGTGGTCTAGACCAGGGGCATACTTCTAGCCCCGGTAGTCGTAGAACCCCCTGCCCGTCTTGCGGCCGTGGTGGCCGGCCAGGGTCATCTGCTTCAGCAGCAAGGGGGGTGCGTACCGGGGGTCCTTCAGCTCCTGGTACATGGCCTCCGCGATGTAGTAGGTGGTGTCGATGCCCACGAAGTCCAGCAAGGTCAGAGGGCCCATGGGATGGTTCAGACCCAGCTGGACCGCGGTGTCGATCTCCTCCTTGGTGGCCAGTCCCTTCTCCAGGGCCCGCACCGCGTCCAGGAGGAAGGGCACCAGGAGGTAGTTGACCACGAAGCCGGGGTGGTCCTTGGTCACCACCACCGTCTTACCCAGGGACTCCGCGAAGGCCTTGCAGGTGGCCAGGGTCTCCTCGCTGGTGAGGTAGCCGCGGACCAGCTCCACCAGTTTCATCACGGGCACGGGGTTGAAGAAGTGCATCCCGCAGAAGCGGTCGCCGCGCCCGGTGACGGAGGCCTGCTCCGTGATGGACAGGGACGAGGTGTTGCTGCAGAAGATGGTGTGCGGCGGGCACAGGGCGTCCAGCTCCCGCCAGATCTGCTTCTTCACCTCCATGCGCTCCACCGCGGCCTCGATCACGAGATCGGAGTCCTTCAGGTCCTCCATGCGTACCGTACCCTGGATGCGGTCGCGCGCCGCCCGCCGGTCCTCTTCAGACAGCTTGCCGCGCTCCACCGCCCGGGCCATGGACTCCTCCACCCGCCGGAGGCCCCGCTGCAGGAGCTCCTCGTCCACCTCCCGCACCACCACCCGGTAGCCGCTCCGGGCGCAGGTCTCCACGATCCCCGAGCCCATCAGGCCGCAGCCCACCACGCCCACGGTCCGGATCGTCACCTTCACCACCTCCTCGGTCCGACTGAAGTTCCGCTTCCTGGGGATTCCGTGGTGCCCACGGGAGGCCCTCCCGCGTCCGCAGGACCTCGACCTGCGCCTCCTCCTGCGCCCGGAGGTCCAGGACGTGCCAGGCGTCGTACCCCTCTGTCGGGATCCGCTCCAGGGCCTGGCGCATGAGCTGGAACTGGCGCTCCACCACCTCCGGCGCCACCCGCCGGGACCGCTGTTCGTTCCTGCGCAGGCACACCTCCAGGGGCACGTCGAAGGCCAGCACCACCACGGGCGCCCCGCAGCGGCGGGCCAGGGCCCGCAGCTCCGCCCGCGCACGGCCCGTCACCGCGGTGCTGTCCGCCACCGCCACCCGGCCCAACTCCAGGCGGTGTCGGAGGATCTCGTGGAACAGCTCGAAGGCACGGCCGCTGACCGTCATGTCCGCCTCGTCGTCCGCGATCATGGCCCGGCACCGGTCGCTGCTCACCACCTCGGTCTCCCGGAAGTGGCGGCGGGCGAAGGTGGACTTCCCGCTGCCCGCGGGCCCCACGAGCACCACCAACGCCCCCGGAGGGACCACGATCCGCACGTCACTCCACCCGCGCGTGCACCAGGGGTCGGAAGGCCGGCGGGGTCGGCCCGAACCGGTACGCGGCCACCACAGCCCGCACCGCGGACTCGCCTTCCTCCCGCGTTCGGGCGTGCACCAGGGCCAGGACCTCCCCCGGCCTCACCCGGGCCCCCTTCTTCACCAGGACCGTGAGTCCCACCGCGGGGTCGATGCGGTCCTCCGCCCGCACCCGCCCCGCACCCAGGGCCATGGCCACACGCCCTACGGCTTCCGCGTCCACACCTTGGACGTAGCCGTCCTGTGGGCTGCGGACCTCCAGCACCTCGGGCGCCGCGGGCAGCCTGTCCGGGTGGTCCACCACCGCGGGGTCTCCGCCCTGGGCCTGCACCATCTCCTGGAACTTCAACAGCCCGCCCCCGTCTTGCAGGCGCTCCCGGATCAGGCGGCGCCCTTCCTCCGGGTCCTCCACCCGACCTCCCAGGCGCAGCATCTCCGCCCCCAAGGCCAGGACCAGTTCCGTGAGGTCCCCCGGCCCTTCGCCTCGCAGGGTGGCGATGGCCTCCCGCACCTCCGCCGCGTTGCCCACCGCGTGCCCCAGGGGTTGGTCCATGTCCGTCACCAGGGCCACGGTCCTCCGCCCCAGGCGGTTGCCGATGGCCACCATGGCCTGCGCTAGGGTCCGCGCCCCCTCCACGTCTTTCAGGAACGCCCCGCTGCCGGTCTTCACGTCCAGGACGATGGCGTCCGCCCCGCCCGCGATCTTCTTGCTCATGATGCTGCTGGCGATGAGGGGCACGCTGTCCACGGTGGCGGTGACGTCCCGCAACGCGTACAGCTTCTTGTCCGCGGGGACCAGGTCCGCGGTCTGACCCACGATGGCGCAGCCCACCCGGCGGACCTGGTCCAGGAAGGCTTCCACCTCCAGTTCCGTGCGCAGGCCCGGAATGGACTCCAGCTTGTCCAGGGTGCCGCCCGTGTGGCCCAGCCCGCGGCCGGACATCTTGGGGACGGGCACGCCGCAGGAGGCCACCAGGGGGACCAGGACCAAAGAGGTCTTGTCGCCTACTCCCCCGCTGCTGTGTTTGTCCACCTTCACCCCGGGGATGGACCGCAAGTCCAGCATGCGGCCGGACCGGGCCATGGCTAGGGTGAGGTCCGCGGTCTCCCGGTCGCTCATCCCGCGGAAGTACACCGCCATCAGCCAGGCGCTCACCTGGTAGTCCGCCACCTCTCCCCGCAGGAAACCGCCCACCAGGGCATGGATTTCGTCCCCGGTGAGTTCCCCCCCGTCTCGCTTCTTGCGGATCAGGTCGTATGGCCTCACGCGATCCTCCAGCCGTCCCGCCACGGGACCACCAGGCCGGCCTCCCGCCACCGGCGGAAGGTGGCCCGCATCCGCGCGAAGCTGCCGCGGTCCCACAGAACCACCCCGTGCTCCAGGGCGTCCAGGAGGAGAGGGTGCCGGCTCTCAAACATCCTCTCCCACTCCGTCCGGGAATACGGGAAGACCTCCACCGGTCCTTCCCGAGCCTCCCACTCCCCGAGACGATCCCACCACCGCTTGCCGTCGTCTTCCCGGAGGCCCACCAGGACGTCGAAGTCGCTACCCCGCGTCCAGTCACCCCGTGCCCGGGACCCGAACAGGACCACGAACTCCAGCCATTCCTCCCGCTCCCGCAGGAGCCGGTCCACGTACCCGCGGAGGGCCTCCGCCTCAGGCTGGTCCCACGGCGGCGTGGGCAAAGCGCACCACCTCTTCTGCGTCCTCAAGCGCCAGGCGTGCGTCCTCTTCGAAAAACTGCTCCGCGGGCACTCCCCGGTCGAAGGCGTTGGGATACCGGGTGGGGACGTAGTAGCGGTTGAGGCGGGCGCAGCCCCTCCGCACGGAGTCCGGGACGGCCACGTGCTCCGCCACGGCCTGGACCAGCAGGTTGAGGTTGTGCCCGGTCTGGGGAGTCCGGAAATGCTCGCACAAGGCCTTCAGGGCCTTCTCCGCGGCCTGCTGGCAGGTAAAGCAGCACCACGCCCAGTGCCGCGTCTCGTACAGGGAGCGAGCCGCGGCCAACTCGGCCTGCGCTTCCCGCATCCAGTCCCAGGTGCGCTGCACGGCTCTAGACCACCCCAAAAATCGCTACGCGATTTTTGGGGACCCCGGTCCCCCTCCCCTGCAGCGGTTTTTCCGGGACACGCTTCTGGACCGGCCCGGTCCCTTCTCGCGAGACGGCTTTCACGGCCACGCCGTCAGAGGACCATCTCCCGCACGATGCGCCGGACCAGCCGGACGAACCGGGGTTCCAGGTCCCGGGCTACCCGCAGCACCTCCTCGTGGGTCACGGGCTGCACCACCTCTCCCGTGGCCATGTCCGTGATGGCGGTGAGCCCCAGGACCCGCATCCCGAGGTGCCGGGCGGCGATCACCTCGGGCACCGTGGACATCCCCACCGCGTCCGCCCCGAAACCCCGGAGCATCCGCAGCTCCGCCGCGGTCTCGTAGGAAGGGCCGAGGACCGCCACGTACACGCCCCGCCGGAGCACCACCCGCTCCTCCACCGCACACCGCTCCGCCAGCTCCACCAGCTCCGGGTCGTACGGCCGGGACATGTCGGGGAACCGCGGGCCCAGGGTCTCGTCGTTGGGCCCCACCAGGGGGTTGGTGCCCTGGAAGTTGATGTGGTCGGTGATCACCATGAGGTCCCCGGCCCGCCACTCCCGGTTGAGTCCGCCCGCGGCGTTGCTCACCAGCAGCGTCCGACACCCGAGGGCGTACAGCGCCCGGATGGGGAAGACCACCTCCTGGGCGGTGTAGCCCTCGTACAGGTGCACCCGGCCCTGCAGCACGGCCACGGGTTTGCCCTCCAGCCACCCTAGGACCAGCCTGCCCGCGTGCCCTGCCACCGTGGCGGTGGGGAAGTGGGGGATCTCCGAGTACGGGACCGTCCCCACGGCCTCCACGTGGTCCGCCAGGGCCCCCAGGCCCGAGCCCAACACCACCGCCAGCTTCGGCTCGAAGGCCACCCGCTGGCGGACGGCCTCCGCGGCCTCCTCCATGCGCCGCCGCAGCTCCGCACACACCCGTTCGGACTCCGGCGCGTTCTCGAGCGGGCCCCCTTCGGACCCGCCCGGAAGAACCTGTCTCAACCCGTCACCCCGGAGGACCGGCGCCCCCGGAAATCGGGGTGCGATTTTCTGGCTGGTGGAGGGCTTCCAGGAAACTGCGCCCCGGACCGTCCCAGGGCACGCCCAGGGCCTCCGCCACCGTGGCACCCACGTCGGAGAAGGTTTCGCGGGTCCCCAGGTCCACCCCTGCCCGGAGGCCCGGCCCCCAGGCCAGTACGGGGACGTACTCCCGGGAGTGGTCGGTGCTGGGCGTGGTGGGGTCGTTGCCGTGGTCCGCGGTCAGGACCAGCAGGTCGCCCTCGCGCAGGGCTGCCAGAAGGTCAGGGAGGGCGGCGTCGATGGCCTCCAGGTCCCGGGCGTACCCCACGGGGTCGTTGCGGTGGCCGTACTTGGTGTCCAGGTCCACCAGGGTGGTGAACAGAAGTCCCCGGGGTAGTTCTGCCAGGAGCTGGGCGGTGCGCCGGACTCCGTCCACGTCGTCCTGGCTGGGCACGCTGCGGGCGACACCTCGCCCCGCGAAGAGGTCCGCGACTTTTCCCACGGTCCACACCGGGTAACCGGCCTCCGCCAGCCGGTCCAGGACCGTGGCGCGGGGGGGCTCCAGGGAGAAGTCCTTGCGTCTGGGGGTGCGGACGAAAGCCCCCGGCTCGCCTACGAAGGGCCGCGCGATGACCCGGCTCACCGCGTGCTGGCCCTGGAGGATCCTGCGGGCGATGCGGCACAGCTCGTACAGCCGGTCCACGGGGATCACCTCCTCGTGGGCCGCGATCTGGAACACGCTGTCGGCGGAAGTGTACACGATAGGGTAACCCGTCCGGAGGTGCTCCGGTCCGAGCTCCTCGAGGATCTGGGTGCCCGAGGCGGGCCGGTTGCCCAACACCCGTGTTCCCGCTTCGCGCTCGAAGGCCTCGATGACCTCCCGCGGGAAGCCGTGGGGGTACGTGGGGAAGGGACGGTCCAGGTGCACGCCCGCCAGCTCCCAGTGGCCGGTGGTGCTGTCCTTGCCCGGGGACCGTTCCGCCATCCGGCCGAAGGCCGCCGCGGGCCTGTCCGCGGGCGGGACGCCTGCCACCGGCACCACGTTGCCGAGCCCCAGCCGCTGCAGGGCGGGCAGGTGAAGCCCGCCCACCGCGCGGGCGGTGTTCTGGAGGGTGGCAGAGCCCCGGTCACCGTACAGGTCGGCGTCCGGCAGCTCCCCCACCCCCAGGCCGTCCAGGACCACCACCACGCACCGCCACAGGCGACCCCGGCCCACGTCATCCCCCCTGCCCCGCACCTTCCCACGCGTCCCGCGGGTGGGAGCGGTCGAACACCTCCTGGAGGTGCGGCCGTGCCACGTGGGTGTAGACCTGGGTGGTGGAGATGCTGGCGTGGCCCAAGAGCTCCTGCACGCTCCGCAGGTCAGCCCCTCCCTCCAGAAGGTGGGTGGCGAAAGAGTGCCGCAGCGCGTGAGGGGAGACCGGCCGGGAGATGCCCGCGGCCCGGGTGTACCGCCGCAGCAACCTCCACACCCACTGGCGCGTGAGCCTGCGGCCGGAGCGGCTCACGAACAGAGCCGCGGACGAACCCGCCAGGCGCGGCCGCGCCGAAGTGAGGTAGGCTTGCAGCGCCTGGACCGCGTACGAGCCCAGGGGCACCACCCGCTCCCGGTCACCCTTGCCCACCACCCGCACCAGCTCGGCCTCCAGGTCCACGTGGTGCACGTCCAGCCCTACCAGCTCCGAAACCCTCAGTCCGCTGCTGTACAGGAGCTCCAGGAGGGCCTTGTCCCGGAGGCCTTCCGGGGTGCGCGGGTCCGGCTGGGCCAGCAGCCTCTGCACCTCCTCCACGGACAGGACCCGCGGAAGCCGCTCTCCGCGCTTGGGGGGCGCCACGTCCTCCGTGGGGTCGGTGGTGGTCCAGCGCTCCCGTACCAGGAACCGGTAGAAGGACCGCAGGGCGGCAAGCCGCCGCGCCACCGTGGTCGGTTTGAGGCCCCGGCGGCGGAGGGAAAAGAGGTACAGGGTGACCGTGGGCCGCCGCACCTCCTCCGGTCCCCGCAGGCCGCGCCGGGCTGCGAAGGCGGCAAAGTCCGTGAGGTCCGCGCGGTAGCTGGCCCGGGTGTTCTCCCGCAGGCCCAGTTCCGCGCCTGCGTAGTCCAGGAAGGCGTCCACCGCCCGCTGGAAGCTCTCGGGCGGCTCAAACGCCGCGGCCATGGCGTTCCCACGCCAGAAGGAGGCCGATGATGCTCTTGGCGTCCCGTACCTGTCCCCGGTCCACCAGACGGCGCGCCTCCGCCAGGGGCAGGCACACCACCTCCATCTCTTCCTCTTCCCGCGGCAGGGTGCGGGGCCGCAGGTCCGTACACAGGTACAGGTGCAGCAGCTCCGTGAGGAACCCCGGAGACGGTGCGAAGGTCACCAGGTGTTCCACCCGCCCCGCCTCGTAGCCTACCTCCTCCGCCAGCTCCCGCTGCACGCACGCCTCCGGGGATTCCTGCGGCTCCAGGCTTCCCGCGGGGATCTCCAGGGTCCACCCTCCGAGGGCGGTGCGGTACTGCCGGACGAGGAGCACGTGACCGTCGTCCGTGATGGGCACCATCCCCACGGCCCCCCGGTGCTCCACGATCTCCCGGGTGGCGAGCCGACCGCTGCGCAGGCGCACCCGGTCCACCCGGACCCGCACCACCCGGCCCTCGAACACCACCCGGCTTTCCAGCAGTTCCTCGGGCGCCTCCGTCACGCGGGTCCTCCCCACGCGGGGCTCTCCTCGTACACGGGCGTGCCCTCCCGGGCCGTCCGCTCCCGGTAGGCTTCCAGCAGGCGCCGGGTCACCGGGCCCGGCGTCCCGGAGCCGATCACCCTGCCGTCCACCCACACCACGGGCCCGATCTCCGCCCCCGTGCCCGTGAGGAACACCTCGTCCGCGGTGTACACGTCGTGGAGAGTGAAGGTGCGCTCGAAGGCCGGGATTCCCAGCTCGCGGGCGATCTCCAGGACCGTGTCCCGGGTGACCCCTCGGAGGATGCCGAGGTGTGCCGGCGGGGTCCACACCTCTCCATCCCGGACCACGAACACGTTGTCCGCGCTGCACTCGCACACGTATCCCTCGTGGTTCAACATGAGGGCCTCGTCCGCCCCCGCCAGGTTGGCCTCCAGCCGGGCCAAGATCTGGTTCAGGTAGTTGAGGGACTTGACGCGGGGGTTGAGGGAGTCGGAAGGGCTCTTCCGGTGGGTGGCGGTGACCATGCGGAGGCCTTCCCGGTAGGCCCGCTCCGGGTACAGTTGGATGTGGTCCACGATCACCACCACCGTGGGCCGGGAGCACTTTCGAGGGTCGATGCCCAGATCCCCGCGGCCCCGGGTCACGATGGGCCGCACGTACGCGTCCCGCAGCCCGTTCCGCCGCACCGCCTCCACGATGATCCGCTTCATCTCCTCCGGAGGCAGGGGGATGTCCAGCAGGATGGACTTGGCGGAGTCGTACAGCCTCCGCACGTGCTCGTCCAGCTTGAACACCCGGCCGCCGTAGACCCGGATGCCCTCGAACACCCCGTCCCCGTACAGGAAACCGTGGTCGTAGACGGAAACCGAAGCTTCCTCCTTCGGCACGAACCGGCCGTCCACGTACGTCCAGCCGCTCACCCTCGACCGCCTCCCTCCGCGGCCACCGCCACCTCCGCCCGGCTCCCCGCGTGGCGCAGGGCCGCCTCCACGAAGGCCCGGTACAGGGGGTGGGGCGCGGTGGGCCGGGACCGGTACTCCGCGTGAAACTGGGTCCCCAAAAACCACGGGTGGCCAGGCAGCTCCACGATCTCCACCAGCCCCTTGTCCGGGTAGACCCCGCTCACCCGCAACCCCCGCTCCACGAGCCTGGGCAGCAGGGCGTTGTTCACCTCGTAACGGTGGCGGTGCCGCTCGTACACCAGGGTGGTGCCGTAGGCCTGGAAGGCCAGGGAGCCGGGCTCGATCCGACACGGGTACCGGCCCAGCCGCATGGTCCCGCCCTTCTCCACCACGCCCTTCTGCTCGGGCAGCAGGTCGATGACGGGGTACGGGGTGTCCGGGTCCACCTCCGTGGTGTTGGCCCCTTCCATGCCGCACACGTGCCGCGCGAACTCCACCACCGCCCACTGCATGCCGTAGCACACTCCGAAGAAAGGCACCCCTTCTTCCCGCGCGTAGCGGATGGCGCGGACCTTCCCCTCCACCCCGCGGCTTCCGAACCCCGGGCAGACCAAAATGCCGTGGAAGGGCGCCAGGCGCTCCCGGAGGGAGGCCTCGCCGAGGAGTTCCAGCTCCTCCGAGTCCACCTTGGTGACCTCCACCGCCGCGTCCGCGGCGATCCCCCCGTGCCGCAGGGCCTCCACGATGCTCACGTAGGAGTCCTCCACCCCCATGTACTTCCCCACCAGGGCGATCCGCACCCGGTGGGTGGGCTCCTTCAGGCGCCGCACGATCCACCGCCAGGCGTCGAGGTCGGGCTCCCGGTCCGGGAGGCCCAGGCGCCGGCAGGCGATGCGGGCCAAGCCTTCCTTCTCCAGGACCAGGGGCACCTCGTAGATGGTCTCCGCGTCCAGGGCCTCGATCACCGCCTCGGGGTCCACGTCGCAGAACAGGGCGATCTTCTCCCGCACCGCGGGGGTGAGGGGGCGGGCGGTGCGGCACACGATCACGTCGGGCTGGATCCCGATGCTCCGGAGCTCCTTCACGGAGTGCTGCGTGGGCTTGGTCTTCAGCTCTCCCGTGGCGGGGAGGAAGGGCACCAACGAGACGTGCACGTACAGGCAGTTCTCCGCCCCCGTCTGGTGCCGGAACTGGCGGATGGCCTCCAAAAACGGCAGGCTCTCGATGTCGCCCACCGTGCCCCCCACCTCCACGATCATCACGTCCGCGCCCGCCGCCTCCGCCACCCGCCGGATCTCGTCCTTGATCTCGTTGGTGACGTGGGGGATGATCTGGACCGTGCCGCCCAGGTACTCCCCGCGCCGCTCCCGGGCGATGACGGCCCCGTAGATCCGGCCCGTGGTGGTGTTGTTGTCCCGCCCCAGGTCGGTGTCCAGGAAGCGCTCGTAGTGACCCAGGTCCATGTCAGTCTCCGCCCCGTCCTCGGTGACGAAGACCTCCCCGTGCTGGTGGGGGTTCATGGTCCCCGCGTCCACGTTCACGTAAGGGTCGAATTTGAGCATGGTGACCCGGTAGCCCCGGGCCACCAGAAGCCGGCCCAGGGAGGCGGCGGTGATGCCCTTGCCCAGGCCCGAGGCCACCCCGCCGGTCACGAACACGTACTTCGTCCGCGGGACCTGCACGCACACCTCCGGGAACGCGGCGAGCCAAAAGGCGAGAGGGGGAGGCTGGCTCCCCCTCTCCGCTAGGTCCGTCTGCCCGTTTGGAGTCGTCCGCGCCTGCCCATGCCACCGGCATTCTACGCAGCCCCGGACCCGCCACGCAAGGCCCGCCTCCCCGCGGCCCCGCGCGGCGGCGACACCAGCCCAAAATCGCTGCGCGATTTTCGGGGATGCCCGTCCGATCCCGTTCGCGGGGTTTTCGGACAAGCTCTCAGGAGCTTGTCCCGGAAAAGGCCGCCGACGGCCGGACCGGGGTGGTCTACGAGCTCAACAGCTCCCGGGCGTGGCGCCTGGCCGTGTCGGTGGGCGCGGGTCCGGAAAGCATCCTGGCGATTTCCTCCACCCGGCCCTCCGAGTCCAGGGACTCCACCAGGGTGCGGGTCCGGCCCCGCTCCGTCACCTTCCGGATGGCCAAGTGGTGGTGCGCCATGGCGGCGATCTGCGGCAGGTGGGTGACGCACAACACCTGGCAACCCTGAGCCAGCTCCCGCAGCTTGGCCCCGATCACGTGGCCGGTCCTGCCTCCCACCCCCGCGTCCACCTCGTCGAACACCATCACCGCGGGTGGGTCCGCCTGGGCCAGGACGGTCCGGAGCGCCAGCATGACCCGCGAGAGCTCTCCCCCCGAGGCGATGCGGTGCAGGGGCTTCGGAGGTTCGCCCGGGTTCGCGGACAGCAGGAACTCCACCCGGTCCGCCCCCCACGGTCCCACGGCCAACCTCCGTTCACCCACCGGCAGCCCTTCGGGGTCTTCCTCCACCTCCAGCTGCACCCGGAACCGCGCCGCGGGCATGGCCAGGTCCTGAAGGTGCCGCTGGACGGCTCTTTCCAGCTTCCGACCCGCCACCGCCCGGGCCTCCGACAGCTCCCGCACCGCCTGTGCCAGCTGTCCTCCCACCCCGTGCAGCTCTTCCTCCAGCTGCGCCCGCCGGCTGTCCGCGTGCTCCAGGGCCTCCAGCTCCGCGGCGGCCCGCTCCCGGTACTCCAGCACCGCCTCCACGCTGTCCCCGTACTTGCGCAGCAGCCCCCGCAAGGCCACGAGCCTGCCTTCCACCTCTTCCAGGCGGGCAGGGTCGTTTTCCGCACGGTCTGCAGCCGTACGGACCTCCCGGGACAGCTCTGCCAGCTGGGTTTCTACAGCCTCCAAGGCTTCCACCACCGGCGCCAGAGCAGGGTCCCACACGAGAGCCTGCCGGAGCACCGCCGCGGCGCGGCCTACCCGGTCCGCGGCCGCCCCTTCCCCGCCGTACAGCGCCTCGTAGGCCGCGCTCAGGGAGTCCCGCAGGCGCTGGGCGTTCAGCAGCCGGCCACGCACCGCCACCAGCTCCTCCACCTCTCCGGGTCGGGGCCGCACCGCGTCGATCTCCGAAATCTGGAAGCGCAACAGGTCCACCCGCTGCGCCCGCTCCCGCTCCCCGAGGTCCAGGGAACGCAGGGACTCCCGTAGCTCCCGCCACCGCCGGAACAGCGCCTCCACCCGCCCACTGCGGGAGGCCAGCTCTGATCCGCCGAAGGCGTCCAGAAGCTGCCGGTGCGTGGCGGCCTCCAGGAGCCGTTGTCCCTCGTGCTGGCCGTGGATCTCTGCCAGAGCCGCCCCCAGGCGTCGCAGGACCCCCACCGTGGTGGGCTGCCCGTTCACGTACGCCCGGGCCCGACCCCCCACCTCCCGGGACAGGACAAGTCCGTCGTCCTCCCACGGCAGGCCGAGTTCCTCCGTCAGGGGCCGTAGACGCGCGACCCAAGCGGCGTCGAACACCGCGGTCACCCGCGCACACGTAGCCCCCGCCCGCACCACGTCTGCAGGGGTCCGCTGCCCCAGGACCGCGCCCAGGGCGTCCACCAGCATGGACTTGCCCGCTCCCGTCTCACCCGTGAGCACGTTGAGCCCGGGGGCGAACTCCACCCGGACGTCCTCCAGCAGGGCGAAGTCCCGCACGTGCAACTCCCGCAGCACGGCCTCACCGTTCGCCCCAGGCGAACTTCTGCCGGAGCAGCTCGTAGAAGGACGGCGTCCTCAGACGCACCAAAAGCGCTTTCTCCTCCGCCCTGCGGACCCGCACCACGTCCCCGCCCCGTAGGGGACAGCCCACCTGCCCGTCCACCGTCAGCAGGACCCCTTCGACCCCGGAGGCGACCTCCACCGTGGCCACGTCGTCCGAGTCCACCACCACCGGGCGGGCGGTGAGGGTGTGGGGGCAGATGGGGGTGATCACCAGGGCGCGCACCCCCGGGCTCAGGATGGGGCCGCCCGCGGACAGGTTGTAGGCCGTGGAGCCCGTAGGGGTGGAGACGATCAGCCCGTCCGCCAGGTACGTGGCCAGGTGCTCGCCGTTCACGCACGTCCGGATGGGCATGAGCCGGGCGTACCCGCTCTTGGTCACCACCATGTCGTTGAGGGCCAGGAAGCGTTCGGCCACCTCCCCTCCCCGCACCACCTCCGCGGCCAGCATCATGCGCTCCTCCACCCCGTGGCGGCCGTCCACCAGGCGGTCGAGGGCCTCCGGGAGTTCCTCCAGCCCCACCTCCGCGAGGAACCCGAACCCGCCCACGTTCACCCCCAGCACGGGCACGCCGCGCACCGCACCCGTGCGTGCCGCCCGCAAGATGGTCCCGTCGCCGCCCACCACCACGAGGGCGTCGGGAAACCCGGCCAGCTCGGGGTCGGAGGCCGCCAGCTCCACGAGTCCCACGGCCTCCGCGCCGTCCGCGTTCACCCGCACCTCCAGACCCCGGCGGAGCAGGGCGTCCACCGCTTCCCGCACGCGTCCCGCCACCTCCGGGTTCTGGGCCGCCTTCTCAGGGTTGACCACCACCGCAACCCTGTGCACCGGAGGCTTTCGGGATTCCGCCTTCACGCCTCCTCCCCGCATTCCGCCGTGTGTGCCTCGGCCACCGCGGCCTCCACCCCTTCTTCGGTCAGGGTCCGGGGTGTCCCCTTCCGCAACAGCAACAGGAACTCCACGTTCCCCCGGTCTCCCCGGATGGGCGAGGGGACCACCCGTTGGGCTCCGAGGCCGCACGCCTCCAGCCCCCACGCTACCTTCCGCAACACTTGGCGGTGCACCTCCGGGTCCCGCACCACGCCCCGTCGGGCCACGCCGCGCCCGGCCTCAAAGGGTGGTTTCACCAGGGCTACCACCGGCGCGCCTTCCCGCAGCAGGGGGACCACCGGCGGGAGGGCTCGCAGGAGGGAGATGAAGGAGACGTCCGCGGTGGCCAGGTCCAGGGGCTCGGGCACTAGGTGGGGACCCAGTTCCTTGGCGTGGGTCCGCTCCAGGACCACCACCCGGGGGTCTGCGCGCAGTCTTGGGTGCAGCTGGCCTCGGCCCACGTCCACCGCGTACACCTTCCTGGCCCCGTGCCGGAGCAGGCAGTCCGTGAATCCCCCGGTACCCGCACCCAGGTCCAGAGCCACCGCGCCCCGCACGTCCAGGCCGAACCTCCGCAGGGCCCCCTCCAGCTTCACCCCACCCCGGCTCACGTACGGGTAGGGGGGACCCGCGACCTCCACCACCGCTTCCTCGGGGACCAAAGCCCCCGCCTTGTCCACCCGACGGCCGTCCACCCGCACCAAGCCCGCCAGGATGACCGCCTGGGCCCGCTCCCGGCTCGGCGCAAGCCCCCGCTCCACCACCAGCACATCCAGACGCTTGCGCCGGGGCCTGTAAAGACCGCGGCCCTCGGGTGGACGGTCAGCGCTCACGCTCCACCACGAACCACGCCAGGTTCGCCAGCAGAGCGCCTCGGGGCCCGAGGGGTTCCAGGGCGGCCACCGCGGCTTGCGCCTCCTGCCGGGCCATCTCCCGGGCCCGCTGTAGGCCGAACACCTTCGGGTAGGTGGCTTTGGACGCCGCGTCCGCGCCCGCGGGCTTTCCCAATTTCTCCGCCTCCCCCACCACGTCCAGGACGTCGTCGGTGATCTGGAAAGCCAGGCCCAGGTGTTCCCCGTACGCCGTAAGGCACGGCAGGTCTTCCTCCCGGCCCGCGAGGATGGGCCCCACCCGCGCGCACGCCCGGATCAGACACCCGGTCTTTCTCCGGTGGATCTCCGGGACCCAGTCCGCGGGCACCAGGCTCCGCTCCGCCAGCAGGTCCAGCACCTGTCCCCCCACCATCCCCTCGGTCCCCAGAGCCTGCGCCAGGTCCTGCACCACCCTCAGGACCCGCTCGGGCGGCCCCAAGCGGTCGGCCTCGGCCACCCACTGGAAGGCGAGGTCGTGCAGGGCGTCCCCGGCCAGGATCGCCAGGGCCTCACCGTACCGCACGTGGCACGTGGGCCTGCCCCGCCGCCAGTCCGCGTTGTCCATGCTGGGCAGGTCGTCGTGGATCAGGGAGTACGTGTGCACCGCCTCCACCGCGCAGGCCACCGGCAGCACCGCCTCCGGGTCGAGCCCGCTGGCCTCCGCGGAGGCCAGCACCAGCGCCGGGCGGAACCGCTTGCCTCCCGCGAACACGCTGTACCGGATGGCCTCGTGGAGGGTCCTGGGTTCCTGGTCCACCGCGGGGAGCAGCCGGTCCAGGGCCGCGTCCACCCGGCGGCTGGCTTCCTCCAGGAACCTCTCCACCTCTGAAGCGGCCAGGGTGACCTCCTTGCCGGCGAAAACTGTCTCCGCCACCGGGGCTTAGAACCCGCTGTGCGAAGTCGGCCGTGGTCTCAGTACCGGATCCGGAAGTGCCGGTCGCCCCGGGGTTCCTCCCAGTACAGGTCCACACCCGCCACCACCGCGCTGCGAGGCCCTCGCCGGATGGCCTCCAGGAAGTCCCGGACTGCGGGTTCCGGACCCTCCGCCACCACCTCCAGACGGCCGTCCGGGAGGTTGCGGGCGTAGCCCCCCACCCCGAGCCGCTCCGCCCACTCCTCCGCGAAGAACCGAAACCCTACCCCCTGCACCCGGCCGCTCAGCACGGCCCGGGCCCGCACCGTGCGTTCGCCGCGCACCGAGGGCTCCCGCGACATCCCGCCGTGGCCTCCCTGCCCTACGTTACCACCGCTTCCCGGGGGGGTGTGTAGGGCCAACCCGTGCCCTCACGACGGGCGCCCGGCCTGGGCCCTGGGCAGGACCACCTCGCGGTACACGCGACCCAGGATCCCGTTCACGAACCTCCCGGAGTCTTCGGTGCTGTAGCGCTTGGCCAGCTCCACGGCTTCGTTGATGACCACGCTGGGGGGGGTGTCGAAGTGCAACAGCTCGTGGATGGCCATGCGGAGGATGCACAGGTCCACCCGGGCGAGCCGGTCCACGGACCACCCTTCCGCGTACCGCCCGATGAGCTCGTCCGCCTCCTCCCGACCCTCCCAGGCACCCCGGCTGAGGCGGACCAAAAACCGCCAGTCGTCCTCGTCCCAGGGCTCCGGGGGACCGTCCTCCGGCGGGCTCCACCCCTCTGCGTAGCGGGCCACCACGTCCTCCACCCGCTGCCGGCCCACCTCCGCCTGGTAGAGGACGTGCAGCACCGCCTGCCGCGCCTTGTGCCGGCTCGCCATGGCAAGGTCATTGTACCGCGGTGGTTCCTGGAACCGGTGCCAGGAACCTGCCCTACCGTTCTGCCCAGTCTTCTACGAAAACCCGCTGCGGTGAGGATTCGGAAAAACAAATCTCCACCACCGCTTGTACCTGGCGAGCTGCGACAACGGCCGCGCCTTGTACTACCTCGCCACGGGCGGTGATCAGCCACCGCTCCTCCCGCAGCGGAAGGCTGCACCTGCCCGCGGGCCCCAGACCCGTCACCTGGGTGACCTGATACCGCGCTGCAGGACTTCCGCCCAACGAGCCGCCGGCGGGCGCCGCGCTCCCCTCCTTCAGGAGGTGGATCTGGTGCTCCACCCCCGCCTCCGCCGCGTACAGGGCCTTCCGGTTCCAGTCCGCGAGCCTCGCGCTCTCCAGTCCTGAGGCCGTACTGCTCCCCAGGGCGGCCGCGAGGAGGGCTAGCACCACCAGCACGAACAGGGTCATGGGGAAGGCCAGACCCCGCTCGTCCGGGAGCCATACGCCCCTCGCGGCCCTCACCGGTCCCTCCTGAGCACCACCCACACCGTCACCGTCAGGTCCGGGAGGGGGGCTCCGCCACCCGGGTCGGGGTCCCGGGCCGTCAACTGCAGTTCCACCTGCCTGACCGCCGAAAGGTCGGCCCCGCAGTCCACCGGGTTTCCCAGCTGGTCGAGGCACGCCACGCGCATACTGCGGAAGGGACCTGCGAGGAACGAAGCCGGCTCTGCCGCGGACCCGCGGAACACCAGGTCGCCGGTGGCGTCGTCCAGGAAAAACTCCACCGGGACCGGGGGCGACCCCACGTCGAACCGGAGCCGCCCGTCGGAGAGCTCCCACAGGGTTCCGGCCGCCCGCAGGTGCCTCCCGAGAAAATCCGCCGCCACCTGCAAGTTCCGGACCATCTCCTGGCGCCTGTGAGCGTCCGCGTACGAAGCCTCTGCCACCGTGAGCAGGGGCAGGGCCGCCGCGGTCACCAGCCCCAGCAGAAGCAGGACCGCCAGCACCTCTAGCAGCGTCAGGCCGGCTTCACGGACGCGAGGTGACGCGCGTACCATACCCCACCTGCAACTCCCCCGGGTCGCAAGACCGGTTCCCGTTTGCGTCCACGCAGGCCGTGGCCTGGACCTCGCGTAGCCAGCTCCTCGGTGACGCAGACACCTGCGTCACCCGCCAGCGGACCCAGCAGCCCCGCAGGGCCGCGGTACAGTCCTCCCCGCCCGCCCCCAACCCCACGCGCCCGAGCCGGGTCCCTTGCGCCACCTCCTCCAGTTTGCTAACGGTCACCTGCTCCAGGAGGGCGAGCTGCTCGCGTGCGTCCGCAACTCGGACCAGAGCGGGGTACAGCTCCATTAGGGGGACCAAGGCCACGGCCAGGAGGAGTAGGCTGGCCAGCACTTCCACCAGCGTGTGTCCGGACTGCTTTCCGTTCACGGGGGCACCAGCCTCACCGACCCGGTGCGGCGGAACACCTGCATGCTGACCGTCACCCCGCCGCCCGTGAAGTTCGCGGACGCCTCCGTGCCCGCCAGGTCCGCCTCGCCGGAGGGCAAGAAGCGTATCCGCTCGGGGCCCGTGACGTGTACACCGGGAGGGAACTCCTTCGGGAAGTCGGGCTCGTCCGGACCTGCCTCCGGCCTCACCGCGTACGAGGTGTACGGGCCGCCGCTAGGTCGGAACTCCAGCACGTAAGCTTCTCCCCTGGAGACCGCCAGCTGCCGGGCCAGGGAGGCGTCCGCGGCCACCTGCCGCGCCGCCACCCTCGCCTCCAGTTCCGGCACGGGCAGCAGGTTCGGAATCGCCACCGCCAGCAACACCGACAGCAGGGCCAGCACGGCGGCGGCCTCCACCAGGGTCAACCCCGCGCTGGCCCTGTCCAAGTCCTCTTCCCTCCCCGGCCCTTCGAAGCCGTCCTAAGTTCAGTCGCGGACGACACGGCACTGCGAGGCGTTGTAGTCGCCCGGGTACGGGTCGCCGGGTACCGTCCGCGACGAGGTGTTGAAGCCGTCGATGGGGTCCTGCGGAACCCCGTCCGGGAAGTAGGTCGTGTTCCAAATGTTCGCGCTAGTCAGCGACGTGGGACACGCTCCGCCGTTCCTGTAGCGCCACAGTTCGATGGCCGCGTTGATGGCCCGGACGTTGGCCCGGTCCACCGCGTCCCGGGCGTTGTCCTCCGCCGAGAGGAAGTTCGGGAGCGCCGCCGCCACCAGGATCCCCAAGATGAGGATCACCGCCAGCAGCTCCACCAGGGTCAAACCGCTTTGGTCGCGTAAGTACCGCATCGTCCTCCTCCTTGCTCCCCTCCGGGTAGTCTCACCGTAATCGAGCGCAACTTTTGTGCCACATGGGCTAGTGCCTCAGCACCGCCCTGCCCAGGCCGAAGATGGGCAGGTACAGGGCCAGGAGCAGGACCCCCACCACCGCCGCCAGGGCCACCGTGAGGGCCGGCTCCAGGGCCGTCAGCAGGCGCTTGACCTGTAGCTCGAACTCCCGGTCCAGGACCTCCGCCGCCCGCAGGGCCATGTCCCCCACATGGCCGGACTCTTCCCCCAATCCCACCAGCCGCACCGCCACTGAGGGGAACCCGGGGAGGCCTCTCAGGGTGTCGGTCAACCGGCCTCCACGTTCCACCTGCCCCAAGAGAACGTCCGACCAGCCTGGCTTTCCCGCGGCTCTGGCCGCCGCGGGCAGAGCGGACAGCAGGGGGACGCCTGACGCCAGGGAGTGGCCCAGGCTGTGCAGGAACCGGGCGGCCCTGGCGATCCGCACGAGCTTCCCGACCTTCGGCAGGCGTTCCACGAGGGGCTCCAGGACCGCCCAGACCTGCCTTCCGGCCCTCCTCCTCACGGCCGGTACCAGGACCAGGGGCACCACAGCGGCTCCCAGGGGCAACAGGAGGGACCGCGCTGCGCGGCTCGCGGACATCACGGCCCGGGTGAGGGGCGGTAGCTCCGCCCCGGCTCCTCCGTACACCCGCTCGAAGGCGGGCACCACGTACGTCAGGAACACCCCCACCACGAGGACCGCGCTAGCCAGGACCACCGCGGGGTAGGTGAGGGCTTCCCGGACCCTCCTGCGGAACTCCAGCTCGCGCTCCAGGTACGCACTGAGCCGCTGGAAGGCCACGTCCAGACGGCCCGTGACCTCGCCGCTCTGCACCACCCCCACGAAGCCCTGCGGCAGGCCCTCTGCCGTGGAAGTCAGGGCCTGCGAGAGGGAGGCGCCGCGTTCCACCTCCTCCCGCAGGGCACGACTGAACCGCTGCAGACTTTCCTCCTCCGCGTGCTCCTCCAGCGCCTCCAGGGCGGAAAACACCGTGAGGCCCGCGCCCAGCAGGACGGCCATGTGGTGCGCGAAGTTGGCCAGTTCCGTGGGCCGGAGGGCGAACCTCTCCCTCGATCCGGAACCACGTGGCTCTGCGGAGGTCAGGAACAGGCCCCGCCTGCGGAGCAGGGACGCCAGATCCCGTACGTCCTCCGCGTGGGCCCGGCCCCGGACGGCCGCTCCCGACCCGTCCCGCGCCACGTACTCGAACACCGGCATGCGCCGCTACTCCTCCACGGGCAGGACGCGCCGGAACTCCTCCACGCTGGTCAGGCCCTCTAGCACCTTCCGGGCCGCGCTCTCTCGCAAAGTCCGCATGCCCGCCCCCCGCGCGGCCTCCGCCAGGGCCGTGGCTGGACTCCTCCGCAGGATCAGGTCGCGGACGGTCTGGTCCACCACGAGGATCTCGAAGACCCCCGTGCGGCCACGATACCCGGTCCCCCCGCACTCCGAGCAACCCGCCGGCCTGTACACCACCGCCGGGGCCTCTGGAACACCCAGGACCCGCAGGTCCTCCGGACTCGGGGAGCCCGGGCGCTTGCACCGCCTGCACAGCAGCCGGACCAGCCGCTGGCCCACCGCCGCCACCACCGCGGAGGCCAGCAGGAACGGCTCCACGCCCAGGTCCAGCATGCGGACCAGGCTGCTCGCGGCGTCGTTGGTGTGCAGGGTGGTGAGGACCAGGTGGCCGGTCAGGGCCGCGTGCACGGCTACGGAAGCCGTCTGGCGGTCCCGCACCTCGCCCACCATGACCACGTCGGGGTCGTGCCGGAGGATGCTGCGCAAACCTGCCTCGAAGGTAATCCCCATCTTCTCCCGCACCGGGATCTGGGTGATCCCCGGCAGCCGGTACTCCACAGGGTCCTCCACGGTCATGATGTTGCGGGTCCGGTCGTTGATGCGGCTGAGGGCCGCGTACAGGGTGGTGGTCTTCCCGCTGCCCGTGGGCCCCGTGACCAGGACCATCCCGTGGGGCCTGTGGAGGAGCCCTTCCAGGGTCCGCCGCTGGTCCTCGTCCAGGCCCAACCGGTCCAGGCCCAAAAGCACCTGGCGCGTGTTGAGCAGCCGTAGGGTCAGGCGCTCTCCCAACGCCGCGCCCACCGTGGCCACCCGGACGTCGTACTCGCGGCCCCCGAAAGACAGCACCACCCGGCCGTCCTGGGGGCGCACCCGCTCCCCGATGTCCATGTTCGCCAGGACCTTCACCCGGGAGACGATGGCCGCGGACACGGAGTGCGGGACCCGCAGCCGCTCCTGCAGCACTCCGTCCACCCGGAACCGCACCGCCACGTCCTCGGCGTCGGGTTCGAAGTGGACGTCCGTGGCGCCGGCCCGGATGGCGTCCCCCAGCACCGAGTTGAGCAGGCGCACCGCGGGGGCTTCCTCCGCAGCTTCCACCACCGCCACCGTCTGCCGGGGCCCCGCGCCGTCCGGGGACAGCTCGCCCAGGGCCTCCCCGGCTCGGTGCTGGGCGCCGAAGAACCGGCTGTACGCCCAGTCGAAGTCCGCCTCGGTGATGAAGGCCGGCCGCACCCGGCTGCCCAGCTGGGACGCCACCACGTCCATGGCCTCCACGTCCGTGGGGTCCACCATGCCCACCAGGACCTCGTCCCCCGTCCGGGCCACCGGCACGACCCGGTACTGGGTCACCACCCACTCCGGGAGGGAGCGGACCAGCTCCTCGTCGATGGGTGCTTCCGTGAGGTTGAGGTAGGCCTGCCCCCGCTGGGCGGCCAGGGCCTCGCCCAGGGCCTGCTTGGACACGTACCCCCGCTCCACCAGGATCCGGCCGAGGAGGTCCCCCGTGCGGCGCTGCTCTGCCAGGGCCGCCTCGAGCTGCTCAGGGGTGATGAGCCCCCGCTCGAGCAGGAGTATGCCGAGCCGGGCCCCCTTGCCGTTGGCGGAGGGTGTCACCAGGCCCTTCAGCGCCTGATTTTGCTCCGTGGCCTTCATCACCGTCCAGCCGGAGCAGCTTTCGTGCCACCCCGCCGACCCGGCCCCAAAATGGTGTCAGACGCAAGGTGTCAGAGACCCGTGTCAGACATCTGGCGTCAGCCGCCGCTTGCGCCGCTTGGGGTATCATGGTCCCGTAGAAAGCGCGCGGTCCGTGGACTTCCAGCTAGTCGCCCGGTCCCTCATCCTCCGCGCCACCGACCACCCGGCGGTGGCCGGGTTCGTCCGCCGCCACGGGCTGCGGCTCGGCGCCAGCCGGTTCGTGGCGGGGGAGACCCTGGACGACTGCGTCAAGGTCCTCCGGTCGCTACAGGACCGGGGTTTCCTCACCAACACCACCCTCCTCGGGGAACGGGTGACGGACGAGGCGGACGTCCGGCGCACCGCGGAGGCGTACGAGCAGGTCCTGGACCGCCTGGACCGGGAGGGGCTGCGGACCTACCTGTCCGTCAAGCTCAGCCAGCTGGGCCTGGACGTGGACGAGGGGCTCGCCTACCGGACCCTGCGCGGCCTGGTGGCCCAGGCTGCGGAGCGGGGCCGGTTCGTCCGGGTGGACATGGAGGAGTCCTGGCGGGTGGACCCCACCCTGCGCATCTACCGCCGCCTGCGCGCAGAGGGCTACGACAACGTGGGCGTCGTCCTGCAGAGCTACCTCTACCGCAGCGAGGAAGACCTCCGTGAGCTCCTCCCTCTCAAGCCCGCGGTGCGGATCGTCAAGGGCGCGTACCTGGAGCCGCCCACCGTGGCCTTTCCCCGCAAGGCGGACGTGGACCGAAACTACCTCAGGCTGGTGGAGATGGCTTTCGAAGGCGGCGCCCACGTGGCGGTGGCCACCCACGACGAGCGGATCCACGCCCACGTGGTGGACTTCACACAGCGCCGGGGTATTCCCGCGGAGGCCTTCCAGTTCCAGATGCTGTACGGAGTCCGCCCCCGGCTGCAGCGAGACCTGGTGTCCCGCGGGTACCGGGTGCTGGTGGCCACCCCCTTCGGACCCGACTGGTACCGTTACTTCATGCGGCGGCTGGCGGAGCGTCCCGCCAACGTGGGCTTCGTCCTGCGCAACCTCCTCCGCGCCTAGTCCCCAAAAAATCGTCGCGCGGTTTTTGGGAACCCCGGGCCGCCTTCCCGCCACATTTTCGAGACGGGGTTCTATTCTCGGACCCGGTGGGAACGCAAGTCAGGGAGGCGCGCCGGGTTCCTCGAAAAATCCAGGCGACTTTTCTGGTGGTCCAGCCGTCATGGGGACAGACCCCGCCGCACGAACAGGGTCAGGCGCAGGCCGTCGAACTCGCCGAAGTACGCCACTCGGTGGGTCCGGCTCAGCTGACGGTAGACGGCCTCGAAGGCTTGCGGGGCCATGGGGAAGCCCTGCACCACCCACACGCGGTCCGCCCTGCCCAAACCCCGCACCTGTCCCCGCAGCGCTCGGTACGCCTCGTCTGTCCACTCGGACCGCAACGCCACAAAGTGCCCGCGGAGCTGGGGCAAGTAGTAGTCCACGCCCGTGGCCTCCCACCGCGGGTACACCGCCACCGCGTCGCCCGGCCTCAGCCTCCTCGAAAGCTCCGCCGCCAGAGCCCTGCGGTCTCCCATTCCCTCCGTGAGGTTTTTCCCCCACCGCGCGAGGGAACCCACGGACAGCACCAGCACCGCGGCGGCACACACCCCCACCGCAGCCCGCACCCAGCTCCGCGAAGTCTTCCCGGACAGCCCTGTCCAACCCCCGCGTCCCCAAGGGCCGCGGTCCCCTCCCCACAAGCCTCCCGGCTCCCCCAGGCAGCCCGCCGCGAGGGCCAGGAAGGGGACCGCGACCACGAAGTAACGCGGGTAGGCCACCATGCTCTGCTTCCAGTAGGAGACCCCGAGGAGCAGCCCTGCCGGCAGCGCCGTGCAGCAGACTACGAGCCTGCCCAGCCCTGGCCACCGGTGCCAGACCCCCCAGAGGCCCGCCGCCAGCCACACCAGCACGGGCACCGCCAGCGCCGCCTCCACCCACCGCGGAGCGGCCGAAATCGAGAAGTAACCCGCGGTGTCGAAGACCCGGCCGCCGAACCCGACCACGTGCAGCAGCTGCAGGGGCAGGGTCGCGGGCAGCGCCGGCCGCCAGGGCGGGTCGAACCGCCCCGCGGACAGGTGGTACCAGAACACGGGGGCCCACGGGACGAAGGCGACCGCGGCGAGAGCTAAGCCGGGAGCCACTCTCCGTAGCCCTTCCCGGCC
>Ga0197143_1001158_pt1 | contig 23406 bp, 30 predicted proteins | sample GBS70_MetaG_FD_148603 | JGI IMG/M metagenome (GOLD analysis project Ga0197143, IMG submission 148603) | Sediment microbial communities from Great Boiling Springs, Gerlach, Nevada, United States - GBS 70_MetaG | ecosystem: Environmental > Aquatic > Thermal springs > Hot (42-90C) > Sediment...
TCGGGACGGTGACGCTCTCCCTGGACGTAAGGGTGGATGTGACTGTTGCGGGCGGCGAGACCGCAGGCGAGGCGAGGAGGCCTGCGATGAAGGCCACGAATATTAGGATGTGGATTGGTTTGACCGCAACCATACCTTGGATGGATTATCCATCCAACATATAAAACTATCCCTAATAAAACCAAAAACAAAAAACAACCATGCAGGATGAGGCGAGAAAGCTTATCCACGGCAGAAACTTCGGCTTCCTAGCAACCCTGAACCCCGACGGCTCGCCGCAGGTAACACCCGTCTGGGTTGACGAAAAAGATGGATATGTCTTGGTGAACACAGCCGTGGGCCGTGTGAAGGAGAGGAACACAAGGAGAGACCCACGGGTCGCCCTCGCAGTCCCAGACCGGAACGACCCCTACACATACGTCGAGGTAAAAGGTAGGGTCGTCGACCGCATAACAGGCCCCGAAGCAGAGGAACACATCGACAAACTCGCAGTAAAATACACAGGCGAGAAATTCAAGTGGAGACAGCCCGGAAGCAGAAGAATCATACTCAAGATCAAGCCGGAAAAGATCATTTTAGGCTGAAGTCGGAATTTGCTTAACATGCAGAGGGCGGAGGAATTCAAAAAATTGAGAGAGCTGCTTCATCAGAGGAGCTAGAGAGAATTTTAGTGAAAGAATCGAGGATGTTTGGAAAAGGGTTTGTACTGGGATTTGCTGATATGCATCTTAAAGGCTGTGCAGCTGACGGTTTTCGTAGTAACGTTTATGGGGCGTGCGTGTAGAACTGAGGAGGTTTATCACGAAACTAGCATACATGCGTTCGCAGAGACCAGGACCATAAGCAACTCGGATGAATTCAAGGACATTTTTGAGCCGGTTGAACGGGGAAGGCTTGGATGACTGTCTGCGTCGCCCTTGAGGGGTGGGGTGTTGGGTTTAATTCAAATATTGAGGTGTTTTACGTAGTGTTGTGATGTTTTTCGGTGGGGTCCGGTGGCTGGTGGCCGTGCGGGGATGGGTTGAGGGGCTGGTTACGCGGTGACAGCCATAGTTGTTGAGAAACTTGTAAAGACCTTCGGAAGTCTTGTGGCGGTTGACAACGTCTCTTTCACGGTGGAGGAGGGGGAGCTCTTCGGCTTCCTAGGCCCCAACGGCGCAGGCAAGACAACAACCATAAACATCCTCACAACCCTGCTCAAGCCAACATCCGGCAGAGCCTTGGTGGGCGGATATGATGTGGAGAAACAGGCGGACAGGGTTAGGCGGGTTGTCGGCCTCGTGCCGCAGGAGCTGACGGTCGACGACGACCTCACAGGCTGGGAGAACCTCATGCTCCAAGCAGGCCTCTACCACATACCGAGGCATGAGGCCCGGAGGAGGGCTTCCGAGCTTCTCGAGCTCGTCGGCCTCAAAGAGGCCGCGAACAAAAAAGTGGAGACATATTCTGGCGGGATGCGGAAGAGGCTCGACCTCATCTCAGGCCTCATGCACAGGCCCCAGATACTCTTCCTCGACGAACCCACCCTCGGCCTGGACGTCCAGACCCGCGCAGCCGTCTGGGACTACATCAAACGCCTCAGGAAAGAGATGGGGATGACCATTTTCATGACCACGCACTACATGGATGAGGCCGACAGCCTCTGCGACAGAATAGCCATAATAGACCACGGTAAAATCAAGGCAGTGGACACACCCTACAACCTCAAAACATCCCTTGGGGGCGACATAATAGAGCTGGAGCTCACAGCCGACGGACAAGGCCTCCTACAAGCTGTTCAGCAGGTCAGGGGTGTGAAGAGGGCGGCATACGTCAACGGCCTCCTCCGCGTCACGGCGGAGAACGGTGAGAAAGCCCTCCCAGCGATACTTGAGACACTTCTCAGGGACGGCGTGAGGGTTGGACGTGTTATGATGAAGAAGCCCTCTCTCGAAGAGGTTTTCCTAGAATACACCGGGAGAAAGCTGCGTGAGGAGGAGGGGAGCTGGGAGGAGGACCTGCGTAGGAGGTTTGTGTTAAGGAGGGCCCGTGCATGATGCGGCATCGCCTCACCGAGATATATGTCCTCACGATGCGTGAGCTGAAGAAGTGGTATCGCTCACCGTTCCTGCTGATGATGACGCTTGTCCAGCCCGTCATCTGGATGGGGTTGTTCGGCAAGGCCCTAAACCTCACAGGACTCCTACGCATACCCGACGAGCTGCTCAGCCAGCTCCCGCCCAACATAACAGCCCAGATAGCATCCATCTTCAACACCGTCCTCTCAAAATTCTTCGGAAGCGCGGAGGTCGACTACTTCACCTACATGTCCGTCGGCATGGTCTCCATCGTCATCCTCTTCACCTCGATGTCAAGCGGCATGGGTATCGCATGGGACAGAAGGCTCGGCTTCCTCAACAAACTCCTTGCCGCACCGATATGGAGGGGCTCGATAATAGTCTCACGCGTCCTCGCAGGCGTCCTGAGGTCTGTGGTCCAGGCCAACATGCTGCTCCTAGTCGCCATCGCCCTAGGAGCCCGCTACAACCCGCTCCTTCCCCTAGGACCCCTAGCAGCAGTCCTCGCACTCTTCATGCTCTCGCTCGGGCTGGCCTCCCTCTTCATAGCGCTCGGTGTTAGGCTGAAGACCTGGGAGAGCCAGATGGCCGTGATGAACTTACTCAACCTCCCGCTGATGTTCGCGAGCAACGCATTATACCCCATCGAGATGATGCCGTCATGGCTTCGGACGGTTGCGCAGGCAAACCCAATCAGCTACGCAGTCGACACAGTCAGGCAGACCCTCGTCCTCGGCACAGCCGCAAACACATCCACCATACTCATAAACCTCGGCGTCGTCACAGCCTTCGCGCTCACGTTAACAGCGGTCGGCATAGCGCTGGCCGAGGGCGGGTTAAGGAGAAAGTAGCTTCGGAGCCCATTTCAGCTCCATGCTTTCGACAGCCGGGTGTAATCTTCTTCCGAAAGCCTCCATCCTGCGGCTCCCGCGTTCTCCTCTAGATGCTCTTTCTTGACGGCCTTGGGTATTGTGATTACGTTGGGCCGCCATATTACCCAGTTCAGGGCGACCTGCGTAGGTGTTTTGCCGTAGCGTTGGGCTATTTCCGCCAGCGTCCTCCCTTTCTTCGTGTTTGAGGCTGCTTCAGAGGGGATGCGTCCTTTCCCAAGCGGCGTATATGCTGTTACGGTTATCCCGTTGCGTTCGCAGAAGGGTATGAGCTCCTTCTCCACCCCGCGGGCCTCGAGGCTGTATTCGACCTGGTTTGCGACAACCTCCTCCTTCTTTAAAGCATTCATGGCCTCCTCCAGCAGCTCGACGTCGAAGTTGCTTACACCTATGTAGCGGGTGAGGCCGTCCTTCACAAGCTTCTCCATCGCCTTCATCGTCTCCTGCAGGGGGATTCGTGGGTTGGGCCAGTGGACCATGTAGAGGTCAACGTATTTAAGCTGGAGGCGTTCGAGGCTCATGCGGCATGAGCGTATGACGTCTTCATACCGTAGGTTTGAGGGCCAGACCTTGGTGGCTATGAAGACATCGTCGCGGCTGAACTGTTTTATGGCTTCCCCTACAAGCTCCTCCGCATGCCCAGCCGCATACATCTCCGCCGTGTCGATGTGGTTCATCCCAAGCTCCACGGCATACCTGATTGCCTGAATTACGCGTTCATCGTCCCTGTAGTCGGGCGACTCCCTACCGCCCATGTTCCAGGTCCCGAGGCCTATTGCCGCAACCGATTCACCTGTCCTTCCCAGAGGCTTCCGCTCCAAATCACTGAACTGAACAACTCTGCCGCTTTATACTTTTCTAAAAAATGGAACGGTGGTTATTGTTTAATTAGCGGGGTTTGACATCCTTGCCCGGGTTGGTGGAAGAGGAGGAAGAGGACTACTGGGTTGTCAGGATTCCTAAGCCGAGGAGGGTGTTGAGGGTGTTGCGTGGGTTTGGCTCTCTTCCCTCACGGCCTATAACCGTGGACGTTCCATGGGTGGTGATTACGTCGCTGCTGATTAGTGTGCTGCTCTTCGTTTTCTTCACCGCCGTGGTGAAAATACCTGACGTGGTTTCTGCTGTGTTTACGGCGATAATAGTGTTCGTCTACCTTGCTGTGCTGAGGAGTGAAGCCCGTAGGTAGTTGTCCAGCTCCAGAACTTTAGGGCCTGGATGTTTGTTTGATGGGTTGTGAGGGCGGCGTAGCATGCGAGCGCTAGGGCCGTAACATAGTCGTCGTGCTCGCCGGGCGGGGCCCCATACCTGACTGTCCCGCCTTCCCCCGTCACTTGTTGGTAGAGCCTCAGCTGGTTTATCAGCTCCGATGCGTCTGCTGGGATTACTATCCTGCGTTGGAGTATGTTGCTGCGGAGGTTTGTTACGAGTGTTGTTTTGATGTTTGAGGTTATCGTCACCTTCATGAGGCCTGGGACGGTTTTTGAGAGTGTTTCTGCGAGCGGCGCCCCCATGCCCGTGCTGTCCACGGCCACCCGCTGGGGCCTTAGGGCTTCGACGGCCTTCCCTATTACCCTGAGCTGTTCTTCGAAGGACTGCCCACACATCTCCTCCAGATAGCATATTCTCAGCCTGCCGTCAGATGTTTTAGCGACACCCACGATGACGGTCGAGTCCCTGTATCTCCCGAAGTCAACCCCCATATAGACAGGCCCGCCGTCCGAGGGTTTTGCGGGCACGTAGTCCTCAACACATCCGAGAATCGTGTCGTAGGTTATGAAGGCGTTAACTTCGTCGAGGAACTCGCACTCCGTCTCCTGCCTCCACTCAAGCTCCGTCATCACCTGTCTAAGCTCCCCGAGGTCGGCCTTGGATATGTGCGGGCATTCGCTGAGGCTGACGCGGTGCTTGGACCAGCCTTGCTCGGAAGTCCAAGCCGTGTAGAACCAGCCGCGTTTCCCCTTGGGTGTTGAGGCGAGGGTTACATGGTCCTGCCGTGCAACTGTGGTGAACATCACGGCCGCCCTCACCTTGAAGTCATCCCTGAAAAGCCCCGCCTCGTCCACGTAGAGGTAGTCCGCCCTGTATCCTCTGAGGGGTTCGGGGTTGTTGGGCAGCGAGACTATTCTGCTTTTGTTTCCCCAGCACCGTGGAGCGCTCGCCCGTTGAATGCGTCAGCCTGTAGGTTGCGCCGCCGTAGGATACAGGTTTTGAGCCGGCCCGCTCAAGTATCTCCTTAAGATGTCTGAATATTTCTAGGCTTTGACGGAGGGAGTAGCTGAGCAGTATCGTGGTTGATTTCGGTTTGAGGATGGCGTTCGTCAGCGCCTCTAGGGCCATCGTGAAGGTTGCTCCCGCGCCGCGTGGTTTCAGCAGTATTCTGAACCGTGAGCTGTCGTTGATGAAGCGTCTCTGCCAGGCGTATAGTGTAACTCCGTATCCTGCAAGACGTAGAAGGGCTTGCGATACATCACTTCTTCTCATCGGTGTTCCCTAAGGCCTCGTCGAGCATTTCCAGTATAATGCGTTTGAGACTGTCTGCGTCTCTGCGTGTTCTCGCACGTCCCTCGACCACCAGGTCTTCTCCAACGTTTCTTACGGCGCAGCTTACGCCCATAACGGTCTCCACCTGCCTCTCCTCCTGAGGCCTCCTAACACCGCTTCTGAGAAGCCCGCTCACACACCTCCACCCCCATACAGCCGTTTCTCGACACGTGTTATCTTAGCGGCCAGCACGGCAATCAAGGCCTTCAGGTCTATATCACCTTGAGATGTTTTGACCTCTGCGGGCATCTCCTCCGCGATGAACCCCAACTCTGTCCGTCCGCGCCGCACGTATCTCTTCGCTGTGGGGAGTTGTATGGATGCGAGTGTTTCTGTGGGGACTTCTTCGACCGTTGTTTTGTCTCTCTGCTGTGAAGGGATTGTTATGTTTGCTGATACGATGTCTGTGAAGTAGTTTTCCGAGGTGCCGAGGGCTGCGGGGTTTACAGGTTTCACCCCATCGGCCGATATCTCAATCAAGGAGGCGATAACAACTCCGTTCCCAGTCCTCCTGATGCCTAGTTCTTGAAACTGTTTTTTCAGTTCTTCGAGATGTTTCTTGACTTTTTCCGCGGACTCCGCGGGCAGGCCTGTCTCCCCGTCTATGAACCACTCCATGCTACAATACCCCCAAGAGGTCGGCCGTCACCTTCCCCGTTATGACGTGGAGCTTTTTCACCTGCGCCCTGAAGTTAGGGTCTATCGTAACCGTGTCGCCGGAGTTCGCGAAGTAGATGTTTGTCTTGTCGTTTACCCTCACGAACGAGTGTGCCTGCGGCCTCAGACCTCAGCCGCATAAGGTAAAGCTCCGTGAAACCGAAGTTTCTCGGTGTGATTGGGTTGGTGTCGCCGCAAAACCCTCGAAAAAACCGGCGAATTCTTCGTCAACGTCCTTCTTTAACTCAGGCCTTATGTTTAGGCAGGTCTCCCGGCGCACGCAGCCAAGTTATCTGAAGAAATTATATTCATGAGAAAAACCTCCGCCAGACGGTCTTGACCACGTTCTCCAGCAGGGCCAGCTCCCCCGCGTCAAGGAGCGCAGACATCTCTTCCACCGAAAACTCGATGCCCACGGCTGCGTTGAGGACGACAACCATGATGCCCAGAGCAAGTGTTTTCAAAGCTTTCACGGGGTCGAAGGATTCACCGCTCTTCAGGTATCCGGTCAACAGGTATGTCGCAACCCCTGCCAGCCCGTAAACCAAGCCCATGTGTGGGACAGGCCGCCAACCGCTTATCTCTCTGAGAAAATTAAACAGACAGTAGGCACATCCTCCATGGCGTTCTTCAAGAAGCTGTTTAAGGGCCCTAAGGCATTTGCCTCGACGATGCCCTCTTTCTACGGCAGGTGGGGTGAGCCGAAGCCGCTTGACCAGCTAAAGTTCCTGGAGCTGGCGGAGGGTGATGCGGAGGTCAGGGCGTGTCTGATGCGACGGTTGACGCCGTTACCGCGAACGGATGGTATGTGACAGGGCTGGATGAGGCGAGGGCTGCGGCGGAGCTCTGGCTGCGCGAGCATGAAGACGAGTTCTTCCTCTTCCTCCGCAACCTTGTTTTGACGACGCTTGTCCTCGATGAGTCATACATCGAGTGCACGGGCGGGTTTCCCCGCCTCATAGCCCCATGGACCATGCAGGTCGTCAGAGACGAACACGGATTCGTCACGGGCTATGTCCAGCAGGTAAGAGAGGTTGTGCGGTTCGAGCCTGAAGACATCATCCACATCGTACTACACCCGCTGGCCGACAGAGCCTACGGCTCACCGAAAATCGCGACGCTGGTAAGGACCCTGCTGGCCAAGCGTGAGGCGGAGCTCTTCCTTTACCAGGTCTTCATGCGAAAGGGTGTTCTCTCGAAGGCCATCGTCCTCAAGCAGGGTGATGAGGCCTGGAGTGGATGAACCCTGAGCAGGAGACGGCGCTGCATGTCGAGAGGGTTAGGGCCGGTATTGAGACGGTTGAGGAGGCAAGAAGGGCTGTTGGCCTGCCTCCGCTGGGGGCGGTGTACGTTGAACAGGGAAGCGGTGCTCGCCGCCGCGGCAACAGCCCTACTTCTCATGACCTATGTGTTGACGGATTTCAGGACGGAGTTTTTGCTCGCAGCAGCCGCAACAGCCCTCGCCTTCTCAACAACATACATCCCGGCAACCACCTACAGGAAGTCCGCCGCATGGCCCCGAAGCAGGGCGGCGCTCGCAACACTCGCAGCACAGTCAGCCACATCCTTCATCTCGACAGCTGTAAACGCCTATCTCAGGTCTGATCCAACACAGGCCACGCTAATACTCGCCCTAAACACATACCTGCTGGCACGGGTCTACGCCGAGGGCTTCCACAGCCTCGGAGACGACGGCGGCTTCCTCGCATCAGTCACGTCGCTCGCAACGCTCTCCTACCTAACACACCTCACCAGCTTCCTCGAGGTGGTTCTTTGAACCCCGCAGCAGCCCTCGACCTTGCGGCGAAGGCCTTAACCCTAGCCTCGACAGCCCTCTACATCCTCGGCTACATAGACGCTGGAACATTCCTCTCCCTCATAACCGCCGCAGCCACCCTAATCTCGACACTCATCATACACAGGATGGGGAAGACCATCCACGCAGCTGCACAGCGTAGGAGGGCGGGCCTCTCCCTGAAAACCACCGAAACAACGTCTCCATGCCCCGTCTGCACACACCCAGCCAGAGGGCTTATCGAGGAACTGGTGGAGGCCGGCGTCCCACCCGAACGTGTAGCCGAAAGATATCCGGGGGATGGGGAGGGCTGCCATCACACAGCACATCGGCCTCCACACCGAGCGCCGACACCAAAGAGACGCAGCCGAGGAGCTCAGGCAGCTGCTCACAAGGCTTAAACAACTCTACGCAGCCCTCGAACTTTACACAGAGGACGGCGAAAAGCTGAAACCCCGAGAATACATCTCAGCCGTCAACACAAAGCTCGACATAATCGCAAGGATGAAAGACATCACAATCGCAGTAGAGAAGCTGAAAACATCAGCCGGCGAAAAAGAACTCACAACACTCCTACAACAACTCGCAGAACCGAACTAGGACACAAACACCTAAAGGGTTAACACAGCCGCATCATCTATGGGGGGGAAGCCATTTCTCCTTGGAGATGGGTCTTTGGACTATTTCATGCATCTTACGGATGTTCTCCGGCAGGTTTTCCTCACAGATACGTTTCCGGGAAGCATCACACCCCATGACATACTCGTGGGCGAAAGACCGCCAATAGTCTTCACATCAGCAAAATCGAGTAGGATTTCTTCCTCAGACCTGCTCTTTGTACAGCTCTTTGAGAACTGCTAGCACGTCCTCTCTTGTAAGCTTTATTGTATTATGTTCGTTAGGTGGTGGAAGCCACCGTTCTTTAGATGAGCTGACCACCCGAGCTATCTCAAACATCTTGCTAACATTAAGGGGGAGGTTCTCCTCCCGTATGCGTTTAGTAGAGGTAAGCCCAGATATCCTCGGGGAAGCCCTTGGGGTTAGGGCAAGCAGTTTGTAAAGGCGGCCGACACCAGCCGTGGCCATGGTGGTTTTTAAACCCCCACCCCCCTTTTTTCAGGCATGAGGTCTAAGGAGTGTTTAAGGCATGATTGCCGCTCGTGCTATGAGCCGTATTGTGATTGCGGATGCCACTATGAAGACCTTTACGTCAGGTGCGAGGTGTAGGCCGTGGACGTTTTTCTGGTAACCATCCACACAGACCCAATCCTCAGGGAGATGGTGTCTAGACCGATGGTTTTCATGGAATTCCCGAGCATGGTAGCAATCCCGAAGGATGCCGTCGTCTGCGACGCATGCAACGCAAGGGTAGGGGTTACGGAAGAAGAGGTTGAGGAGCTGGGCTACCTGTTGGGTATGCGGTATGCGACGAAGAGGCCGTCATCGAGGTAGTCTGCCAAGGCTGTAGGTTAAGGTATTTTCAGGGGGTGAAGGCGTTTAGGACGCTTGATGATTTACAGCAAAAACCTACATTTATTTAAGTAAATGATTAAGCAATTAGCTTATATAGGCTGTTAAAATAGTTTTCTATTTTTTCGTCCAACGCTTAAATATCTTTTTTGTTATAGCTACCCGTATGAGCTTGATGGATTTTCTAGGAAACCAGAAAGACTTAAGGAAGGAGGTAGGTCTGTACGCCTATAAGAGGGTAGTCGAGGAGATTAAAAGGCTATTTGTTGGTTGACATGAAGAGGTATCGTTTTCAGGCAAGATATGATATATCGGGTTCGAGCTTCAGGGTTAATCTTGGGGCGGGTTTCGCACCGCTACTCTACGACGAGGCAGGTAAGATAAAGGTTGTCTTTAAGGTGTTAGAAGGCTGTTTCGAGATGTTCTATAAAGAGGATGAAGAAGCTATGTATCCCCCTCAGATAAGTAGGGCCGACTACGGTAGAGGGTTCTACTTCTGCTCCTCATGCGGGACAGGTTATTATGATGCCGATAAATGCCCTGTCTGCGGGACTAAGACGAGGAAGGAAGGTAGGAAGGATAACAGGGAAGACAAGCCGAGGGTAAACGTAGAAGGTGGTTAGGGTATGAGGTCTAAGGAGGAGTGATTGGTGGTTTTATGGATGAGGCGTTATATCCCCCACAGATAAGCAGGCCCGATTATAATAGAGGCTTCTACTACTGTGTCAGGTGTATGACGGCTTATATGGACGCAGATATATGCCCAAACTGTGGAACTAAAACAAAGAAGAAAGAAGACAAACCAAGGATAAATATTGGGCTGTCAACGGTTGCGGAGATGGGGTTCACGGTTTTTGAGAAGATTTGGAACGCCCATGCCTTGGCTGAACGGGATGATGGGCAGACGCTTCTCTACATAGACAGGCATTTGACGCATGAGGTTACTTCACCCCTTGCTTTTGAGAGGCTGCGTGCGGCTGGGCGGCGTGTCAGGAGGCCCGACCTCACTTTCGCCGTCATGGACCACAACGTACCCACGACGGATAGGACGGAGCCTGTGAGGGAGCCTATGTCCGCGGCCCAGATGGCTGCGCTGAGACGTAACGCGGAGGAGTTCGGCATCATGCTCTTCGACTACTTCAGCCCCTTCCAAGGCATCGTCCACGTCATAGGCCCCGAGCTGGGCCTCACACTTCCCGGAATAACGCTTGTCTGCGGCGACAGCCACACCTCAACCCACGGCGCCTTCGGGGCCCTCGCCTTCGGTATCGGGACAAGCGAGGGGGAGCATGTTTTCGCTACACAGACGCTTTGGATGAAGAAGCCTAAACAGATGAGGATGGAGCTGGTGGGCCGCCTGCCCTACGGCTCGACGGCCAAGGACGTCATCCTCTACATCATCAGGAGGCTTGGGACCGGTGGATGCATAGGGCATGTGGTTGAGTTCACGGGGCCGCTGGTCAGGGAGATGAGCTGCGAGGAGCGGATGACGTTGACGAACATGTCGATTGAGGGCGGTGCGAGGACAGCGATAGTCGAGCCCGACCAGAAGGTCTACGACTACCTTAAGAACGCACCCTTCAGCCCTAAGGGCGCGGAGTGGGAGGAGGCCGTCAGACACTGGGAGACCTTGAAAACAGACCCCAACGCAAGATACGACACATACCACAGCTTCGAGGTCTCAAACCTCGAGCCACAGGTCACCTGGGGTACGAACCCAGCCATGACCGTGGGCGTCTCCGAGAACGTCCCCTCACCCGAGGACTTCGACGACCCCTCAGAGAGGAAGGCTGTCGAAAAGGCCCTGGACTACATGGGCCTCAGGCCCGGCATGAGGATGGCTGATATCAAGGTGGACACGGTTTTCATAGGCTCCTGCACTAACGCAAGGCTGAGCGACTTGATTGATGTTGCGAGGCTTGTCAAGGGTAGGAGGAGGGCGGAGGGTGTCCGCGTGCTTGTTGTCCCCGGCTCCCAGCTTACGAAGCGGAGGGCTGAGAGGATGGGGCTGCACCGCATCTTTATTGAGGCTGGATTTGAGTGGAGGAACGCTGGCTGCAGCATGTGTATTGCGATGAACGAGGACAGGCTGGCCCCGGGTGAGCGCTGTGTCTCGACGAGCAACCGCAACTTCGAGAACCGCCAGGGGGTCGGCGGGCGGACACATCTGGCAAGCCCCCTAGTGGCCGCTGCAACAGCCCTAACAGGCAGGATAACAGACCCCAGGGAGTACGATATCCAGACATCGTAAATGAGAACCACAACCGAGTATATTTTACCTGCTAAGCCGGAGCAGGTTTACAGCTACTTCCTCAACGTTGAGAACATGTCTTCCGCGTGGCCTCCTGAGATGCGGATGCGTGTCGTCTCAATCGAGGGAAACATCTTCACCGTGAGGTTCACCTACCTAGGACAGCAGTATAGCGCACGTTTCAGGGTCGAGGAGCGCGGCGGCCTCCAGCAGTACCATGAGACGCTGGACTTCCCCTTCGGAGAGCTTAGGCACTGGATAACGGTCGAGCCGCACGGCGAAGGCTCAAAGCTCACAGAGGTCATGGAGCTGCATGCCTCAAACCCGCTGGCAGGGCCCATCTTCAAACGCATACTCCGCTACCGTGAGGAGGCCATAAAACACCACTTCGGCGCAGGCCCTAAACCTGTCTTCAAAGACCCGCTGAAAATCGGGTTGGGGGCAGGGACCCTATTGAGTGTTTTGCTCTCCGCGCTGGCCTATTTTTTGCTATTCATTCCTCCGCTGCCGTTCCCCGGCGGACGGTTTATTCCAGCCCTTGTTGCATGGGCCCTTCTCTGGTTCTTCACACATGACCTGGCACACCTTTTCGTGGGCAGGCTTGTCGGAGTCAGGTTCAGCCACTACTACATAGGCCTCAGCAACGTGGTGAGGCTTGGGCTTGTGCCGAAGCCGTTGAAAACGCTGGTTGCGGCCTTGGGCATCAAGATTGACAGGGAGAGGAGCAGTGCTTCGCCGAGGGGTTACGCGGCCATGTACGCCGCCGGGCCCGTGGCCTCGATGCTGTTCCCGCTGACGGTTCCCGTAATACTGCTACTCAAAAACCCCTCAAGCCTCGCCGGACTCGTGCTTCTTGCAGCATCACTTGCAAACATAGCGTTCACATCATACTTTAGCCCTAAGGCAGGGTGTTTAGGAAAGGCTTCAAGGGTGCTTCGAAGGCCTTCTGCGTAAAACGAGAAGCATGTGCCGCTCACGCAACACGGCGAGGTTTAGCATGAACGCGCTGAAGTAGAACCAGAAAACCATCGGCGCATCGGCCTCATTCCAGGGACATGAGCAGAAACCGAAGGTCAGCAGAAGGTTTAGGGCCATCAGGGCCCCCAGACCTCCAGCCACCCTGGGAAAAAGGCCGAGAACAAGCATAATGCCCAGAACCGTCTCGGCGACGGTCACAGCCCAAGCCAGGGTAAACCAGTTAGCAACAAGATCTCTGAGAAGCATGCCATAGAAAGGGATGTAGTTGTTTGCGGCGGCCGTGGTGAAGAGCTCCCTCACCCAGCCTATGTTGAACCATCTCTGGCTCGCAAAATAGAGCCAGAAAAAGCCCGTGGAGAGCCTTAAGGCGAGAGCCCAGAGGTCTGTGAGGCGGGACATGCAGACAAATCCAACAGCCACAATCTAAACTATATGGATGAAGGCGCGATGGTTGGGGTGGGCGCGCCCTACCCTCACCGCTGTCTATGAGTCAGCCGCGTGGTCTCTAACACATCTCTAGCACCAGCCGTCGAAGTTACCTTTGTGTCAACACCTATCGTCACAGCTCCTTCAACTCTCTAAAACCTGGTTGAAGGTGAGTATGTGGACGTTCGGCGGCCTGTTCTGGATGTCCCCGACCCTAACGCCCACAAGATAGACCTCGCCGAGCGTCGAAGCCGTATCAACAAGCCTCTGCGTAACAACGCCGTCGAAAACAACGTATTTCACGGATTTCTCGTCGCCGAGCTTCAACGCAAGCTCGCTGACAGGCATCCGCGCAACCTCCACCGCCTCTGCGTTAAGTAGCACAGCCGTCAGAGAGCCCTCAACCTCCTTAACAAAGCCTTTCAGGTCAACGGGTAAAGTCTTCTTCTCGGCCGGAGCATACTCACGGGCCTTCAACGCCTCCTCGGGCGGGACGGCGTGCTCGAGCGCTTCATGGACCTCTTTCGCCGTAAGCTGCTCCACCTCCTTGCCGTAGGGAGCCCTTGCAACAGCGTCAATCTTGCAGTTCTGGAGAAGCTCTTGGAGTATTAGGTCCCCTCCACGGTCGCCGTCGAGGAAGGCGATAACACGTTTTTTCCTCTTTGTTAAACCAGCTATGCTCCTCGGGACCTTAACACCCTCCACAGCAACCGTGTTCTTGTAACCGTAGCGCAGGAGGTTAACCACGTCAGCACGTCCCTCAACAATTATTATCTCATCAGAGCTCTCCAGCTCAGGGCCTGCGGGCAACTTTTCAGGCCCATACTCCACAACCTTTGTCTTGACCAAAGCCTCCTCAAGCTCCCTCAGTATCAAGTCGTCCTCGGGCACCTTCTGCCTCTCCCATGCCGCAAGAATCTCCTTAGCCCTCTCAACGATACGCTTCCGCTTCTCAAGCCTCGTGTCCTCTATCTTCTCGATTGTTACGCGGGCCTGGTATGGTCCAACTCTGTCGATGGACTCTATCATCGCAGCCAGCAGCGATGTCGTATATTTGTCGAGGTTTGTTGGGACGATTATGCGTCCGATGGCCCTGTTTCCCTGCGTGTTGACGTTTATCTCGATGCGGCCTATCCTCCCCGTTTTCTGAAGCTCCCTCAAGTCAAGTTCTGAGCTGAAAATCCCCTCGGTCTGGCCGAAAACAGCGCCCACGACATCGTTCTTGTCCACCGGGCCGTCGACCTCGATTCGGCCCTCGATGACGTATTTTGTAACCGTACTCAAGCTCCTTTCAGCTAAACCTTCCAATAGCCTCATATTTAGTTTAACTAGGCATGCGGCTGACCGGCTGTCTCAATTTCCGAGACAAGTTTTCTACACAGCTCATGTGTTTTAGCCGCCCTCCTTGTTGCGTCCTCGGCGTCTTCCCTGCTGATGACCTCTTCAGGGGATAGAAAATCCTCCTCCCCACCGTAGAGGCTTATTTCTCTCTTTTTGACGAGAAGCTTGCTTGATTCACGTAAGAACCCAAGCTCAGCCCTAAACCACTCCGGAAACCTGTCCTTCACATCAACCATCACGTCTGAAACGTCATGTATTTTGGGGTACTCTATTCCCACAACCTTCAAAACAGCTTTCAAGGATAGCTCGACACATTCCTGGCTCAGCCTAACAGCGTAGGCGTAGTTGCCTTCAGAGAATGCGTCCACGGCGTCTTTAATCCTTGCCTCAGCCTGCTTGAGATAGGCTTTACCAACCTTAAGCAGATTCAACTCTTTCCCCGAACCTGTGCCCCGGCTTCAGGTCCCAATACCAGCGCCCCCCATCCACGACCACCTTCCTAGCCCCCTGCTCCAGCAACCTCCTCTTAAGCTCCAGCAGCAAAGTCTCGATAAAGCTATCTCTGTCATAGAGGATGGCGACATCCTCCGTCATGTCTAAGAAGAGCAGGGGCAGCCTCCGGGCCTCCTCCCGCCTCAAGGGATAGAAGTTAAGGGATGTGTAAACACCGTGCTTTCTAAGCCAGCTGAGCTCCCCTTCAACCATCTCCTCCACTGAGCATAGCTCATCCATCCTCGAACCTAAGCTTCCCTTAAACGAGTCCGAGACCAGCAAAATGTCAACATCGCTCCATCTGGAGGCGGAGCCGCGTGCGACAGAGCCATAGACGGCGAAGGACACCAAATCCACCATCCTGAGAAGAGCCTTGAAGCTCTCAAGTATGAGTTTAACATATCTCTCCGAGGAAACCCTGTCGATGTTCCTCACGACACCGGAGGCGAGATAGACAAAGTTCTCGGGGTCCAGAAGCCTGTAAAGCCTGGGCTTCCCGCGCTCGAAAACCAGCAAAGCCCTTCTGGAGTGAAGTTTGCTGAAGGCGACGGAAAGCGTGTTTTCATCGACTGAGAGCGAGTTTTTGGCCGCGGAAAAGGTGAACAGGTCCTGGCCGAAGGTTACGTAAAGCCTTGAGTAGAGTTCGCCGAGCTGCCTTGAAACCCACATGAACCGGTGGATAGTAGCTTAACAATTTATTAAGCTTTCCAGAATAATTGTATTTAACAGCCCTGCCTTATGCTGATAGGGCGGGGTCCGGGTGTTTTGCTAAATCCTTATTTTTAGCCTTGTCTAAAGTTTAGACAGGTCTAAATGATGCAGAGGCTCACCCACACCCTCACCATACTAGCCGCCCTAATCATAGTGGTAAACGTCACAGCACCTGCCGCCATACCGGAAACCAGGCGGGATGAAAGGCTTATACTTGCCACAACAACAGTCATCTGGGACATAGCCCGCAACGTGGCTGGCGGCCTCTGGGAGGTTGAGTCCCTGGTGAAGCCGGGGCAGAACCCGCACAACTATGAGCCCACCCCCCAGGACATGGTAAAGGCGGCGAAGGCGTCTCTCATACTCTACAACGGCCTAGGGCTCGACTCATGGGTTGAGAGGCTGCTTTCAGGACAGTGGCGTGGGAAGATGGTTCGTGTAACAGAGGGGCTGGAGCCCTACATGCTTAAGGTCCCCGACGGCCCCTACGCCGGCAAGGATGACCCACACCTCTGGCTCGACGTATCAATGGCCGTCAAGTATGCGGAGAGGATTAGGGATGTGCTTGTCGAGGTTGACCCCGTAAACGCCGAGCAATACCGCTTAAACGCGGCGGCATACATCGCCGAGCTGTGGGAGCTGGACGAATGGATTAAGGAGGCTGTTTCAAAAATCCCCGAGGACAGAAAGGTTTTGGTCACGCAGGAAAACGCCTTCCAGTACTTCGCCCGCCGCTACGGGTTCAGGGTGGGCGGATACTTCTACTCGATTGTTACGGAGATAGAGCCAACCCCCTACGACACAGCCCGGCTGGTGAATAAGGTGAGAAGGACAGGGGTCTGTGTGTTCTTTGTCGAGACAACACTTTCAACGCGTGCGATGGAGATGTTGGTTAGGGAGGTTGGGGGGAGGATTGCAGGCCAGCTCTACGCCGACAGCTTGGGCCCGCCGGGAAGCGGGGCGGACACATACATCGGAATGATGCGTGACAACGTTGAGAAGCTCTCCGCCGAGCTGTCGAGGTGGTGTTGATGGACGCGGTTGTAGCTGAAAACCTCACAGTTGTCTATGAGCGGTTCAAGGCACTTGAGGACGTGAGCTTCAGGATACCGCGAGGCTCGATGACCGCCATCATAGGGCCCAACGGCTCGGGCAAAAGCACCCTGCTCAAGGCATGCATCGGACTTGTCAAACCTACTACCGGCAGAATAAGGGTTCTGGGCGCGGATGTGAACGGTGTACGTGGAAGGGTTGCATACGTCCCGCAGCGGGAGGAGGTCTACTGGGATTACCCGATAACTGTTTGGGATGTGGTCGCGATGGGTAGAATAAGGGAGGTGGGGCCGCTGCGCTCCGTACGGGCGGACGATGAAGAAGTGGCTAAGGCCTTGGAGTCAACAGGCCTTACAGAGCTGCGGCGACGGAAGATTTCAGAGCTTTCCGGCGGCCAGCAGCAGAGGGTGTTTCTGGCGAGGGCCATAGCTCAGGGCTCTGAGCTGTACTTGCTGGATGAGCCGTTGACAGGTGTTGACGCGGAGTCCGAGGACAGGCTGTTCGAGATACTTTCGGAGATTAGGAAAAAGGGGAAAACAATCCTGATGACTACGCATGACCTCAGCTCGACCCTTGAGGTTTTCGACTACATACTGCTTCTAAGGAACAGGCTAATCTCTTTCGGGCCGCCTCACGAGTCCCTGAAAACAGAATACCTAACAGCGGCATACGGGAGCGAGAGCGTGGCAATGCATCTCGCCGACGTGCGTAAAGTGGCGGGATGGCGTTGATAGACCTCCTCCTCGAACCGCTTTCCTACGGCTTCATGCGCCTCGCATTAATTACCTCGATAACCGTGGGTGTTGTCGCGTCTGTGCTTAGCGCAATCATAGTTGTTAGGGGCTGGTCTCTCCTCGGCGACGCCATCTCACACGCAGTTTTGCCCGGCATCGCTGTGGCGGTGGCCCTCAATATACCCTTCATCGTTGGAGGCATGGCGGCGGGGATTGTGGCCGCGGTTCTGATAGGCTTTGTCGAGTCAAGGGCCCGTGTCAGGAACGACACCGCGATAGGTATTGTGCTGACGGGGGCGTTCGCCCTAGGCCTCGTAATCATAAGCCGCTTAAGGCCAACAATCGACGTATTCCACATACTTTTCGGAAACGTCCTCGGGGTCTCGCCTCAGAGCATGATGATTTCAGCGGCCATAGGCGCGGCAATCCTCTTAACGCTCGCCCTCTTCATGAAAGAGATAATCGCCTTCACATTCGACCCCGTCTTCAGCTACGTCGCAGGCCTCCCCACAACGCTGATACACTACTCCCTCATGGCGTTGATGTCGCTGACAATCATCTCCGCGCTCGAGACAGTCGGTATAATACTCATAGTCTCACTCCTCGTAACCCCCGGAGCCACCGCGCAGCTCCTCGCCAAAAACATGACCGAGATGATTATGCTCTCCATCCTCGTAGGCGTCACCTCATCCATAGCGGGCCTCTACCTCTCATTCTACCTCGCCGTAAGCTCAGGCGGGACAATAGCCCTAATCGTAACCCTCATCTTCTTCATGGCGTTAACAATAAAGAAGCTGCGGCGGAGCTTACCGCGAGAGCAGTAAAACAGCCACCACGGCGAAACCTATCCCCAAAGCCTTCGTCAACGTAATCGTTTCATTCAACACCAGGAGGCTGAGGAGGGTTGCGAGGGCTAGGCCGAGCCGTGAGATGGGTATTACAACGCTTCCCTCACCGGTCTTCAGACCCGTCATCAAAGCAATCAATGCAACCGCTATCGTAACGCCTGACATGAGGGCGTAGGGTATAGAGCCCCTACCCATGTCTGGAATACGTCCTTCAAGGAATACCGCCGCCAGCGGTATTATGGAAAGCAGGACCACCGTCTCGACGATTAGGTAGCCGAGCGGGTGCGCGCCCTCGACAGCCCCCTTCTTCCTCAGAAAATCCGTCAACCCCAGACATAGAAACGCCACCAAAGCCAGTGCAATCTCCACCCTGATAAACTGCGTCATGAGGTTTACCAGACCTTCATGGATAAAAAGGTTTGACACAGGGCCGTGAACAGGTTTGGATAACCTTGACGGTGAGGATTAGTCGTCGATGGCTTTCACCGTAGCCTGTGAACCATTACCAGGAAGTAGATGGCGCCCGCTAGGATGGGTATCCCCGATAGATATGCGCTGGGCAGGGAGGAAAACACGGAAGCACCAATCCTCCAGAGGTTTCCGACGTTGATAAGCGTGAACGGTGTGTAGCTGAGGCCCTTTACCACAACCCTGCCGCTCATCAGCGCGGGCATCAGTATTGGGGCGTAGGCCATGATTGTGTTTGCTATGAAGCCCACGGCCATGCTGTGTATGAAACCATCTCTGAGACTGGGCCACGGCCCCTGCAGAAGGCCGAGCATCAGGGCTGCCGTAAGCCATGCGGCTGCGGTAGTAAAATACGTTGTAAAGTATCTGTGTCTTATTCTGTCCCTTTGATTCAGCTCGCTCTCCTTGACGACTTTTTTGAAGGATTTGACGATGTCCACGGATGCGAGGTAGAGGATGCCGAAGGCTAGGAATAAGGCTCTCCGGATGTCCTGTATGGGTTGCTGTTGAAACGGCAGAAGAAGCAGCGCCGCGAGATAGGCCGCTAAACATGCAGCCGCCAGCCCCCTGTTGTAGTTTGCGCCAAGCCTAAACCTAACGGTCCTCATAGCCACACCCACAATCATGGATGTTGGAAAACCGAGAAGGGCCAGCTCCACAAACCGGGTGTCCTGCCAAGGATGTTGGAGGAAAAGCCTCGCAGCCGACGCCATCGTGAGAAGAAGGGGAGAGAGAACTATGAAGACATCCGAGGCCCAGAAAAACCCCCGAGGTCGCCCCACAGCAGCAGCGGTCAAAACACCATATCCTATGAAGCCGGCGAGCAGGGCTATGTCGGCCACCGCCGCCCCGACACCCGCAAGCCTCAACACGTTGCCGACGAACACCATAAAGACCATGGAGAGAAAAAGTCTGAGCGGCGGGGCGGGCCTGTTTTTGAAACGTGGCACAAGTCCGTAGCTGACGCCCATGATGAAAACCGCGGTGAAGCCGAAGAGCTGCAGGTCTGGATGGGTTAGATAGATGTTATGGAATGGGGCCGTCCCACCGTAGGCCAGCAGGCGGAGAACACCGAGAAACGTCCCAGCAAGGGCGAGGACCGTTGCCAGCGCGGTGGCAGCTATGAGGGCTGTTCTGACCGGCTCAAACCTCCTACTTACCGCCATCACCATGGAAGACAGCTATGTATGGGTTATTTAGTTGTGCCGCGTCAACACTTCATAATCGGTAGTCTGCACACAGTATTTATACAGGGCCAATATGTTTTTTGGAGAATGACGGTCCTAGCTCCGCAGGACATTCCTCTAAGCTTTGAGGAGATTAGGCGTTACGGCAGGCATCTCATTATACCGGAGGTTGGGATGGCTGGGCAGAGGAAGCTTAAGGCTGCGAGGGTTCTGGTCGTCGGTGCCGGGGGTTTAGGCTCGCCTATTTCGCTCTACCTGGCCGCGGCCGGCGTGGGACACATAGGCTTGGTTGACTTCGACAGGGTTGACGAAAGCAACCTCCAGCGCCAGATACTCTACACAACCAAGGATGTTAAACGCCCCAAGCTCGAGGCCGCGAAGGAAAGGCTGACCGCCATGAACCCCCACATCGAGGTCGAAACATATGAGACACGGCTGACCAGCGAAAACGCCCTCGAGATAATCAAGGACTACGACGTGGTGGTTGACGGGACGGACAACTTCCCCACCAGGTATCTGACAAACGATGCCTGCGTCCTCTTGGGCAAGCCCAACGTCTACGGAAGCATCTTCAGGTTCGACGGACAGGTATCTGTCTTCGACGCCCGCCGGGGCCCATGCTACAGATGCCTCTACCCAGAGCCTCCTCCACCCGGGCTTGTCCCAAGCTGTGCTGAGGGGGGTGTTCTCGGGGTTCTACCCGGCGTTGTGGGTGCGTTGCAGGCGATGGAGACAATCAAGCTCATCCTCGGCATAGGCCAGCCCCTCATAGGCAGGCTCCTCTTATTCGACGGCCTCCACATGTCGTTCACTGAGCTGAAGCTCAGGAAAGACCCCAACTGCAAGGTCTGCGGCCCCAACCCAACCGTGAGGGAGCTGATAGACTACGAGGCCTTCTGCGGCGTGACACCTTCGGCCGGGGAGCCGAGCATGCACATAACACCTGAGGAGCTGCACAAAAAACTAGCCAGCGGTGAGAAGGTTTTCCTGCTTGATGTGAGGGAGGAGGTGGAGTATGAGATATGCCATCTCGAGAACGCGGTCCTGATACCGCTGTCGAAGCTGCCTGAGAGGGTTAACGAGCTCAGCCTGACGGATGAGATAGTTGCCTACTGCCACACGGGTGTGCGGAGTGCTATGGCGGTCAAGCTCCTCCGCGACCTTGGCTTCAGACGTATCAGGAACCTCGCAGGCGGGATTGATGCGTGGGCCGAGCGCGTGGACCCGAGCATGCCGCGCTACTGAGCCTGCGGGTTTTTCGAGGCCTCCTCCGGCGGGGGTGGCGGTGGAGGCGGTAGAGCTGGTGTTTGCTGTGTGGCGTGTTTTTTGCCCTTACGTGTGACCGCCACCGTGGCTAGTGCTGAGGCGACCCCCACTAGTGCGAGTCCCTGCGCGTAGGCGATGCTGCGGTGGAGGCTGTTTTCGCCGCTGAGGAAACTGTACTGCTGTAGCAGGTTTTGCAGGGAGGCCCGTGTTTCGTCGAGCTGTGACTGTAGGAAGCCTATCTGCTGCCGTGCGTCCTCATGGCGTTTTGAGAGGTCTTGGTAGAGGCCTTGGAGCTGGGTGTAGCGGCCTTGGAGGGATGTGTAGTCGGCTGTCAGGTTACGGTAGTCGTTGAGCAGCTGTCTATAGCTCTCCGACAAGGCGGTGTGCTCGCTGCGGAGGCTTTGGTAAAGGGCTTCAAGAGAACGCAGGTCCCCGACGACGGCGGTATACCTCTCGCTCAGAGCCCTGTACTCGGCAGTTAGGTTGGCGTATTTCTGCTCAAGTCTTGCATTCTCCTTTCTCGCCTCGTCTAGACGTGTGGAGAGTGCTGTGTTCTCACGGAGGGCGTTGTCCAGCTGGTTTGACAGAGTGTTTATCTGGGTTCTCAGCTCGTCTATCGTGCGGCGGAGTGACTGGATGAGGCTTTCCGCCTGCGCTAAGCTTGAGACTATCTCGTCGTAGGTTTTGCCGCGGACTACTGCGAGGTGCCAGCTGTGGGTCATGGGTTGGAAGAGTGTTTCACGCGTATAGTTGGCGTAGACGGTCGCCTTGACAACAGGGTCTCCGCTGTATGCGGAAGGTACACAGAGGCTGTAGGTTCTTGATATGACATCGCCTGAGCTGAAGGCTGTAAGGGCTGAGACAAATGTGTCGGTCAGGAGGTTTACGCTGCCTGAGCCGCTCACATATGTGACCGTTAGACGTAGCCTTTCGACCGTCACACTTCCCAGAAACGTTGTCTGGAAGACGATGGTGAAGCATGTCCCCGACTTTACCTCAGCCGGATAAGAGAGAGTTATCTTCAACCTGCCGTCGTCCGTGAAGGACGAGAAACCATCAGCAAGCACGTATGGCATGAATAATAACCCAGCCAGCAGAAACGGGAAAACAGCCCTAACCATACATGGACATACGTTATACGTGTTTTTATTTTTTAAAAACTGTTAAATAAGAGTGGCTGGGAAGGGTTCTATGCTGGAGCGGCTGAGAGAGGAGCTGCTGCGGATTGACTGGGATAGGACTGCTGGGGCGGTTGAGGCCTTCATAGCCGAGACCGTGAGTGTGGCCGGTGTTAGGGGGGTTGTGCTGGGTCTCAGCGGGGGTGTTGACTCCTCTGTTGCCGCCGCTCTATGTGTGAGGGCCCTCTCGAGGGAGAGGGTTCTGGGTCTGTTGATGCCCACAGAGTTCACGCCCGCGCAGGATGTGGAGGATGCGGAAAAGCTCGCGGAGAGCCTCGGCATCGAAACAATCTACGCCCCGATAAAGGGTGTTGTAGACGGCTACTCAGGTGTTTTGGGTGTGAGGCCTTCGGAGGAGAGCCGGATGGCTTACGCGAACCTTAGGGCCCGTGTTAGGATGTCGATTCTTTACTTCTACGCCAACCTCCGGAACCTGCTGGTCGCGGGGACGGGCGACAGGAGCGAGCTATTGCTGGGATATTTCACGAAATATGGAGACGGCGGCGTCGACTTCCTCCCCGTCGGAAACATCTACAAAACACAGCTCCGCATGCTCGGAAAACACCTCGGCCTACCCGACAGAATAGCATTCAAACCCAGCAGCCCACAGCTCTACCCAGGCCACAGAGCCACGGACGAACTCCCAGCCGACTATGACACCCTCGACCCAATACTCTATGCGCTATTCGACAAAAACCTCTCCGTCGACGAGGTTGTAGGGCTTGGGGCCGACAGAAGGGTTGTGGAGGCTGTTTTAGCAAGGTTTAAGGGAAGCATGCACAAGAGAATGATGCCGGCAACAGGCCCGCGTCCCATTATGATTTAGGTTTTTAATCCGACTCTGTCGAGTAGTCTAGCCCAGTCTAGGCGTGTTAGTGCATAGGCTGCTGCGAGGGCTGCGGCCGCTGTGGCGGCTGCTATGGCGATTGTGTGTGTTATGTTGACTTCGCCGACGACGCATTCTACGATGTAGCATGCGAGGCCGTACCAGTATAGGGCGAGGTATGCGACCGCTGTTGTTATGACTAGTTTTCCGGCGAAGACTGTTGGGATGAAGAGTTTG
>Ga0197143_1001159_pt1 | contig 23404 bp, 17 predicted proteins | sample GBS70_MetaG_FD_148603 | JGI IMG/M metagenome (GOLD analysis project Ga0197143, IMG submission 148603) | Sediment microbial communities from Great Boiling Springs, Gerlach, Nevada, United States - GBS 70_MetaG | ecosystem: Environmental > Aquatic > Thermal springs > Hot (42-90C) > Sediment...
GAGCATGGGTCCGCTTCCACACGTTCCACTCCTTGTGCTGCCGGACGGCGTTCGTGAACCTAGCCTTGCCCTCGTTCTGGTTAAACAGCTCAATCCGGCGAGCCAATCCCCAGTTCCACGCAAACCGAGCCGCTCCCGCATGCTTCGCCAAAAGCGTCCGCTGCGCGTCGCTCGGATCCAGCTCGTACCGAAAGGCCTGCTGCACAATCATCTCGCCATCACCTCGAGGCGTCTTGGCCGCCCCTGCCCTGTGGACGTGCCCCATCGGCCAATTTCAGGGTACTCTCTGGCCATATGGGGTATAAAACAAATCAGCAGTTGGCAACCCCTCGGGTCGAGAACCGCTCGTAAATGGCACCCCACGCGATCTCGGAATCGTGCGGGGGCCCCGTGAGGCCGTGAACAAAAGTCCATGTGAAGCCGAGCCAGTAGGCGAGAGATCCGGGCATCTCCCGTTGGGCGTGGCACGGAGAGATGCCCGCTTCCATGAAGCATCGGCTGGGTGAAGCAGGAAGCCATCCGCACAGATGTCGCGAGACACGCATCCCCGAAGTGCAGACCGGTAACGGCTGTGTGGGGGCTGGTTGTTCCCATGCCCGCTTCGCCTTCCTGAGGCAATCCACTCTCACAACGCGAGCCGACGCAGGCGCAAGGCATTGGCGATGACCGAGACCGAGCTGAATGTCATCGCCGCAGCCGCGATCATCGGACTCAATAGGAGTCCGAAAATCGGATAGAAGGCCCCAGCCGCGATGGGCACACCGAGCAGGTTATAGGCGAACGCGAAGAAGAGGTTCTGCCGTATATTTCGCATCGTCGCGCGGCTGAGCCGTCGGGCGCGCACGATTCCCCGGAGATCTCCCTTCACGAGCACGACGGCTGCGCTCTCAATAGCGACATCTGTCCCCGTCCCCATGGCGATACCGACATGAGCTTCGGCCAGTGCGGGTGCATCGTTGATGCCGTCTCCAGCCATCGCCACGCGGCGCCCCTGGGCCTTCAGTTGTCGCACCACATCCGCCTTCTCCTGAGGCATGACCTCTGCGACCACTTCATCAATGCCCACGTCGCGCGCTACCGCCTCAGCCGTCTGGCGATGATCGCCCGTGACCATGACAAGACGCAGCTTCTCCCGATGTAACGCGGCGATGGCCTCGCGCGCGGACTCTTTAAGAGGATCGGCGACACCGAGCAACCCAACGAGCGTTCCATCTACGACGACGAACAGAACCATCTGCCCGATACGTCGCATCGCCTCCACCTGAGGGCGCACCATATCCGCTTCGACCTCGAGGCCGAAGTCCTCGACCACTCGCTCGCTTCCGACAGCTACAGTGTGTCCCTCGATCTCCCCTTGTGCGCCTTTGCCCGGCAGCGAACGGAAGTGCCGCACCTCGGCGAGCGAAATCCCCTGCTGTGTGGCCGCCTCTAAAAGCGCGCGCGCTACCGGATGCTCGCTCCCTCGCTCCAAGCTTGCAGCGAAGCGAAGGATCTCCTCCTGCCGTAACTCCGCTAAAGCGACGACGGAGACCATGCGCGGCTTCCCCTCGGTGAGGGTGCCCGTCTTATCGAGGACAAGCGTATCCACCTTCTCCAGCATCTCCAGCGCCTCAGCATTTCGAACGAGGACGCCCGCCATCGCGCCCCGCCCCGTCCCTACCATGATCGCCATGGGCGTCGCCAATCCCAACGCGCACGGACAGGCGATGATCAACACGGCGACCGCATTCACCATAGCGTGAACCAAGCGCGGCTCCGGACCGACGAGGCTCCACACCAAGAAGGTGATCGCCGCGACAAGCAGCACTGCAGGAACGAAGTACGCCGAGACGCGATCGGCCAGCCGCTGAATCGGCGCGCGGCTGCGTTGCGCTTCGCTCACCAAGCGCACGATCTGCTGCAGGAGCATCTCGCGACCGACGCGCTCAGCGCGCATCACGAAACTGCCCATCCCGTTGATCGTCCCGCCGGTGACCCAGCTCCCCGGCCCTTTCTCCACCGGCATCGGCTCGCCCGTCACCATGGATTCGTCCACGAAGCTCGCTCCTTCGAGCACCACCCCATCTACGGGGATGCGCTCTCCAGGACGAACGCGAATCCGATCCCCCACGCGAACGCGCTCGATAGGAACATCCTCCTCGGGCAATCCCTCGCGAATCACGCGAGCCGTCTTGGGCGCCAGGTTGAGCAATGCTCGGATCGCACTGCTTGTCCGACGGCGCGCCCGCAGCTCGAGCACCTGACCAAGGAGGACAAGCGTCGTGATGACGGCCGCCGCTTCAAAATACACGGCGACCTCTCCCTGCGGACTGCGAAACGCCTTCGGAAAGAGGTCGGGCAAGAGCGCGGCGATGGCACTGTAGACATAAGCGGTCCCCGTACCCATGGCGATGAGCGTGAACATGTTCGGACGTCGGTGCGTCACCGACATCCACGCGCGGTGAAAGAACGGCCATCCCCCCCAGAGCACGACCGGCGTCGCCAAGACGAACTGAAGGCCCGTGAGCCAACGGACTGAGAGACCATGAATCCCCCCGCTCAGGTCCGACATAGCGAGCACGAGGATCGGCACCGTCAACACCAGGCTGATCCAAAACCGACGGCTCATATCAGCGAGCTCGGGATCGAACGCGTCCTCACCCAGCATGAGCTTCGGTTCCAACGCCATCCCACAGATCGAACATGTCCCGGGCTCTCTCTGCTCCACCTCCGGATGCATCGGGCACGTGTACGCTCGACCGGAGCCCGAAAATAGCTCCAACGCCCTTCCGCACTCCGGGCACGATCCCGGATGCGCGCTGTGCACGTGCGCATGCTCCGGGCACGCGTACTCGCCCTCTCTCGCTGGAGGCTGCTTCGACGTCGAACGAGAGCGCGTGAGCGTGAGAAGAGGCCCTTCACGCCCCACGTACTTCTCCGGTTCCGCGCGAAACATCTCCAGGCAGTGTCGGCAGCAGAAGACGTACGTTTGCCCTTCGTACTCATATGAACCCCCCGCCCGTTCTGGGCTCACCACCATACCGCATACCGGATCCCTCAGCATGGCCCCACTCTCTTGAGATGTATCCCTTGAGTCAGGCATGCGTTTTCCCTCCTCCCTCACGTCACGTGCGAAGAGTATATTCTTTCCCGTCCATCTGACGGGAGGCAAATCGCCCCTTCAGCCCCACGAGGACCCACTCACCGACAGGGTCCCCACGCGATCTGAAGATCGCGTGGGGTGCCCCATGGCGCACCTCTCCACTGCAGCGAACAGGCGCGCCTGTCGCATGCTGCCCCCTCGCGCGGACGGGGGCTTACGTTCCGACGCGCTCGACGCGCTTGACGTGGATGCCCGTGAGCCCGCCTTTGCTGTAGACCGTCCCCGTCACTCGCACCTTCTCGGCGATGAAGTCCTTTAGCTTCGCGTTCGGATTGGAGTGATCTACGGGAAGCGAGAGGTACACTCGTCCCGTTTTCTCCTCCAAGATGCCGAGCGGAATCCCCTGCCGCACGCAATACTCGGCACACTGGCGATGGGCTTTTCCTGTAGAGCCATGACTGAGATAGCACACGGTATCAATGACCTCTCCCACGATCGTCGTCTCCCGACGGTCTCCCGACTGATGGGCATGCTGTACCCATGCGCTCATGCCGACGATCATCACCACGCCGAGAAGCGACCAGAAGCTCTTCATCTCTCCCCTCCTCGAATAGAATGTCGCCTTCGCCTCATGAGCGAAAGCCCTGCTCGGACGTCCCGCGCAGGAACTCCGTCACCGCGGTCCTTCCGTCGCACGAGACGCCGTTCGATAAACCCTCTCCCAGAGGAAGTCGTAGGCATCGTCCGACATACTCACTTTCAGATCGAACACATACGTGCGTGTAGGACCGCCGAACTCTGGCTCATACGTCATGATCTCGAACTGATAAGGGCCGAACCGACCGATCCCCTGAATATCCGACCATCTCCAGAAGCGCGAATCTCGCGGACGATCCGATGAGACATAAGCCACACCTTCCGGATGAATTCGGATCGTCCCCTGGCATCCTCCGAAGCGATGCCGGTGGCGTCCGGCAAGCTCATAAAGGGGCTCCCGCCACGGAGCAGCGAGAGCCATCGCCACGGGTCGCCCGATCCGCGAGAGCAGAAACGCGCTCACCTCCGGCGAGAGCTCTCCCTTCGTGACGCGAAATCGGAAGGCGCGATCTCGCCCCAAGGTCCACCGATTGGACTCGTAGGTGAGGACGATCAGTTCCGTGTGCGAGGCGATTATGAGCATCCGAATATCTGAGAACCGCCATCGGCGCGCATGGTGACGATGCGCTGTTTGATAAGTGATTTCCTCGCCAGTGATGACCAACTCGCCCTGACAGGACCTCACGGCATGATCGTGACGAACAGGGATCCGAAATTCCTGAGCGAGACCATCCCGAATCCCGCCCACGAAGATCAGGATGAAAATACTCCCGACTATCACCTGCGGCCTCATAGCACCTCTTCTCCCTTCCCGAGGTTCTGGGCGGCATCGCCGCATACCTTTTGCCGCCGCATCGGCACCTCCCCCTTGTGGAGGAGGAGCACGCCCAGCGTCGTCGAGCTAATGAGCCCAAGGACTAGGGGCATAAGTTCCGGCGGGATGACGCCCCGCGAGAAAGCGAATCCGGCTAAGACCCAGCCTACCTCCCCTCCAAAAGGCTCATCGAGCACGCGACGACTCCTCGCTGTCAGGCGATCCCACAAGCCGCCTGGGGCAGCGGACGATTGATTCCCGGGTACCCACTGAGCACCAGTGAGCGCGCTCAGCATTCTGCCGATTCCCCCAGTCCCAAGAAGCGCCAGGAACATCCCCATTTCTTGGCCGAGTACTCGCACATCAAAAGCTGCTCCCACGGTCAAAAAGAATGCCCCTATCGAGATCCGGATCAGCCACGAAGCGGCTCCCTCCGAGAACTCTCTCCCAAAGGGAGAGCGGCCCCATTGCCTCCCGCCGACATAGGCTACGCTCATCGCCGCGAGAGACCCGATCCGCCAGGCCGCCCATCCATAGAAGATCGCAAACAGCGCCAGGAAGCCAACGAAGGCCTGGTGGCGAAGTGCGATCCAACCCAACGAGTACGTCTCTTTGTGGACTTCGCGCCCAGTACGCACTCGCCTTTCTGCGCCCATCACATACCACGCGAGGATTCGATCGGCGATCCCCACCAAAAGCGCGGTCTTCAGAATGTAAAGTCCGACTCCAGCGGCAGCCCAATGCGCGCCGGAGCTTGGCGCTCGTTCCCATCCCACAGCGATGAGGACAAGAAGTGCTCCGAGAACGGCCACGATCGGCGCCAGATCGGCTGACAGCAGGACTCTTCCACGGGAGCCGAAATCCGGCGCGCGCTTTTCCCTCGAGATCTCTCGTGGACCGACCGCTGCTTTTTCTGTCCACATCATGCCCAAGGGCGAGAGCGCAAGGCTCGCTGTCGAGAGCACGCCGGCAATGGCGCAGGCTGTCACTCCGCCGGCACCAAGCAGGCTCGCGGTAACCAAGAAGCTTCCCGCGCTGAAGGCAAAGCGAATCGCGGCCCGGCGAAGGAGCGTGCTCCCTGCCCACGCTCGATGACGCTCTCCGCAATTCGAGGACTGCGTGAGGATCCCATCTCGCCCTCGGCGTGCCCCTGAGAGGAAGAAGATTTGAAGGAGTCCCAATTCGGCCATCCCCAGGATCACTGCATGCGGCCAGCTCATGCTCTCTCCTCGCCACACTCCCGGGAAAATGGGCGAGCGAAGCCACCCTAAGCCTGTCGGACCGAGAACGATGCCGATCCCTAAAGAGAGCACCGCCAACCATGCCGGCATCCCACCGAGAGTATCCCACGCGATCTTCGGATCGCGCGAGAACTCTATTGGATCCACCTCGCCCGATCCGCGGCGAAGCCATCGGTGAGGCTGTCCTCCCACGCTCTGAGTCCTCATACCACTTACGCCTTTGCCGCCCGAGCTTCCTTCTTCACGTGAAAATGCCACCGCCAGAGGTCATAGATGGCTGGGTAGACGATGAGCTCCAGAAGAAACGAGGTGAAAATGCCGCCGATCATTGGGGCAGCAATTCGCTTCATCACGTCCGCCCCGGTTCCGGTGGACCACATAATGGGAACTAATCCCATGAACATCGTAGCGACCGTCATGAACTTGGGACGTAATCTCTTGACAGCTCCATGCACGATGGCCTCGTGCAAATGCTCCCGGGTCTTCATCATTCCCCTCGAACGCATCTCTTGATAAGCCAGATCGAGATAGAGCAACATGAACACCCCGGTTTCAGCGTCCACCCCCAGCAAGGCGATCAGTCCCACCCAGACGGCGACACTCAGGTTATAGTCGAGCAGATAGAGCAACCAGATCGCTCCGACTGCTGAGAACGGCACGGCCAGGAAGATGATGAGCGTCTTGGCCACCGAGCCGGTGTTGAAGTAGAGTAGCAGGAAGATGATCAAGAGAGTGATCGGGACCACAATTGCCAACCGCTCCTTCACGCGCTGCATATACTCATATTGGCCGCTCCAGACCAACGTATATCCGGGAGGCAACGCAACCTTCTCTCGCACGAGTCGCTTGGCCTCCTCCACGTATCCCCCAATATCACGCCCGGAGACATCCACGTAGACGTAGCCGCTCAATCGGCCATTCTCATCCCGGATCATCCCCGGACCGTAGGCGAGTCGGATATCGGCGATCTGGGCGATCGGGATCTGGGCTCCATTAGGGGTGGGAACAAGAACGCGGCTCAACCGATCGAGCGTGCTCCGATAGTCGCGCAGATAGCGGACGTTGACCGGATAGCGCTCCCGTCCTTCGACCGTCATGGTGATGTTCTCTCCGCCGATGGCCGACATAATGACCATCTGCGCCTGAGCGATGGTGAGGCCGTAGCGGGCCAGCTCCTCGCGTTTGAGGGCGAAATCCAGGAAATACCCGCCCCCTGTGCGCTCGGCGAAGACGCTCGTCGTGCCGGGGACCTCACGGAGCACCCTCTCAATGCGTTCGCCGATCTCTTGAATCGTATCTACGTCATCGCCGAGGATCTTAATGCCCACGGGCGTGCGCACACCGGTCGTGAGCATGTCCACACGCGCCTTGATGGGCATCGTCCATGCATTGACGACGCCTGGAAGCTGAAGGGCCTCATTCAGTCCCCCCGGACCGTAGATCAATTCCTCAGTGGTCTTATGATCAGGCCAGGCGCGTCGCAGGATTCCCTGCAACCATTCCGGCGCCCAATCGGAATACCAGCGCTTCACCTTCGGCCACTGATCGGGCGGCTTGAGCACCACGACGGTCTCTATCATCGAGAAGGGCGCCGGATCCGTCGCCGTCTCTGCTCTCCCGGCTTTGCCAAAGACGCGCTCCACCTCGGGGAATGACTTCAGGATCTTATCCTGCACCTGAAGAAGTCGCGACGCTTCGGTCACCGAGATGCCGGGCAGGGTCGTCGGCATGTAGAGAAGGACCCCTTCATCCAATGGAGGCATGAATTCCGAGCCGAGCCGGAGGTAGACGGGAACTGTGAGCGCCATAACGAGCACAGCGCTGGCAATCGTCGCATAGGGATGGCGCAGGACGAAGTGCACGACAGGTTCGTATAACCGCATCAGCAACCGGCTGATGGGATGCTCCTCCTCGCTGTGGATCCTCCCCACGAGGATGGCATTGGCCAACCGGCAGAGCCAGCGGGGACGGAAATCGAATTCCCGCGCATGCGTGAAGAGCAAGCGGATAGCTGGATCGAGCGTGATGGCCAAGACAGCCGCGATGGCCATGGAGAAGTTCTTCGTGAATGCGAGCGGTTTGAAGAGCCGTCCCTCTTGAGCCTCCAGAGCGAAGACGGGCATGAAGGAGACCGCAATCACCAGCAGAGCGAAGAAGCTCGGTCCGCCGACCTCCTTGACGGCAGCGATGACGACATCCCGGAAATCTCCCGGACGTCCCTCCGCTTCCCACCGTTCGAGCTTCTTGTGCGTCTGCTCGACGACGACGATCGCCGCATCCACCATGGCGCCGATGGCGATAGCGATCCCCCCGAGCGACATGATGTTGGCCGTGATGTGCATCGCATACATGGGGATGAAAGAAAGGATCACCGCCGTCGGAATGGTGAGGATCGGGATGAGAGCGCTGGGAATATGCCAGAGGAAAACGAGGATGATCAGACTCACGATCGCCAACTCTTCAAGGAGCGTTCGCTTCAAGGTCGCAATAGAGCGGAGGATGAGGTCCGACCGATCGTAGGTCGTGACGATCTTCACCCCTTCGGGAAGAGTGCGTTCGATCTCGGCCAACCGCGCCTTCACCCGCTCGATCACCTTGAGCGCGTTCTCGCCATAGCGCATGATGACAATGGCGCCAACGGTCTCCCCCTCACCATCCAGTTCGGCGACGCCTCGTCGGATGTCCGGTCCCAGAGCGACCGTCCCCACATGCTTCACCAAGATGGGCGTGCCCGTCTCCGGATTCACCCCGACGACGATGTTCTCGACGTCGCGCACGGAGCGGATATACCCTCGCCCCCGCACCATGTATTCCCGTCCGGAGAATTCGACCAACCGCCCGCCAACATCATTGTTCCCCTCGCGAATCGCTTGGACGACTCGCTCCAACGGGATCCGATAGGCGAGGAGCGCATTGGGGTCGAGGTTCACCTGATACTGTCGGACGAAGCCGCCCACAGGAGCGACCTCGGCCACCCCCGGGACGGCTTGCAGTTCATACCGCAGGTACCAATCCTGAATCGAACGGAGCTGCGCCAGACTATGCCTCCCCGTCGTATCCACCAGAGCATACTGGAAGACCCATCCGATAGCCGTCGCATCCTTGGCCAATTCGACCTGCACGCCCTCCGGGAGCCTCGGGAGAACGCTGCTCAGGTATTCCAACACACGAGATCGCGCCCAGTAGATATCCGTTCCGTCCTCGAAGATGACATAGACATACGAGTAGCCGAAATCCGAAAAGCCGCGAATATCTCTCACACGAGGCAATCCCAGCAACGCCGTGATGATCGGATAAGTGACCTGATCCTCGATGATGTCCGGGCTGCGATCCCAGCGCGAGTAGATGATCACCTGCGTATCCGAGAGGTCCGGAATCGCATCGAGCGTGATGTTCTTCATCGAGTGGATGCCGAGGAAAACGGCTATGCCCACGAGGAGGAAGACGAGGAACCTGTGATGGGCGCAAAACTCAATGATGCGGGTGATCATAAGGCCTCCCGCTCACGGGCGATGCCCCTCATGCCCCCGCGGCGCTGACGCCGGAGGCGAACCGGGGGCCGCTGTCCCACCTCCGGATCCATGGTCGCTGTGCCTCATGCCTTGCAAGGCCGACTGGAGGCGACTCTCGGAATCGATGAGAAAATGCCCCGAAGTGACGATTCGCTCCCCCGCTTTCAACCCATCCAGGATGATGTACCGGTTCGCTACTTTCGGACCCACGCGAACCCGACGCGGTTCGAAATATCCTCCTTCATGAGCGACGAAGACGATCTGCTCCGTGCCGGCATCAAGAACGGCTTCCTCCGGAACGGAGAGTCGCCGACCGTAGTCAATCTGCACTTCGACGTTCGCGTACATGTCCGGCTTCAACGCCAGCTCCGGATTGGGGAACTCCAGGCGAACCTTCAACGTGCGCGTCGTAGCGTCCAACTGCGGGTAGATGTAAGCGACACGACCGCGAAAGACCTTCCCGGGGAAATAGGGGAGCGTCATCGTCGCTCGTTGTCCCACTCGGATAAGCGGCGCTTCGTATTCGTAAATGTCCACGAGCACCCAAACGGTCGAGAGATCGGCGATGGTGTAGAGCTCGGTCTCCGGCGTCACGCGCTGCCGCTCGAAGGCGTTCCGCGCGAGGACAAACCCGGTCACCGGCGCAGAGAGCGTGAGTGCTCGTAGAGGTTCGCCCCGGCGCTGGATCCGCTGAATCTCCTCTTCCGAAATATCCCAGAGCTCCAACCGCTTCCGGCTCGCTTCGTAAAGCGAAGCTGCCCCGGAAGCGATCTCCCGATAGGCACTGCGGCCCAACAACTCCTTCGCGCGGAGCGCCAACAGCAGCTCTTGCTGCGTGGCCACCAGCTCCGGACTGTAGATCTCCAAAAGCGGCTGCCCCTTCCTCACGAATTTCCCCACATAATCCACATGGACCTTCTCGATCCATCCCTCGATCTTGGCATGAACGCGCGCAATCTTCGTCTCGTCATACGTGATCTTGCCTACGGTTCGGATTGTGTGGATGACCGGCCCGAAGGTCACCTCTCCATAGGTGACGCCGATGAGCTGCTGTTTGACGGGGCTGATCCACACTGTTCCCGGAGGAAACGTCCCTTCGTGCTCCGAAGGAGGGCCGGACGCGAGTTCCTCTCGCTTCACGAGCGTCATCCCGCACACAGGGCATTCCCCAGGCCTCTCCGAGGTATATTCGGGATGCATCGGACAGTAATAGATGGCCTTCCCTTTCTCCGATTGAATCTGTCCATACTCCACCGCACGCCACTGTCTGTAGTACCAAGCTCCGAGGCCGACCCCGATCAGCATCACGAACAGGAGAAAACTACCCCGCAGAGGACGCAAAGGGATACGTCTCCTCTCGGATACCTGGGCTGGCGATCCCGAGGCGGCTTCTTGGGACAGGGATCCCTCCTGCGGGCTTTCGATCGCGTGAGGGCCTCGCGCGATCTCAGAACGACGCTCCCCCCAAAGGGCATGGGCCTCTTGCAGCACCTCCAGGGGATCTTCTGATTCGCGACGCTTCGTCATCCCCTTCTCCATGGCTCTCTCCCTCTCTTGACTCTTCTCCCACAGACCTCGCGCGAAACCCGCGGGATCTCTCACCGTGCCAATTCCTGCGCAACGAGCGGTTCCAACTGAGCCAGCGATTTTTGAAAGGTGACCAATTGCTCGTAATAGCTCAGCTCGTAGGTCAACACGGTGATGAGATTCGTGATGAGCGTCAGAAAATCCACAGTTCCGACCTGATAAGCGGCGACCGAGGACTCCAGAGTCAATGTCGCCTGGGGGATGATACCCTCCTCGTAGAGGCGAAGGAGCCGATCGGCCGTCGTCGCCATCAGGTAGGCGTCCTTGATCCGGAAGAACAACTGCGCTCGAACTCCGTCGTATTCGTGTCGGGCCTGAGCCAATTCGGCCATGGCCTCGTCGAGTGCTGGCCGCTGCCGCTTCCAAAAGTAGAGCGGTAGCTTCACGCTGAAACTGACTCCCCACATCTCCGGCATTCGAGGGCGCTGGAAATATTGAATCCCAATGGCGAAGTCCGGATAAAATTCTTTTTTGGCCAAGGCGAAGGCATAGTGAGCGCGATCTCTGCGCCGTTCTTCGCGCTTGAGACCGGGATGCCGGGCCGCTGCCATCCGGTAGAGTTCGTCGAGCGAATAGGGCAACTCGCCCTTCTTCACCTCAGCAACTCGCCCCAAAGGGGTCTCCGGCGGACGATCGAGAAGGGCATTAAGGCGCGCGACCAGGCGGGCTCGCTGTTGCTCCAAGAGGGTCAGCCTCTCTATGAGGATCGAGATCTCCGTCTGAGCTTTGAGGACGTCTTGCTGCGCCGCTTTCCCCACCTGATAGCGAGCTTCGGCGATCTTGAGGAATTGCTCGAGCAGGCCCTTGACCCGAGTGATGATCTCCATGGACTTCTCCACGAAATAGAGGTCGTAGTACGCCATCTTCACATCGGCGATCACCGTCCGCCAGGTCAGCTCATACGCCCATCGTTCGGCCTCCGCTTCCATTGCCGCCGCCTTTCCTTGAAGCGAGAGTTTCCCCGGAAAGGGGATATCTTGCGCGAAGCTCACAATGCGCGCGCTGGAAGGGTCGCCGACTTGGACGGAGAACGGAAGCAAGTTTCCCATCGAAGCCACCGAGAGCATAGGCTCCGGGAGGGCTGTCGCTTGGAAGACGCGCGCGCGCACGACGTCGTACTGCCGTCGCGCGGCCAGAATCTCCGGGTTTTTCCTCATAGCCTCGGCAATCAATGCATCCAAGGTGACGACCGATGACGATCCCGAGGCGCTCGCTTCCTGATGAGGCTCCGATGCGATCGACAGATCACGTGAGGCATCTACAGCAGCATTCGCCTCGGCAGACTGTGCTGTCCCCTGAGCCTCCCAGATTTCCGCCCGCGTCAGCTTCAGGGATTCCCCTCGAGACGCAGACGATGGGGCCGGCGCCCTCTCGGCGATCCTGATCCGAGGATCGGCTTGTCGCCCCCAAGCAGGCGCGATGAAAATGCTCATGAGGACCTCCACGAGCATCACCATCCCCCCCAATCGCCTCAGAGACCTCTCCGTACCTCGAGATGCTCCCTGTGATCCCGCGTGACTTCCCCCTGCGATCAGAAGCCTCTGCCGAGAGCTTCCGAACGAGCTTGAGATCATTGCGCTTTGGCTTCTCCCCATTGTTCACCTCCGTACGGGATCCCCGCGCGATCCCGAGATCGCGTGGGGTGCTCTTGTTCGGGAAATCGTGCGCTCACACGTTCAAGTGCTACTGCGCGGACGCAACCGGAGACATCGCGCGTCATGGTCAGAAGGGCATCTCAAGATGAGAGACCCTGACGCCGTCTCCGTAGCCCAACGCGCAGGACTTCAAGGGGGGAAGGCTAAATGCGCAGAACAGCAATGCGAAGATAGATCGGAGGCAGTCCCGAAGAGACCTCCTGCGATGAAGCGGGCGCATATGCGGAGGGAGATGCCCTACACTGCGCCCAGCTCATGCAGCACACTGCGTCCTTTCCCAACTGGGACGAACGCGCGATCAGAGACTGAGAAGCCACCTCGCCCAAAGGCCGTATCGGAGCTGGTGAGAAAGAGCAACACGCGCGCTCCCCTGCGCTCCAGGAGAGATTCTCCTCCGCTCGCGAAGAGTCCTCACACGCCATCGGACGCGCAAGGCGCACCGATTCCACGCGCTCCGCACGACGGCAGCAACACACCAAAAGGGGTACCGGACAGAAGGATCGTACGCACAGCATCACTGCCCGCCCCATGCCACCAGCGGCGAGAAGGAGGAGAATAGCTAGAGCCACTCGCTTCATCGCATAAGTGTTGATTATATCGGTTCGCTCCCTCGCCCGTCAAGCGATGCCTCCGTGTCCGATCCTCGCCGCCAGGACACCCCACGCCGGGACCCCGTAGTGAATTGCCGCTTCCGAAGCGCCATGGCTATAATGTGAAGCGCCGTATGCGCATCACAAAGGTCTATACACGAACCGGCGATCGCGGAGAGACATCGCTCGTCGGAGGCCGACGCGTGCAAAAGGACTCACCGCGCGTCGAGGCCTACGGAGATGTGGACGAACTGAACTCGCTTCTCGGCCTGACGCGCGCGCATTTGGCGGAGTCTCCAGTGAATCGGATCCTGGCCGAGATTCAGAACGAGCTGTTCACCGTCGGCGCCGATCTGGCCAGCCCGCTCGAGATCACAGCCCCCCGTATCACGCCGGATCATATCGTGCGTTTGGAGAAGGCGATAGACGAGTGGAATTGCACCCTCCCTCCCCTGCGCGAATTCCTCCTTCCGGGAGGAACGGTGCCGGGCGCCCTCTTGCATCTGGCCCGCACTGTCGCCCGCCGCGCCGAACGGCGCGTGGTGCGACTCGCCGCTGAAGAGCCGATCAACGAATACGTTCTCGTTTACCTGAATCGCCTCTCCGATCTCCTCTTCGTCCTCGCGCGCGTGGTCAACCGAGAGGCTCACGCCGCTGAGGAGGAAGCGCACTTCGGATCGCCTCACCGACCCCGCGAGGATTCCTCGGCGTAACTGAGGGGGAAGCCTTCTGGCAATCCGCGGGATTGCCCAAGAGGTCCGGACACCGCTCAGGAGTGATGACGAACGAGCGAAGGTGGGTCCGCATTGGAATCACCGTCGAGGACGACGCCACGCGCGCGGTGGCGCTCGACTCTGAAACCTGGGAGGTCCTCGCGGCTCACAAAGCGCGCTCGCGTGATAGCGCAGAGCTGCCGATTCGGTGGCGGCACTACGCCGAGGACATTCGTCACGTCCTGCGCACCCTTCTGTCACAAGGCGGATTTCCTCCCGAACGTGTCCTCAGCCTCTCCTTTGGCACAACGCTCGGTGTGAACGCCGCCTTGTACGCGCGCCCGTCGCTTGTGGGCCTCATTGACCTCGCTCTCCCTTCCTCCGCCACGAGCGCACCGCTCGCCTCTCCTGAGGGAGCCGAAATCGAAGCGATTCCCCTTCTCTCAGGTCATTCCGTTCGCCTTGCCCGTTTGGTGCTTCACCCCCTCGCTTCGGAGAAAACAGAAGAGTGGCTCGATCCCCTCTACGCCCTCCGCGCGCGCGGCGCCGAAGGCTTTGTCCTCAATCCTTCGCGCGAGCGCTCGAGCCTCCACCTCGAATGGACGATTCTGGAATCCTCCGGGCGTTTGGGCGTACCTATCTGCAGCCTTTCGGAGTTCTCCTCTAAATCGGATCCAGGACTTCGCCTTCGTGCGGCTGTCTGCATGGTGACAGCTCTGACCGAGGTCCTCCGCGTCGGCGAACTCATACATCACGGAGCGCGCCATGTGGGCCTTCACGCGCCGCTTCTCATCGTCCGTAACGATGGCGGACTCGCTCCCTGGTCGAGACTCCGGCACCATCCGACGCTGGGCTTCTTCTCGGGCCCCGTTGCCGGAATCCTTGGAGCGCTTCATCAGCTGAAGTCTCAGGATGGCATCCTCTTGCAGATGGGGCAAGGCACCTCCTACGTCGCGCGAATCCACGGAGGGCGCGCCCTCGAAGGGACCCCTGAGGTCGCGCACGTGCGCGTTCCCATCCGAGCTCTGGAACTCTCTTTGCTCGCCGTAGGGAGAGAGAGCACGGTGAGCCTGCGACGCGGGACAATTGCGAAGATCGGCCCATGGAGCGCCTTCGCCCTCGGTCTTCTTCCGGCTCGAAAAGCCTCTTGGGAAGCCCTCAAGGGAATGCGTCTGAGCACGCTTCATCCTGTGCCTGGAGAAGACGTCCTGACCCTTGTCGCTTCCGATGGACGCTGCTACGCGCTCACTGTCGGAGATGCCGCGTCTTGCCTTGGACTCTTGGAGCTCGAGGAAGACGAGGAGCTGCAAGCAAGGGCACGAAAAGCCCTTGAACCACTCGCCGCACGACTTGCGCTTCCGCCCGAGGACGTAGCCGAACTCATTCTCGAACGCGCGACACGCGCACTCGCCGACGCGATTCACGACACGCTGCGAAAACGCTTTCAAGACCCCGCTCCACCGCTTATTGGAATGGGCGGAGCAGCCCCGCTCTTTCTGCCGGTGCTCTCACAACGATTCGGTCTTCGTTCCGTTCTCCTCGAACAAGGGGAGCTCATGGGCGCTTGGGGAGCCGCCATCGCCGAGCTTCGAGAGACGATCGAGCGTCCGCTCGCCCGTCCGGAGGAGAAGGAGCTGGAGCGCCTGCGCCAGGAAGCTGAACGCAGGTTGCTGGAGCTGGGTGCCGAGCGCGCCTCGCTCAAGACCAACATCCAATGGGATTCGGAAACACAGCGGGCGCATATCACGGCGACGGGACGAATAGGCCCATATCCCGAGCGACCTTTGCTCCATGTGATGCCCGATCAGCGCTTGGCACTCGCGGCGAGATGGATGAACGTCCCTGAAGAGCAGGTCGAGTTGCTGGCCGAAACCGAAGGTTTCGAGATATACCGGGGACGCGTCTCGCCGCGTCTCTTCTTCAAACGGCGCGGGACCTCCCCCACGAAGGTGTGCGTCTGTGACAAAGAGGGAAATGCCCTCCTCTCCCTGGAGGACGCGACGGTCATTGCGACGACGGCTGAAGAAGCGGCGATCGTTCTGTCCCGCCTTCTCGAGAACGAGCGTTCGTCCGCCCTTTCGATCCGTCGCTATCTCCTCTCTGCGATTCAGTGCCTCGATCTCTCGCGCGCAGCTTCCCGCGAGCAAGCGCTGCAATGGGCCGAGCGCGCTCTCTGCGGGCTCGCGCCCGCCGATCCCGTTTTCCTCATCGAGGGCCGCGGATGACGTCACGTCGCTTTGCGCACGCTCACACGGCGGGACGAGGCCTTGCCGGACCCCGCAAGCCCGTGGTTGACACATGTGTGACCTCCTGCGTACGATGCGCGTCTCCGATGGAAACCCACTTCGTCAAGGAGTAGGCCGATATGACCGAGGAGCGAGAAGTCATTGGCGTTGACATCGGGGGAACGAAGATCGCAACAGGCCTTGTTCGCGACGCACGCGTACTGGAACGCATCATCCTTCCCACGCTCGCGGATCGGACGACAGCAGACGTGCTGCACCAGATCTTCACTTCCGTGGATCTCATCCTGGAACGCACAGGCCGTCGCGCCGTGGACCTTCACGGCATTGGGGTCGTCGCTCCCGGCCCCCTGGATCCCACAAGGGGCGAGTTGCTCTATTCGCCCAACATCCCGGCCTTGAGGAATGTTCCCATCGCCCACGTGATGCGCGAACGCTACGGCCGACCGATTCTCGTCGAGAACGACGCGAACGCAGCCGGATTGGCCGAAGCCCTCTTTGGAGCCGGCCGAGGATACCATCACGTCTTCTATGTCACTGTGAGCACCGGAATCGGAACGGGCGTCATCTTGGACGGCAAAATCTACGGTGGGAGAACGGGAATGGCTGTCGAAGCCGGGCACGTCACCATTGACTACGAAGGTCCACTCTGCAACTGCGGCCATCGGGGATGCATCGAGGCCTTCGCCTCGGGACCCGCTATTGCGCGACGCGCCAAAGAGAAGGTGCGCGCGGCGAAAGGGCGTTCGCACATCCTCGATCTCGTCGCCGGAGACACGGATGCCATCACGCCCATCGTCATCGGTGAGGCAGCTCGACAGGGCGATCCCCTCGCCGTGGAGATCATCGAGGAGACAGCCCGCTTTTTGAGCATCTGGCTCGGAGGAATGATCAACGTCTTCGATCCCGACATTATCATCCTGGGCGGAGGCGTCTCCCAATGGGGAGAGCTTCTGTTCTCTCGCCTGCGCGAGTTCACCCCCACGTATTCGATCCTTCCTCGCGCCTCAGACGTCACGATCGTCCCCGCCCGCTTGGAAGCGGATGTCGGCATTCTCGGCGCGGCCGCACTCTTCGCCTCGGCGTGAAGACACCGGCCTCCGGATCGAAGACCCTGTGGACCACCGACTCCGTTCAGAGTTTCAAACTCACGGAGACTCCATCGCGCAACGGGACGATCGTGGTCAGCAAATCGGATGCCGAAAAGATCAGCCGATTGAATTCACGAATAGCCGAGGTATTGGGGTCCGTCTCCCCACGAGCGACGCGCCCTCCCCACAGGACGTTGTCGGCGACGAGGAGACCACCACGCCGAAGACGCGGCACGGCTTTTCGGAAAACATCCGGATACTGATGCTTGTCCACGTCGTTGAAGATCAGATCGAACTCTCCTTCCACCCGATCCAACAGCTCGAGTGCATCCCCGACGAGAATCCGAATCCGATCGGCAACCCCCGCGCGCTGGAAGTACCCGAGCGCCTCGCGCGCATTCGCCGGATCGCCATCGGTGTAATACACGACCCCATCCTCTGGAACCGCAAGCGCCAGCCATATCGTCGAATAGCCGATCGCTGATCCCATCTCGAAGATCCGCCGCGCCCCGATCATTCGCGCCAATTGATGAAGCAATCGCCCGACGATAGGACCGACAATGGGAATACGCCGCTCGCGGGCCACAGCTTCCTGTTCGAGAAGGACATCGAGACGTCCCGGCGTCAAACTCTCGAGATACCGAGCGACGTCCTCGTACAAGATGCTCATACGCACCTCCCCCTCGCCATGTCTCCTTCGGAGACAACCGGGATCCCCACACGCTCTGCGAGATCGCGCAGGATGCCCGTTCGCCTTCCTCGCTCATTAAAACGCACCGCAAAGCTCACAATCAAGAGGGAGAAAAGGGCCCTCCACTTTTTACCCGCATGTCAGTCAACCCTCTCGCCCGCCACCCTCCGAACTGCTATAATGGACGCGACGATGTCCTTTGCGCGTTATAGAGCAAATGGTACCCCACGCGATCTCGGGATCGCGCGGGATCCCTGACGCCGGTAAATGCAGCGAGGTGCGTAACGGATGCGCTTTTCTGAAGAGCGACTTTTGACCGCCTTTGAAGAGATGGAACGATGGGTGTTTGGGGAGCGGACGGTGAAGTTCGCCCAAGCCCGCGCCAACCGATCTCCTCGTCGTCGTCCATCCCCTTTAGATCCCGACCACTTCTGGGGCGTCGGCATTGGATTGAAGCAGAAAGATGGTGTTTGGACGGAAGAGGTGAGCGTGCGAGTTTTGGTCAGCCGAAAGTTACCCGAGGGTCAAGTTCCCGATGAGGTGTTCATCCCGCCAGAGGTTCGGGGCGTCCCAACGGATGTGATAGCGGTCGGCAGTATCCGTTCCCTTGCCTCCTTACCTGCGCCTCGCTTCCTCACGCCCGATCAAGCCCATCGCACTTTGCGTCAACTGCTCGCTTCGCCGTCCCTCGGAAAACGGATGGCGCATGAGCCCTCCCTTGCCCTTTTAGACTCTGACTGGTGGAACGTCCTTTGGAGCACCCGCCGATTTGCTGCCGCCTCCTCCCGCCAGCGGCATCGGCGACTACCCCGTCCTATCCCTTGTGGCGTATCCATTGGCCATTTCCGCATCACGGCAGGGACGCTCGGCTATGTGGTGGAAGATAGTACGGGGCGATGGTTCATCCTGAGCAATAACCATGTGCTCGCCGACAGCAATGAAGCTCAAGAAGGCGACCCTATCTTGCAACCTGGACCCTTTGATGGCGGTAGAAATTCGCCATCCTATCGCATCGCTCGGCTGAGCACTTTCGTCCCCATCCACTTTGATGGGCACTCCAATCGGGTAGACGCCGCCATCGCCGAAACGGATGCCAGTCACGTGCATCCCATCCTGTGTTCCATTGGGACGGTGGACGGCATCGGCACTATTCGGCAGGGGTTGCTCGTTCAAAAGCACGGGCGGACGACAGGGCGAACGCAAGGGCTCATCGTCGGCACTCATGAAACGATTTGGGTGGACTATGACGGTAAGGTGGCGCGCTTTGATCGGCAGTTGAGCATCGCGGGTGGGAGGACGCCCTTCAGCGATGGTGGGGATTCGGGATCGCTCATCGTGGACGTGCAGCGCCGCGCCATCGGATTGCTCTTTGCGGGCTCAGATACGGAAACTTACGCCAACCCCATCCGCTCCGTCCTGCGAGCTCTCAAGGTGCGCCTGTGTGACAGAGGGGAGAAGAGATGAGCTACAAAATCGCTGACATTGCTCAAAAGGTGGGGCTCCCTTTGCAGGAGACAAAGCGATGGCTGCGGCAGATGGGCATTCCGATGGAGGGCGATCACCTCTCGGTGGACGACGAGACGGTTCACAGCATCGTCCGTCTCTTGACCGAAGCGACGAAAGACCTTGTGCCCACGCCCCCCGAGCCACCTCAAGAATCCATCGAGGTCGTTTTGAAGCGGCACGCGGAACGCCTTCGGCAACTGCCTGGGGTCGTTGGGGTCGGTATCCGCAAAGATGCGCACGGGCAACCATACCTGAGCGTCCTTTTGAGCATCCCTGTCGAAGAGGCAAACCTGCCTGCTTTTTTAGACGGCTATCCCGTCAAGGGCATCTACACGGGACGCATCGTCGCCCGTTCTAAAAAGGAACGGAAGCGCTACGCCTAATCCACCCGTGTAGGGAAAAAATCTTCCGAAAGGTTCCTTGGGCAAGCGAAGCGAGTTTGTCATCGAATTCCACTGGTTAAGCCCGCGTAAGCGGGCGACTCAGGAGTAGCCTCGGGCGAGCGTCAGCAAGCCCTAGGACCCCGGATTCCCCCCCAAGCCCGCGCCCACGGGCGGCCCAATATTCGCCTCAGGCGATTTGCCATCAAATCCAACTCCCATTCACGAGGCTGAGCTCGCCGAGCGAGTGATTCGACGTTAGCCTAGGGCGAGCGAGAGCGAGCCCTAGGAACACGGATTCCCCAATTTCCCCCAAGCCCGCACGCGCGGGCGGCCCATCCCGGATGCCGGTACATGTCCTTGGCCTCCCGATATTGCATCCCTCTGGTTGTAGGCGTATCGGACATTTCCCGACCGGCAGGGTCGCCCCCTTCGGGGGCTTGGCCAATTGTGCGCAAGTTGTCCTAGGGTTCGCTTCGCTCACCCTAGGCTAATGTCGAACGCCCACGTGCGCGGGCTTCGCTGCGGGTGAGCGGGTCATCCAACCGGATTCACTCACGCCGGGCGAATTCCGAACACCTATTTGCGCTCGATATTAGCCTCGGGCGAAGCGAATTTGTCATCAAACTCATAAGCGCCGAATAACTCGGCCAGTTTATCAATGCCGCTCGACAGGACAGCCCGCTCCTTCCTCCAATCCGACCCTCATGCAGATTCCGTCCCCCTCAGCACAATCACCTGCACACCATCTCGCTGCTGCTACTGATATGCTTCCCACCTTGACTGGTGATACGCGCTTCCGCTCACCGTGGAGAATGCCGGTTCTTGACAGCTACGGCCTCGAGGTGTATAAACAGTAGCAACGAGCTGGACACCCTCAGGGAGGGAGAAAGATGGCGAGGATCAAGGTCACACCGATCCAGATGAACCCACTGCTTGCAGTGCTCGCCGTGTTGGCTCTGACTCTCCCGGCAATGCCACAGGGTGAACCTGCTCAAAAGACATCCCGTCCTTCACCGGCCAGAGCGGATCGAGAAGGAGTGGAACGGTCGTTCGAGGACAGGCTCTTTGTCGAGCCGCTGACCGATTCGGAATGGGCGGTTTTCCAGGCCCAGGAGGGAGTGCGCTCGGTGACTTTCCCCGTAGGCTTTGCGCCATCACGGTCAAATAACGTCGTCTACAGCGCGGATGGACGCGTGGGATTCGTGGCTTCTTACCGCAACGACCGCCTCATCAGCTTTGCCACGACGACGGGAGAAATGTTAGGAGAGATCGTCGTGTGCTGTGGTCCCGGAGGTATAACCCTCCATGAGCGGCCCGAGAAGAGGGTGGTCCTGGTCAAGAACTTCGGTACCGATGACGTCGCCATCGTGGACGCTACGGATCCGAAGGCCATGCGGATTCAGGCATTGTTCACGCCTCCGGCGGGTACGGATTTCTATTACGAGATCGGGCGGCCTGCCATCAGCGCCGACGGAAGGATTGGGTTTATCGGCTCGGAACGAGGGACAGACAAGTTGTACATCTTCGACGTCGAGACAGGAGAGCTTTTGAGTAGCGTGACTGTTTCGGGACGGAGCCCAATAACTTGGAGCCTGGTCCCTGGAAAGCCATGGATTGCCGTTGTTGTTGACGAGGGCGGGTATATCACAATGGTTAATGCGACCACTCCGCGTTCCCCTTCCATTGCGTGGTCGAGGAGTTATTATTTTGATTACTCCACTGATTTTGTTGACAATAACATTGTCTTCAACTCCTCCGGGACAATCGGTTATGTGGCTCACTGGGGGAATACCGTCTTCAGCTTCGACGTGAACACGGGTTCGGTGATCAGTTCCCTGTATTTAGGTTCAGGGCGAAGGCCGAGGCTCGTGGCCTTCAACGAGCTGACCGGCACCTTGGTTGTGACAAACGCGGAGTCAAACACGGTTTCCATCCTTCGGACGACATCCGGCGGGAGTTTGAGCGTTCAAGCGACCTTCACTCCGAACGCGGATTTGCACGCCATGAACAATCCGGCTTTGAGCGCTGATGGGGAGATCGGTTTTGTGGCTTCTGAGGGATCGAACAAGCTCTATCTCTTCCGAACATCAAATGGGCAGGAGATCGCTTCCGTTCCCATGCAGGGGAGGTCGTATACGATAGAGACCTTCCGGATAGCGGGCAAGCGGCTCGTCTCTGTCGTCAACACCGACTTCTCGCCGTCGGTCACCACGGTTGACTACACCGACCTTTCGAAGGTGGAGAAGGCGGGGGAGTTTCGCCCTCATGGAGCATCCTTCTCGACGGCCAATAACATCGTCTACTCGCGCGATGGGGGGACGATTTTCGTGGCCTCAGTCTTCACCGATCTCTTGTACGCAGTGAACACCGAGACGGGGGAGATCCTGGATGCTCTTGTTCCGGGAGACGGCCCTCGTCAGCTGAGCCTCTTCGATCAGGGAGAGACGCGCTTTCTGATCGCGGTGAATGCGGGGGAGGATTCCCTGGCCGTTGTGGACGCTACAGATCCGGGCGACCTGAAACTCGTTCGACGTATCCGTCCACCATCGGGGACGGACTTCACCGCCTGGACGAATGCGATCATCTCGCCGGATGGGCAATACGTTTTCGTCGCCGACTATGGCAACGATCGGATTTTCAGCTTCGATGTCCTCTCCGGGACACTAGTCAGTGGAGCCCTCGTCGGCAAGGATCCGGTACAGATCGCTTTCAGTCCGGCCAGTCGGAGAATAGCGACGGTGAATGTAGGAGATACCTCGGTCTCCCTTATTGAGGTGGATCCGTTCGGCGGGCTCTCACGACGCGCGACCTTCATGCTTCCTTCGGGATCAAGCTTTGAGTCCTGGCCGAATGTCGTTTTCAGTCAGCGCGGAGATGTGGTGTATGTTCCCTCCTACGCGAATCGGACGCTTTATGCTTACGACGCCGATGGAGGGTTGATCTCCAGTCGGAGACTGCCCGATAAGCCCTGGCGGGTGACGTTGAGTCCGGATGGCACGTTTCTCATCGCCTCTTTAGAACAGTCCACCGCCCTCTTGCGAGTGAGCGCCTCTGGAGACCTTCTCTTGCTTTCCACACTCTCAGATGAGGCCGGGGATCGGTATTGAGTACTTCGGCGCTATCTTTGCCGAGGGTGAGGATCGAATGTATGTGGCTTCTAACAAGCTAGAGGAGTACAGGGGCCTAAAGCTCCTCAGAGACGGAGTGATTACTACGTATGACCTGGAGGGAAAGCGGTTGGATCAGGTGAACACCGGCAGAGCGGCCTTTGGTCTTGTCCGCTCTTCTCGGGGAGAGCTTGCAGTGATCGCGACCTCCAACCGGCTGGTTTTGATCACTCCGAAGGCGTAACGGAGAGTCGATCGCGGTAGATGACGCGGAGCGCGTGCGAAGGAAGTCGAAGGAATCCGCTACCTGCTCCGCCTCTTTTTCCTCATCGGCCCGGGCAAGCTCTCTGTCCGATACAGGCCTTGATGTGAGAGTGCGGGGAGACCGTTCTGCAGAACTTACCCACGTATCCCCAAGGGGATACGTGGCGTCTGCTTCCTGCTTCATCGAGCCGTGTCTCGTAGACCGAGCACTTGCGCCCGTTCCGCCGACAGAGGACTCTCCACAGGCCCGTTGGTTCCGACCGAACTGGCCGTACCATGCCAGGTTCCTCGCCGCGTTCTCGTCGCGGTCCAAGACAAGACCGCACGA
>Ga0197143_1001160_pt1 | contig 23400 bp, 22 predicted proteins | sample GBS70_MetaG_FD_148603 | JGI IMG/M metagenome (GOLD analysis project Ga0197143, IMG submission 148603) | Sediment microbial communities from Great Boiling Springs, Gerlach, Nevada, United States - GBS 70_MetaG | ecosystem: Environmental > Aquatic > Thermal springs > Hot (42-90C) > Sediment...
CCCCGGGACAACTCGACATAATCTGTCTGACAGATTATGTCGAGTTGGTGGAGACCCCTCTGGCGGCGGAACGGGCGGCGAAGCCGCCGTCCGGTCTACGAGTCATGGGTCGCTGAAGCAGGAAGCAACCGGCCATTTAGTTCACCCTGGGCGGTGAAATAAATGACTATGCGTTGCAGAACGGTAGAGCTTAGGGCGGGCCGCACGGAGCGGCGGCAAAGATACGATGCCGGCCGATTTTTCAGAAGGCCCTCAGACGGTTACGCCCAGGTAACGGCTGGTCAGCTCCGGCCTGGCCAGGAGGTCGGCCACGGCCCCCTCGAAGACGATCTGGCCGTGGTCGATCAGGTAAGCCCGGTCGGCAAGCTGTACGGCCAGGTCAAAGTTCTGCTCCACCAACAGCATGCTTAATCCCTGCCGCTTAAGGCGCCTCACCGCCTCCAGAATGGACTCCACGACGATGGGAGCCAGGCCCTGGGAGGGTTCGTCCAGCAGGAGAAGCTCGGGCCCCGTGAGCAGGGCCCGGGCGATGGCCACCATCTGCTGTTCGCCGCCGCTTAGGTGCCGCCCCCGCCGGTTCATCAAGTCGGCAAGTTTTGGAAAAAGCTCGATTACGGTTTCCAGGGTCCAGCGAGACCGCCGGTTATAGGCGATGAGGAGGTTCTCCCGGGTAGTAAGGTAGGAGAAGATATCCCGGGTCTCAGGGACGTATCCGACCCCCAGCCGGGCAACCCGATGGGGCGGCCAGCCGGTAATATCCGTCCCCTTAAAGACCACCCGCCCCGACCTGGGCGGCACGATCCCCATGATGGCCTTAAGGGTGGTGCTCTTGCCGGCCCCATTCCGGCCCAGCAGGGCGACAACTTCCCCCCGGTCCACCTGGAGGGAGATCCCGTGCAGGACGTGGGCCAGGCCGTAATAGACGTGAATATCTCTGACCTCTAAAATCATCGCCTTCCCAGGTAGGCTTCTTGAACCGCCGGGTCTGTTCGAATTTGCTCAGGCGGACCCTGGGCAATGAGGCGGCCGAAATGCATTACGGAAATAATCTGTGAGACTTCCATAACAAGGTAAATTTTGTGCTCAATGAGCAGGATCGTGTACCTGGCGGCCAGCTGTTTTATAAGTTCCATCATGCGTCGGGTTTCTTCGGGCGAAAGGCCGGCCGTGGGCTCGTCTAACATGAGCAGTTTCGGCGAAAGTCCCAGGGCAATGGCTACTTCCAGCAGACGCTGGTCCCCGTGAGAAAGTTCGGCCGCCCGGTGGTGGGCCCGATGGGTAAGGCCGACCTCGGCCAGCACCTCGTGGACCCGGTCCTTCACCCCGGCCAACCGCTGGCGGGGAACCCGACGGGGCAGGCTCGACGGCCGGACCCGGGCGAAGGCGGCCAGCCAGACGTTTTCAAAGACGGTAAGATTGGGAAAGATGTTCGTCCGCTGGAAGGACCGGCCGATCCCCAGCTGGGCCCGCTGGTAAACCGTCAGGCCGGTGATATCCCGGTCCAGGAAGAAGACCCGGCCCGAGGTGGGCCTTACCTCCCCGGTTATCGCGTTAAAGAGGGTAGTCTTGCCGGCGCCGTTGGGGCCGATGATGGCGTGCACCGTCCCCGGCTCAATCTCCAGGGTCACCCGGTCTACGGCGGTCAGGGCCCCGAACCGGACGGTCAGGTCTTCAGTCCTTAGAAGGGCCATAATCCGGCCACACCCCGCGGCCCGACTTGGGTAGGACGGCCCGCAATCGCCGCCAGACCTCCACGAACCCGCCGCGGAAAAAGAAGATAACAAAAACAAAGACAAGCCCGAAGATGAGGGGCCACCGCTCCCACCGGACGCTTACGGTTTCGGCCAACCAGATAAAGAAAATCGCCCCGATAATGGGGCCGAAAAAGCTGCCGGTGCCCCCGATGAGGGTCATAAAGACGATGTTGCCCGACGTTACCCAGTAGATAGTATCAATGGGTACGATGCCGAAGAGCATCCCGTAAAGGGCGCCGGCCAGGCCGGAGAAGGCTCCCGAGCTGACAAAGGCGAGCCGCTTGAAAGCCCAGGTGTTGTAGCCGAGGGCGGCGGCCCTGGCCTCATTTTCCCGGATGGCCTGAAACACCAGGCCCAGGGGCGAATCGACGACCCTTTTGAGGACCAGGGCCGACAGGAAGAAGATAAGGCTTACGAACAGATAATAAGCGACCCCCGGCCGGATGTCCCAGGCGACGAAATAGAGATTTACCGGGGGCCTGGGCACGCCCGGCAGGCCGTCAACCCCGCCGGTTATAGACGACGCCTGGTAGACGATAAAATAGGCCATCAGGTTGAACGCAAAGGTCAGCATGATGAAGTAAAGGCCCACCCGCCGGATGCACAGGTAGCCCACCACCGCCGCCACCAGGCCGCCGGCCAGGGCGGCCGCCGCCAGGGCGACCAGCGGGTGGACCCGCTGGTGAATCAGCAAAAGGCCGGCGGTGTAAGCCCCGGCCCCAAAAAACGTCGCCTGCCCGAAGGAGAGCAGGCCCGTGTAGCCCAGCAGCAGGTTGAAGGCCAGGGCCAGGATGGCGAAAATCCACACCTCGGTGGCCACCGTGGTGCGCATCAGGTCGGGGAGCACCAGCAGGGCGACGCCGAGCAGTACCCACGGGGTGAGGGGGCCGAGTCTTGGACGGAGCCTTACCATCTCAGCGGGCCCCAAAGAGGCCCTGGGGCCGGATGAGCAGGATGGCGGCCATGACCGCAAAAATCGTGATGGTCGAGCCCTGGGGCCAGAACTGGGTGGTGAGGCTCTGGGTAACCCCGATGATTAGGCCGGCGGCGATGGCCCCGATGATGTTGCCAAGGCCGCCCAGGGCGACCACCACAAAGGCGAAGGGGAGGATATCGACGCCCATGTAGGGCATCAGCCCCCGAATGGGGGCCATCAGGACGCCAGCCAGGGCCGCCAGGTACGCTCCGAGGCCGAAACCGAGGGTGAAGAGCCGATAAACGTCGATGCCCAGGGCGCTCACCATCGTCTTGTTTTCAATGCCGGCCCGCATGATGGCGCCGTAGCGGGTGCGCTCCAGCAGGAGCCAGAGGGCCAGAATAACGGCCACCGAAACCAACATGACAAAAATGTGATATCTAGGATAAGAGAAAAGCCCGAGCTCTACACTGCCGGCGAGGATCGATGGCGGCAAAACACTAAACCCCACGGGACCCCACACAAGGATAATCAGCTCCTGAACAATGACCGAAACGGCAAAGGTAAATAGGAGCACGTAATTGGAACCCACCGGGTATAGGGGCCGGATCAGGAGCCGCTCCAAAAGCATGCTCAGGATAAAAACCACAACGGGCGCGATGAGCAGGCCCAGCCAGAAGCTCCCGGTCAGGCCGAGGAGCTGGAGCAAAAGATACGCCCCCAGGGCGTAAAGGGCCCCGTGGGCGAAATTGGGAATATCCAGAAGCCCCAGGATCAACGTGAGGCCGATTCCGATGAGGGCATAAATCATGCCCACAACGAGCCCGTTAAAAAGTTGAATCGTGACGGTTGCGGCTAGGTCCGGCACGACGTGACCCCGTCCCTCAGCACCCTGGTCCTGGCCTTAAAGGGACCCGATATCCTGGCACCCGTTGAGTTCGCGCGGTTGGGGCGTGTCGCCGGTGCCGATGAGGTCTGCAAAGTCCCACTGGTCCTTCATTTCGGATTTCTTCTTGCAACGCAGGAAGAAATAGGGCCGCAGGGTCTGGTGGGTCCTGGGGTCGATTCTCATCTTGCCGAGCAGGTCTTCGCCCTCCCAGCCTTCCAGGGCCTGAATCACGTCGGGCACCTCGGCGCTCTTGGCCTTTTCGATCCCCCGCAGAACCAGACGGGTCATCCCGTAAGCGGCGGCCGGGGCGTAGCCCGGGGGCTCGCCGTACTTTTCCCGATAGCGTTTAACGAACTCCCGGGCCACCGGGGTGTCGATGGTGTAATAAAAATTAGTGCCGACCCAGACGTTCTCCCGCATCTCCGGCTCAAGCTGAACCAGCTCCTCAACCCCGGCGCTCCACGTCATGATGAGGGGCTGCTTAGGCTGCCAGCCGAAGTTGTAGAAAGTCCGGACGGCCTGGATGGCGTCCTGACCGAAGTTGACCATGGCCACCACGTCGGGCCGGGCGCCCACGGCCTTGGAGACGTAGCCGCTGAACTCCCGCTCCCCCAGGGGGTGGCGGTCGGCCCCGAGGACCTGAACGCCGTATTTTTCGCCGACCAGCTTCAGGTATTTTTCGAGGGACCAGCCGAAGGCGTAGTCGGCGATGAGGAGGTACCAGCGCTTGGCCCCCGGGTTTTCCCGGAGAAAGGTTTTTATCACCGTGTCGGCGGCCGTGTAGGCGTGGGCCGCCCACTGGAAGGAATATCGGTGGCAGCGCTTGCCGCTGATATCCTCGGTGCCGCCGCTGAAGAAGTGAAGCACCTTCCGGCGCTTGGCCACCTCCGAGACGGCCAGGGCGACGCCGCTGGACCAGGGGCCGATAACGTACTTAACCCCCTCGGTTTCGATGGCCTCTTCCACCCGGCGGGTAGCCGTATCGGCCTTGGTCTCGTCGTCCCGTTTCACGTACTTGATGGGGCGGCCGATAACCTTATAACCCCACTCCTCCAGGGCCAGGCTCATTCCCCGGTCGAGAACCGGTCCCACGTCGGCGAAGGCCCCGGTGAAGGGCCAGATGCCCAGCATGGGGACCTCCTGGGGCGGCTGGGGGCCCGGCCCCCCGACCTGACCGGCAACCTGACACCCGAAAGCCGCCGACTCAAGCCCAGCGATGCCCGCCGCGGTCCCGACCAGCTTAAGAAATTCCCTCCGGGTGACCTCTTTCACGGTGCGCCTCCCCTGCAGAATGAAACCAGACTATTATAGCCTGCGGCCGGTCCGGGCGCAAAAACAGGGCAAGGAGCGGATGCACCAAAAATCCCGGGCCCCATCAGGCTGCGGCCTGGTTGAAGATGTCAGCCCTTACCGTTGACGTAAGCAACAAAACGCTTACGTCAACGCCGACCCCTGCCCGTTTCCGGCTCATCCCGCGCTAAAACAGCCATAAATTGTTTGGCAACTTATGGCTAGGGGCGGGTGACTCTGTCCTGCATGATGGTAGCGGGCTGGATCCTTGAGGAGGCGGGCCCGCCGTCATTTATTATCCGTCCCAGACTTCGGCATCCACGGGCAAGTTCCGGATGCGGCCGGTGGGGCCCTGTGGTATAATAGCTCGCCTAAAAAGGGGACGGGCTTAATTTAAGCCATCGCCGAAGGAGGGCCTAGGGGATGCGCCTGAAAAAGGTCCTGATACCCGTTATATTCTTGCTCACCCTTGGCGCCTGCCTCCCGTATTCGACCGGTGCGCCGGCCCCGGCTCAACCCGCCACCGAGCGCCCGGTGGTCGTCGGGGCAAGCCTTGCCCTGAGCGGGGGTTTCGCCGACACGGCCAAGGAGGTTCGGGCCGGCTACGAGCTCTGGGTCGAGGATGTAAACTCCCGGGGCGGCCTTTTGGGCCGGAAGGTGGAGCTCAAGATCTACGACGACGAGGGCAAGCCCGATAAGGCTGCCCAGCTGCTGGAGAGGCTGATCACCGTCGACCGGGTCGACCTCGTCTTGGGAGGCTATCCGGGCACGACCGTGGCGGCCCAGGCGCCGGTGGCCGAAAAGTATAAATACGTTTACATCGGTATGGGTGCCCATAGCCCCTCATTCGAGCAGGGCTATCAGTACTTCTTCGGCGGGCCGCCTCTCCTCGGCTCCTGGTATCCGCTGGCCTTCATGGACCTGGTAAAGGCGGTCCGCCAGGGGACGGTGGAAGGCCCCCAGCTCAACACCGTCGCCCTGCTCTTTATGAATAACATCATTGGCCAGGATGCCCGAAAGGGAACCCTGGACTTCATCGCCAAGAACATGCCGGACTTTAAGGTGGTGGTGGACGAGCTTTACGATTCCCCCCTGGCCAACGCCGACCCCCTTATCGCCAGGGCAAGGCAAGCCCAGGCCGATGTGGTGATGTTGGGGGGCAACCCGGCCGAAAACGCCCTCATGCTCAGGACCCTGAGGGTTCAGGGCTACCAGCCCAAGGCCGTTTTCGTTTACATCGGGCCCCACAGCCTTCCCTGGGTCAAAGAAATTGGGGAGCTGGGCGAGCTGGTCTTTACCGGCTTTACCGGCGATGCCTTCACCCCGAAGGCGAAGGCCGTGGACCAGATGTACCGGTCCAGATACGGCCAGCCCATCGACCTTTATATCCTCACCGGTTACAATTACGGCTACGTCCTTGAAGCCGGGGTTAACGGGGCCAAATCCCTGGACAATACCCGAATCCGGGACTGGCTCAAAACCAACGAGGTAGATACGCCCCTGGGCAAGCTGCGCTTTGACCAGCGGGGTCTGCCCCAGCCGATAAGCGTAGCCTATCAGATTCAGGGCGGCCAGGTGGTGGCCGTCTGGCCCAGGGGACCGGAAACCAAACCCCCGATTTTCCGCCGCTGAGGTGAGACTTTCGGCCCGGGCCGCAACCCGTGCTTGAGCTCCGCTCCGTAACCAAGCGCTTCGGGGGGCTGGTTGCCCTCGCCGATATCACCCTGCGGGTGGAGGCGGGCCAGGTCGTGGGCCTTGTCGGCCCTAACGGCTCGGGCAAGTCCACCCTTTTCGGGGTAATCTCCGGCTTCCTTAAGCCCGAGGCGGGCCGGGTCCTCTTTCTGGGTAAGGATATAACCGGCCTCAAGCCCCACCGCGTCGCCCGCCTGGGCGTGGGCCGGACCTTCCAGATCGCCCAGCCCCTGCCGGAGTTTACCTGCCTGGACACGGTGGCCCTGGGCATCCTCTACGCCCAGGGTGAAGGGAGCCTCCAGGCCGCCCGGAAGGCGGCCCGGGAGGTGCTGGCCGAGGTCGGGCTGGCCGACTGGTGGGCGGCCCGAACCTCGGACCTGACCATGGTGAATTTGCGGCGGCTGGAGCTGGCCCGGGCCCTTTCCCTCCGGCCCAAGCTGCTGCTTTTGGACGAGGTCTTCGCCGGGCTCACCCCGGCCGAGGTCCGGGAGGCCACCGAGCTGATAAAATCGCTGAAGGCCCGCCGGGGCCTTACGGTGATAATGACGGAGCACATACCCGCCGCTATTATGGGAACCTGCGACCGGGTGGTGGTGCTGGACCAGGGGCGGCTCATTGCGGCCGGAACCCCCGTCGAGGTGGCCCGGGACCCCCGGGTGGTGGAGGTTTACCTCGGCCCCGGCCGCGCCGAAGGAACCCATGCTGGAGGTTAGCGGCCTTACGGTTTACTACGGCCCCCTGCCGGCCGTTCGGGACGCCTCCCTAAAGGTGGAGGCAGGCCGGTTCGTAGGCCTCATTGGGCCTAACGGGGCGGGCAAGACCACTTTGCTGAAGGCGGTTTCGGGTTTGCTCAAGCCGGCGGCCGGTCGAGTCCGCTTCGACGGCACCGACATTACCGGGTGGCCGGCGGAGCGGGTCTGCGAGCTGGGAGTGGTGCATGTCCCGGAGGGGCGCAAGCTCTTCCCCAGGCTTACGGTTCTGGACAACCTGCGGCTTGGGGCCTACCTGCCCCGGGCCAGGGCCGAATTGGGCCGGACCCTCCAGGAGGTTTTCGAACTCTTTCCCCGCCTCTACGAGCGCCGGGGGCAGCCGGCCGGAACGTTAAGCGGGGGGGAGCAGCAGATGCTGGCCATCGGACGGGGGCTCATGGCCCGGCCCAAGCTGCTCATCCTGGACGAGCCGACCCTGGGCCTTTCACCCCGTCTGGCCTACGAGCTCCTGGAACTGGTAAAAAAGCTCAACACGGAACGCCGGCTCACTTTGCTGGTGGTGAGCCAGGAGGTGATGCACCTTTTAAGGCTTGCCGATTTTGCCTTCATCATGGAGACCGGGCGGATAACCGCTGGGGCACCGGCCGCGGAGCTGGTTTCGGACCCGAAGGTGAGGCAGGTTTATGTAGGCCTCTGAGAAGGGGGGACGGGGCCGATGAGCATCGTCTGGACATCCCTGGTCTCGGGCCTTCTGCTCGGCTGCGCCTATGCCGGGGCGGCCGTTGGGTTGAGTCTGGCCATGGGGATGGCCCGGGTTTTTAACCTGGCCCACACCGCCCTTGGCTTAACCTGCGGCTACCTGGCCTATTTTCTGCTTACCGCCGCCGGCATCGACCCGCTGGTGACGGCCGGCCTCCTGGCCCCGCTGATGTTCCTGGCCGGGCTGGCCCTCTGGCCGACCCTCTTCCGGCCCACCGTCCGGGGGGTGGCCGACCCGGCCCTGAGCACCAGCATCCTGACCCTGGGCCTGGCCATCGCCCTGGAAAATGTTCTGAGCAAAATCTGGACGCCAAACCCCAGGATCATAACTACCCCCTACTCCAATCAGGCACTCAACCTTTTCGGCCTAACGGCCCAGGGAAGTCTGGTCGTTGCCGCCGCCCTGGGTTTAATCCTGGTGCTGGTCCTTTACTGGTTTCTCAACAAGACTTTCCTGGGGCTGGCCATCCAGGCCGTGGCCCAAGAGCCCGAGGGGGCCCGGTTGGTGGGAATTCGGGCCGAACTTGTAAGCATGCTCGTTTTCGCCCTAAGCGTTGGGACGGCGGCCATCGGGGGCGTGGGCCTGGCGATGATTTACTCCTTCGGCCCCGCCTCCTATTTTGACTGGCTGCTAACGGTCCTCCTGATCGTGGTGGTAGGTGGGGCCGGGGCGATCCTGGGGACCCTTGCCTCGGCCCTGGCCGTCGGCCTCGTCCTCGGCCTGGGGGGCGCTTTGCTACCGCAGGCCTGGAACAGCCTGATTCTGTTCGGTTTGCTACTTGTCATTTTGCTCCTCAGACCCTACGGCCTCTTTAAGTAACCATGGGGCGGTCGGTTCTGGCAGGCTTGGCGGTGGTCGGATTGCTGGCCGCATTTCCCTACGCGGCCCCGCCCCTCTACACCCTCTCCTTTCTTACGGTGGTCTTCATGTATGTGGCCCTGGCCGAAAGCTGGACCATCCTGGGCGGTTATGCCGGCTACGTAAGCTTTGGCCACGTGGCCTTCTTCGGAGTCGGGGCCTACACCACCGCCCTCCTGCTCCTGCGCCTGGGCCTGAACCCCTTGCTTACCTTCCCGGTGGGGGCCCTGGCGGCGGCCGGATTCGCCGCCCTGGTGGGCTATCCCATCGTCCGGTTGCAGGGCCCTTATTTCTCCATCGTCACCCTGCTCATCGCCCTTCTCACCGCCCTGGCGGTTAAAAACACCCCGGCCCTCGGGGGAACCACCGGCCTGTGGCTCCCCCTTCCCGACCTCCCCATTGAGGTCAACCGGACCATCTTTTACTGGTACATGCTCTTCCTGGCGGCCGTGGCCACGGCCACGGCCGCTTGGGTCGAGCGGAGCAAGCTCGGCCTGGGCCTTATGGCCATCCGGCAGAACGAGCAGGTGGCCGAGGCCGCCGGGGTCGACACTACCCGGCTTAAGCTTACGGCCCTGGTGCTGAGCGCGGGCCTGGTGGGGGCCGTGGGCGGGGTGTACGGCTACCTTCGATCATACGTAAGCCCCGAAATCGTTTTCGACCTTAACATCGCCGTGACCCTCTTTCTGATGGCCCTGTTCGGCGGCTGCCGCCGGTGGGAAGGACCGGTATTGGGGGCGGTAATCCTTTCGGTTGTAGGGGAGTTTCTTACCCTTAATATCGGGGAGGAGGTGGCCCGAATCGTCTACGGCCTCTGCCTGGTGCTGGTGGTCTTCTTCCCCGACGGCCTGGTGGGTATCCTGGGGCAGCTCCAGGGGGGTCGCCAGCCGGGGTTTGGAGGTAAAAGCGATGTTACTAAAAGATAAAATCGCCGTGGTCACCGGGGGCGGCCGGGGCATCGGCCGGGCCATCGCCCTGGCCTTCGCCCAGGAGGGGGCCGACCTGGTGCTGGCCGCCCGGTCGGTGGATAAACTTAAGGAGACGGCCGCCATGGTCGAAAAGTGCGGCCGCCGGGCCCTGGTGGTTCCCACGGACGTCACCTCGGAAGGGGACGTGGCCAACCTGCGGGACAGGACCCTGGAACATTTCGGGCGGGTGGACATCCTGGTCAACAACAGCGGCGTCGGCGGCCCGTCGGCTCCCCTCTGGGAAATAGACCCCCGGGACTGGGACGAAACCTTCGCCGTCAACGTCCGGGGTGTTTACCTCTGCTGCCGGGCGTTTCTGCCTGCCATGGTCGCCCGCCGGTCGGGGGTTATCGTCAACATCGGGTCGATGACGGGCAAGCGGCCGCTGATGAACCGGACCCCTTACGCGGCCAGCAAGCTGGCCCTGGTGGGCCTCACCCGGACCCTGGCCTGGGAGGTGGGGCCTTACGGCATCCGGGTCAACGTCATCTCCCCGGGCCCGGTAGAAGGGGAACGGATCGAGTGGGTGGTCCGGCGGCTGGCCGAGGCCCGGGGAATCTCGGCGGAGGAGGCCCGACGCAGCCTGACGGAGGCGTCGCCCCTGGGCCGGTTCGTCCGAGCCGAGGAGGTAGCCCGGGCGGCGGTCTTCCTCGCCTCGGACCTGGCTTCGGCCATCACCGGCGAAGACCTTAACGTTTCGGCCGGCATCGTAATGTACTAAGCGAGGGGAGGTTTAGCCCATGGCAAAAAGGATCGTCGACCTAAGCCAGCCCATCTACCAGGGGATGTACGTTTACCCTGGGCACCTTAAAACCGTAATCTTCGAGTTCCACACCCACGAGGAAACGGCCAAAAACTTCGAGGGGGGAATGTCCTACCGGACCCTGGGGCTGTTGATGAGCGACCACGGCCCCACCCACGTGGATGCGATCTGCCACTTTGACCCCCGCCCGGATGCCCCCTGCATCGACGAGATGCCCCTGGACCTTTTCTACGGCGAGGCCATCTGCCTGGACGTGTCCCATATCCCGCCCCAGACTTACATCACCAAGAAGGACCTGGAGGAGGCCCTGGCCCGCCACAACCTCCAGATCAAGCCGGGGGACATCGTCCTGCTCTACACGGGAACCTATAACCGATACCACGGTACGAAAGAATATTTAAGCCGTTTTCCCGGCCTGGACGGCGAGGCCACCGAATGGCTTATCGACCAGGGGGTGAAAAATTTCGGGGTGGATTCTCCCACCCCCGATAACCCGATAAGCCGGACCTACCCCTGCCACATGACCTGCCGGGCCCGGCGGGTCCCCCACTACGAGAATCTGGCCAACCTGGACCAGGTGGCGGGGAAACGCTTTTTCTTCATCGGCTTCCCCCTCCGCATCCGGGGCGGGACCGGCTCCCCGGTGCGGGCGGTGGCCATCGTCGACGAAGGATAGGGGTGATGGCCTGTGACGACCTATGAGGCCCGGCCCTGGCTTAAGCTCTATCCCGACTGGGTACCCCCCGACCTTCCCCTGCCCCAGGTCAGCGCCATCGACCAGTTTCGGGCGACGGTAAGGGAGCACGCCGACCGCCCGGCCGTCTATTACTTCGACACCGTCCTGACCTACCGGGAGCTTGATCGGCTCAGCAACGCCCTGGCCGCCGGCTTCCGGGACCTTGGGGTCAGCAAGGGCAGTCGGGTTGGGCTTTACCTCCAGAATGTTCCCCAGTTCTGGATTGCACAGCTGGCGGCCTGGAAGCTCGGGGCAATTGTGGTCCCCCTCAATCCCATGCTCAAGGCCGAAGAGCTGCGGTTCCACCTGCAGGATTCGGGGACGGCGGTCCTGGTCGCCCTGGAGTCCCTCTACGAGGGGGTGGCCGCCCCGGTGGTGAGGGAGCTGGGCCTTAAGGGGGTGGTGACCACGTCGGAGCTGGACTTTCTCGGCAATGGGCCTCGGCCGGCCGTTCTGGCCGGGTCCACCCGCCTCAGGCCCCGGGATACTTTGGACCTTCTGGAGCTCTGCGACGGGCACGCCGGCGCCCCCGACCCCGCCGTGCCCGTCGGGCCCGAGGATGTGGCCTATCTGACGTACACCTCGGGGACCACCGGGCTACCCAAGGGGGCGATAAACACCCACCTTAACGTGGCTTTTAACGCCGAGGTCTACCGGGTCTGGATGCGGCTACGGCCGGAGGATGTGGTGGTTGGGGCGGCCCCGGTCTTTCACATCACCGGGATGGTGGGCCACCTGGCCGTGGCGGCCCTGACGGGAATGCCGGTGATCCTGGCCTACCGGTTCGACGCCGGAGAAATCCTCCGCCTCATCGAAAAGGGGCGGGGATCCTTTCTGGTGGCAGCGGTAACTGCCTACATCGCCCTGATGAACCACCCGGACCTGGGCCGCCGGGACCTTTCTTCCTTGAAAAAGGCCTACAGCGGGGGCGCACCGGTCCCCCCGGCCGTTGTGGAGCAGTTCCGCCGCCTCACCGGGATTTACATCCACCACATCTACGGGCTTACCGAGACCACCTCCCCCTCCCACGCCGTTCCCCTGGGCATCGGGGCGCCCGTTCTGCCCGAGTACGGCGCCCTGTCGGTGGGGGTCCCGGTACCCAACACCGGCTGCCGGGTGGTGGATTTGGAGACCGGGGCTGATGTCCCTCCCGGTCGAGTGGGGGAGGTGGTCATCCGGGGGCCGATGGTGGTTCCTGGCTACTGGCAGAAGCCGGCGGAGACGGCCCGGGCCCTCCGGGACGGCTGGCTTTACACCGGCGACGTGGGCCTGATGGACGAGGCCGGTTGGTTTTACATCATCGACCGGGTGAAGGATGTGATCATCGCCTCGGGCTATAAAGTATGGCCCCGGGAGGTCGAGGACGTGCTTTACCGCCACGAGGCCGTCCGGGAGGCGGCTGTGGTCGGGGTCCCGGACCCTTACCGGGGGGAGACGGTAAAGGCCTTCGTTTCCCTTAAGCCGGGCTACGAGGGTAAAGTTACCCCCGAGGAGCTCATCGAGTTCTGTCGAGCCCGCCTGGCGGCCTACAAGTACCCCCGAATCGTGGAGATCGTAGACGAGGTTCCCAAGACGCCCACGGGCAAGTTTTTGCGCCGGCTTCTCCGAGGCCGGGAGTAGCGTCCGTAAACCGGTTAGGGGACTAACCGGGCGGAACCCACGCAGGTAATAGGGCCGTCTCGCGGTGGCGGCTCACGTCGGCACCCGCGCGGACGGACCCAATCGCCACCCGCCGCAAGTTTGCGGACCTGTACGGCGGGCAGGGTGGAGCTCACTCCATCCCGACGACGTTCTGAGGTCTTCCCGCCAAAAAGCCTTTTATGTTATCCACTGTAGTACGTAGAATCCGCTCAAGAGCCTCTTGGCTGTAGAAACCAATATGTGGCGTGACCACTACGTTTTCCCGCCGAAGCAAAAGGTGAGCCCGAAGTACCGGTTTCAGCTTCTCCTCGGCTTCAGGCATATGAGGTAAAGCCCACTCTTCCTGGATTAATTCTTCGCCTTAATCAAATGATATGTGGCAGACGTCAACGGGACATGTAATGTAACGATATCTGATTTCCTAAGTAGGTCTTCCAGACTGACGTAACGAAATCCTGGGATCTCAGCGACCAGGGCCTGTGGGCGGATATCGTGGGCAAGTACCTCCATATCAAATCCTTTGGCAATACGAATAACCCGAAGGCCGATACGGCCGGCACCCACTACACCAAGCGTTCTGCCCTTAAGATCGAATCCGCGAAGACCTTCAAGGGAGAAGTCTCCGCGAATAGTTCTAAGATAAACTTTTTGAAGGTTTCTGGATAGTGGAAGAATCAACGGGAAAGTATGTTCCACTACGGTATTCTCGCCGTAGCCCGGAATATTGCATACCAGTACCCCACGTTGCAAACAAGCCTGGAGGTCGATATGATCATAACCTGTAGAGCGAGTTACTATCAGCTTTAAGTGCGGCATGCGTTCTAACGTCTCGGCAGTAATATGTGATCGAATAAATACGGAAAATATTTCCGCCCTACTGATTTCCACAGTACTATTTGGGCCGAGAGGCTCTTTGAAAAAATGTACATCTAAACCGCAATCAACAAGCTCTCGAGCGAGATATTCAGCTTCGTCCGGTCGCACTTCGAAGAAAAGGGCGGTTGGCATACAGGCTTGGCGTTCAGGTTCTTAGCGAATTTGTGAAGCCTCGGCCAGTGTCTCTTCGGGCATGGTGCTGTCGCTGATTTTATAGAGCCCAAAGGGCACCGGTTCACCCACAGCCCAGCCCCCGTGCTGGAGGCGCTCGCCCGCCTGGCGGGCCCGTTCAACCACCGCCCGGCCGAGGGGAAGCTGGGTCGACTCCCACTGTTGCAGGGCCTTTACCACGTCGTAGCCGCAGGCCTTGAGGGCCAGCGCCAGCCGGTAAGCATCTTCGGCCGCCTTGGCCGTCCCGGCCGCCGCGTGGGGCCGGGCCCGGAAGGCGGCATCCCCCAGCAGGCACGCCCGGCCGAAGGCCATCCGGGGAACCTCCACGTCGAAGATGACCTCGATAAAGGGCTCTCGGGTAAGGCCGATGATCTCGGCGAAGGGGGCTGGAAGCTGGTCTTCGGCGTCGGCGTGGAGCCTTCGAATGTGCCTTTCGGCCACAAACCCGGCCGGGACCGAGGTGGTGAACCGCTGGCCGTTCCGGCCGATGAGTAGGTCGGCCAGCCCCTCCGGGGGCACATTGCGATACCAGAGCCAGTTGGTGAGCCGCCGGCCGGGCTCCACGGCCCCGTCTTTGCTGGGGATGGGGTAGGCCAGGGTGTGGCCCTCCGGCAAAATATAGTAAGTTATCGCCTCGTGGAAGAGGCCGAAGGTCTCGGGCCGCAAGGCCTCCTCGCTTACGGTGCCCCTCCAGGCGATGTAGCCGGCATACTGGGGCCGGCATTCGGGCAGAAGGAGGCGGCGGCCCACCGAATTGACCCCGTCGGCGAAGACCGCCAGGTCGCCCCGCTCCACCCGGCCGGTGGCGAACCGGACCGTGACTCCCGCCTCGTCCTGCTCGAACCCAATGCACTCCTGGCCTAGGTGATAGCGGTCCCGCCCGAAGCAGGCGAGAAGCCCCCGGTAAAGGACGTTGTAGGCAGAGGACCACCAGGAGGCCGGGGTTGTCGAAACGACCCGGCCCGCCCGGTCCAGGTACTGCAAGCGGCGGATGGGGGCGCTGGTTTTTCTGATGTCGAGAATCTTCTTGACTAGAAAGTACCGGACGGTGGCCGGGTTGAGCATGATGCCGGCCCCCCGGTCCTCCAGCAGGGCCGGGGAGCGCTCGAAGACGTCGACGTCGCAGCCCACCTCCCGCAGCCACACCCCGGCGCTGAGGCCGCCCAGGGAGCCGCCCACCACGATTACCCGCAGGGGTCTTGCCGGGGTTTCCAAAGGACCAACCTTTAAAGGGCTACCGTGCACCACTCCCGGCCGAAGTCGCCCAGGCCCTCGCAGCCGGTGGGGGTTACCACCACGGTGTCTTCCAGCTTGACGTGGCCCACCTCGGGGTGGCGGTACTCGGCCTCGATGGAGATAACCATGCCCGGCTCCAGCTGCCCGTCCGCCTCGGCGTTAAAGACGGGCAGCTCGTTGCTCACCAGGCCGAGGCCGTGGGCGATGAAGTTGCCCAGCTCCCCCCAGCGGTTGGCCCGGATGGCCTCCCAGCCGAGCCGGTGGACCTCCCGGCAGGCGACGCCGGGGCCGATGGCATCCCGGACCCGCCGCTGGACCTGCAGGCACCCCTCGAAAAGCTCCAAAGCCAGGACCGGTGGCTCCCCCATGGAAGCCATCCGGGAGAGGTCCGAAAGGTAGCCTTCTAGCTCCGCCACGGTGTCCACGTTGATAATGCGGCCCGGGTCCCAGGTTCGGTCAGAGGGAAAGCGGTTGTAACTGGGGCCGATCCCGGCAAAGGTGAAGATGCGGTGGATGCCCCGGTTCGTCATCTCCAGCTCCAGCCGGACTTCGACCTGCCGGGAGGTTTCCCCGGGCCTGGCGGCCTTCAGGGTGGCGTGGATGGCCTCGGCCGCCCGTTCGTGGACCTGCCTGAGTAGGTCCACCTCGCGGGCGGTTTTGACGGCCCGGAGCCTGGCCAGGAGGTCGGTGGCGTCGGCGAAGGCCGCCTCGGGAAGTTCCCGCCGGAGCACGTCAAAGGCCTCGACCGGAAGGAAGGGGCGCTCGATGCCGATTCTGGCCCCGGCCAGGCCCAATTTCCGGACGACGCCGGCCGCCGCCTCGGCCACCACCCCGGCCACCCGGCCCCGCAGCTCGTGGACCCAGTGACGATTCTCCACCCACATGGGCCCGAAAACTTCCAGGGCCTGTACTTCGTCCACATCGGGCACGGAAACCCCCACGTAGAAGGCCTGGTCGGGCCGGCCCCGGGGGATTCCCACCACCGGCATGTACTGGGAAAGACCGATGGCCTCCAGCCGCTTGAAGGTAGGTAGAAAATAGCCCCCGGTCAGGTACCGGACGTTGTGGCGGCTGGTGGCCAGAACCAGGTCCAGACCGGCCTCGGCCATCAGCCGGTCGAGCTTCTCCAGGTCGAAGGGCGCCATCGGGCTCGCCTCCTTTCAGGCTACGGCAGGTAAAACGCTGCGGGCAAAGCTGCCGAGCATCCGCACCATATGCTCCACGTCGGCGCAAGCGTAAAGGTCGAAGGTTACGTATTCGGCCCCGAGGTCCCGGACGAAGCGGAGGTCGGCGGCCACCTGGTCCGGGGCCCCCTCGAAGAGGGCCCGGTCGGGTCCCGCCGGCCGGTCGGTCAGGTTGAGCAGGTTCCGGGGGCAAAAGGCCGGCGACGTCCGGCCGAGCCTTTCGGCTTCGGCCCGCACCATCTCAAGGCCCTGCTTCATCTGCTCGCGGTTAAGGCCCAGCGGGTGCCAGGCATCCCCGGAGGTGACCACCCGCCGAATGGAGGCCTTTGTAACATTAAAGGGCGAGCAGGCCACCCACACGGGCGGGTGGGGCTGCTGGACAGGCCGCGGGGCAAAGCCGACCTTCTCGAAGGCAAAGTACCGGCCGGCAAAATCCACGGATTCGGCCGCCCAAACGGCCTTTATGATGGCCAGGTACTCGTCGCTTATCCGGCCACGTTCTTTGAAGGGGATGTTTAAAACCTTAAACTCGGCCTCATCCCAGCCGACCCCCACACCGAAAATTAGCCGGCCGCCCGACACCTGGTCGACCGTGGCCGCCGCTTTGGCCACCGCCAGCGGATTACGGTAAGGAAGGACGACCACACTCGTTCCCAGCCGGATGCTGGAAGTTTTTCCGGCCAGGTAGGCGAGCAGAGCCAGCGGGTCCGGCCAGGATGGGCCGTAGTGCTCCACGGTGGCAGGCATGGCCACCACGTGGTCGGGGATGAAGACCCCGTCAAAGCCAAGCTCCTCCGCCCGGCAGGTAAGCATCTCGGCATCCCGAACAGACAGCCGCCAGATGGGCAGGATGATGCCGAACTTCACCTTGCACCTCCTGGTCAAAGGTCACGGCCGGCGGGACCGGGCTTCGTCGACCCAGCGCAGAATCTTCTCCGGGGTTATGGGAACCTCATTCACCCGGACCCCGAGGGGCGCCAGGGCGTCCTCGATGGCGGCGGCCACCACCGCCGGGGTCATCATCCGGCCCCCTTCCCCGCCCCCCTTGATCCCGTGGGGGGTGAAGGGCGAGGGGGTCTCGTGGTGGCCGACCTCCACCTTGGGTACCTCCATCGAGGTGGGTATCAGGTAGTCCATGTAACTGCCGGTGAGGAGCTGTCCATCCGGCCCGTAAACATACTGTTCGTAGAGGGCCGTTCCCAGCCCCTGGGCCACCCCGCCGATGATCTGGCCCGCCAGGGATCGGGGGTTGACCAGGGTACCGGCGTCGTGGACGGCCACGTATTTTAAAAACCTGTGCTGGCCGGTTTCGATGTCCACCTCCACCGCGGCGATGTGGCAGGCGTGGCCGACGAAGGGGTAGAAAACCCCCAGGTTTTTGCGGTCAGGGGAAGGCTTCGTCGTGTAGGGGTGGTCGAAGACGAAGTCGGCCTCGAGGCCGCTCTCCAGGTCAGGGGGCAGGTCCAGCTTGTAAAGATAGGCCAGGGTGGCCACCTCCTGGAGGGTCAAAAACTTTTCGGGCGCGCCCCGGGCCCGGATCTTCCCTTCGGCAAACTCCAGGTCTTCCGGGGCGATCTCCAGCTTGTGGCTGGCGATCTTAAGCATCTTTTCTTTGATCTTGCGGGCCGCCCCCTGCACCGCCCCGGCCACCATCACGGTGAAGCGGCTGCCCCCAGGGCCGGTCGCCGGCAGGGCCCGGGCGGTTCCGGAGTAGACCACGGTGACCTGGGCCGGGTCGACGTCAAACTCCTCGGCCACCAGTTGGGCCACCATCGTCTCCGGACTGTTGCCCCAGAAGGCCTGGGAGTAGAGAGTGGCGGTGATGTTCCCGGCCGGGTCCACGCTTAAGGTGACGCTCTCGGGGGTGGAGGTTATACCCGTAGGCTGGTCGAACCAGAACCAGAACTCGGTGGCGCTGAAGACGCTCCGTTCCTGGGCGGTGATAAGGCCAATCCCCACGTAGCGGCCCTCAGCCCGGGCCCGCCGCTGCATCTCCCGCAGGCCCTCGTAATCGGCCAGCTCCAGGGCCTTCTGGAGGACCGCCGGGTAGTTGCCGCTGTCATACATATTCCCCGTCGGGATAAAGTAGGGGAATTCGTGGGGCTGGATGAAGTTTTTGCGCCGGATCTCCACCGGGTCCATCTTAAGCTCCCGGGCAACCAGGTCCACCATGCGCTCCACCATCCAGTTGGTCACCTCGGAGCCGAAGCCCCGGTAGGCCCCCTGCTGGCACTTGTTGGTAAGGACGGCGTAAAGCTCGTACTGCAGGCTCCTGATCTTATACGGCCCCACCACCTGGGCCAGGGAGTTGCCGTGGGTGCCGACCCCAAACTGGATGTAGGCCCCGTAGTCGTCGATGACCTTGATGCGCATACTGCGCAGGGTCCCGTCCCGCATTGCCGCCATCTCCACCTCGTAGAGGCGGTCGGAACCGTGGTGGTCGCACGTAGAGATATTGTCGAGGCGGTCCTCGATGAATTTCACCGGCCGGCCCACCAGCTTGGCCAGCATCCCGGCCAGGATGGGGACCCGCACGGCCCAGAACTTGGAACCGAAGCTACCCCCGGCCGGGCAGGGGATCATATCCAGCTTGTTGGACGGAATTTTCAGGGTGTTGGCCACCAGGAAAAGGAGGTAAGTAAAGGTCACCGAGTTGCAATAAATGGTCATCATTCCGGTGGCCGGGTTGTAGTGGGCTACGGCCCCCACCGTCTCCAGGGGCTGGGCGCCCGACCGGTGCCAGCGAAGCCGGTCCCGGACGATAACCTCAGCCTCGGCGAAATCCCGCTCGACGTCCCCGAAAACGAAGGTGCGGCTGTAGGCCACGTTCGAGCCCATGGGCTCATGCACCAGAGGCGCCCCGGGTTTCATCGCCTCTTCAGGGTCTACCACCGGCGGCAGGGGCTCATACTCCACCTCAATGAGCTCGCAGGCATCCTCCGCCGTATACCGGTCGACGGCGACCACGGCCGCCACCGGTTCGCCCACGTACCGGACCTTGTCGACGGCCAGGAGCCACCAGGTGTGCTTCGACGGGTCAGGCCCGAAGTCCGGCATTGGATTCGTAAGCTCGGTGACCTCCTTGCCGGTGACCACGGCCAGAACCCCGGGCAGGCTCCTGGCCTTGCTTACGTCGATGGACTTGATCCGGGCGTGGGGCAGGGGGCTTCGCAGAATTGCGGCGTGGACCATCCCGGGCAGGACGATGTCGTCCACATACCCACCCCGACCCAGGAGAAACCTGGGGTCCTCAACCCGGCGGATGCTTTTGCCAACCCACCTGCGAGCAGGCGCCTGAGTTGCCATTTCTTACACCTCCTTAGCGCGCCGGCGCGCCGCTGGCCATCCGGACGGCCGCTTCCTGGATGGCCTCAATAATGAACTGATAGCCGGTGCACCGGCACAGGTTGCCGGCGATGGCCTCCCGAATCTCGTCCTCGGTGGGGTTCGGATTCTCCTGCAGGAACTCGTAGGCCCGCAGCAGCATGCCCGGTGTGCAGAAGCCGCACTGGAGTCCCTGCTTTTCCCAGAAGGCCTCCTGGAGCGGATGAAACTGCGAATCCCGGGCCAGACCCTCCACGGTCATGATCTCGGCGCCGTCGGCCTGGACGGCAAAGAGCAGGCACGACCGGACCGTCCGCCCGTTCATGATCACCGTGCAGGCCCCGCAGACCCCATGCTCGCAGCCGAGATGGGTACCGACCAGGCCGAGGTCCTGGCGCAGGAAGTCCGCCAAAAGCCGGCGGGATTCAACCGTGGCCTCGTAGGGGGTTCCGTTTACCGTGACCTTGACCCGGTGAAGGTCAGCCATCGCACTTACCTCCTTTCTCTAGCCCGTTCGGCTGCCGCCAGGAGGGCCCGGCGCACGAGAACCGCCGCCACCCGCCGGCGATACTCGGCCGAAGCGTGGATGTCGGAGCTCGGCTGGGCTTCCTGGGCGGCCAGTTCCCCGGCCTCCCGGAACCGGTCCTCGGTGGGGGCCGCCCCCTGCAAAGCCGCCTCGGCCTGCCGGGCCCGGACCGGCGTCGGACCGGCCCCGCACAGGACCACGGAGGCTCGCTCGATGGTGCCGTCCGCGGCCAGCCTGACCAGGGCCGCAACCCCGACGATGGCGAAATCGCCGTGCCGGCGGCAAAGCTCTAAAAAGGCGTAGCCGGTCCCGGGGGCCGGGACGGGAAACCGCACTTCGGTCAGCAGTTCGTCAGGGGCCAGGGCGGTGGTGAAGGGCCCGACGAAAAAGTTTTCGGCGGGCATGGTGCGGCTTCCACGCCCGCTCCGGATGACCAGCTCGGCACCGAGGGCCGCTGCCGCGGCCGGAAGTTCGGCCGCCGGGTCGGCGTGGGCAATGGAGCCCCCGACGGTGCCCCGGTGGCGGATGGTGGGATGCCCCACCAGCTTAAGGGCCTCCACCAGGAGGGGCACGGCCGCCCGGACCAGGTCCGACTGCTCGGCCTCGAACTGGCGGGTCATCGCCCCAACGGCCAGGGTCCCGTCCTCCCGGCGTATGTACGCCAGGTCGGGAATGCGGTTAAGGTCGACAAGGCAGCGCGGTTTGGCCAGGCGGAAGTTCATCAGGGGGACCAGGCTCTGGCCGCCGGCCAGGGGCTTGGCATCGGAGCCATACTGGCCCAGCAGGGAGACCGCCTCATCCAGGCTGTGCGGGGCGAAATAGGTGAAGGGCGCCGGTTTCATCTGGCCCTCCCGCTGACGGAATCTGACCGATTATGGCCCCGGAGCCGGGGCCCTGTCAACATTGTGCTTTGCGGCACAACCCGGCCGGGGCCTACGGCCCAAGCCCTTCTTCCAGGATGGCCACGACCCGGGCCCATCCGCCGCTGGCCCCTTTTAGCTTGACCGGAAAAGCAAAGACCTTAAAACCGAAGGGCACAGGGATCTCGTCCAGGTGGCACAGTTTCTCGATCTGCAAGTATTCCTGTTCCCGGCCGAAGATGTGGGCTTCCCAGACCACCGACTTATGGCCCCGCCGGGCCTCCTCGGCCATGATGTCGAAGGGCCGGTCCAGCCCCCAGGCGTCGATGCCGATAACCTTAACCCCCTGACCCACCAGCCACTCCACCGCCGACCGTCTCAGGCCCGGGTGCATCAGGTCGTAGCCCGGCTCATGGAAGTGTTTCCAGGTGTCGGTTCTTACAAGAACGATGTCGAAAGGCTTGAGGGTGTAGCCGATCCGCCGAAGCTCAGCCTGAACGTCTTCGGCGGTGATCCCCTCGCCCCGCCGCTTGTGGGTCATGTTGAGGACGACCCCATCCCCGAAGCACCACCGGAGGGGGACTTGGTCGATGGTCCGGGCCGGGCGCCCGCCGGAAAGGGGACCGTAATGATACGGGGCGTCGACGTGGGTGCCCGAGTGGGTGGAAAGGGTCACCGTTTCGGCCGCCCACGCCAGGCCGTCGGGCCAGTATTCGGCCCCGAGGCCGAAGCGGCGCTCGGCCACCTGGACGGACCGGGCGTGGTCGGAGTACTCGATTCGGTGGGGGAGGGGCTCAAAGGGGCTGGTCTCGTTGGAAAGACTCTGGCTTAGGTCTATAACAGTAATGCGCTTGCCGTTTTGAACAAAAACCTCGGCCATGGGCTTACTCCGTGGGCTTGGTTTTTACCGGATAACCCGGTTTCTAAGGACGCCGATGCCGCTTACTTCAAGCTCGACCACATCCCCGGGCTTAAGGAAGCGGCCCAGCTCAAGGCCGCAGCCGTTGCCGACCGTACCCGACCCGATAACGTCGCCCGGGGCAAGCATCTCGCCGGCGGAAATATGCTCGATGATCCGGTCGAACCTCCAGTAAATGGTTCCGGTATTGCCCCGGGACCAGACTTCGCCATTCACCCGGGCAACCATCTCCAGGTTGTAAAGGTCCGGAACCTCATCCATGGTTACGACCCACGGGCCCAAAGCGTAGGCGAAGTCTTTACCTTTGGCCGGCCCCAGGCCGACAGCCATCTCCTTGGCCTGGATATCCCGGGCGCTGAAGTCGTTTAGAATGGTCACGCCGTAGATGTGCCGGTGGGCCTCAGCCGCTGGGATATCCTGACCTCCTGGGCCGATGACGATAGCGATTTCCAGCTCGTAGTCTATTACCTGCGAGTAGGCCGGCCAGCGAATATCGGCGTCGGGTCCGACCACCATCAGCGGATTGCCCTTATAGTAAACGGGCAGCTCGTACCAGGCCGGAGGTACGGGCAGGTTAAGCCTAGCGTAGGCGTTCTTGGTGTGCTCTTCAAAGGCCAGGCAGTCCCGCAAAACCTGGGGAAGGACCGGGGCCAACAGCCGCACCCCTGACAACGGGTAGATAACCGGAGCCCCGGCGGGACCGAGGGCAAATTCCAGCGCCCGTCGGGCCTGGTCGAGGCCCCAGGTGCCCAAGGCAATAAAATCCCGCATATTGGGTGCGAAGATTTCGGCGGCAACCTGTTCGGCCCGGGCCGGGTCTACCCCTTGGCTGCGGCGGAGGGCGGCATAGGCTGCCGCCAGGTCCACCACCTGCGTCCCGGATGGGTCGAGGGCACCGATGCGGGCCACCGACCCAAGCTGGGTGTCCACCTGAAACCTGAGCAGCCGCATATGGCCTAATCCCCACGTGTATGCTTGCCGCTACCCAATAGTACTACGTTTTACAGCGGGTCCGCTCGGGTCTGGTAAATTCCCGCGCGGCCACCGGGCCGCCGACTTCGCCCGGATCCGGCCGAGATCCCCGGCAGGGGATGGCCCCGGCCTCGTCTCCATATGGAAGGTCAGGTGTAGACCTAAGTTCCTGAGCATTGAGTTTTAGACTCGGTCCCTTCAAGTAGCCGCACGACTTCACCGACGGCTGCTTTGAGCTCGGCGACCGTCGGGAAAACTAGACATAAATCCCTTGGCGATTTATGTCTAGTTTGGGCATCAAGAACCCTTTTATCCGCCGCCAGATGCGGGCTGTACCGGGGCAGGTATCCGTTCC
>Ga0197143_1001161_pt1 | contig 23377 bp, 19 predicted proteins | sample GBS70_MetaG_FD_148603 | JGI IMG/M metagenome (GOLD analysis project Ga0197143, IMG submission 148603) | Sediment microbial communities from Great Boiling Springs, Gerlach, Nevada, United States - GBS 70_MetaG | ecosystem: Environmental > Aquatic > Thermal springs > Hot (42-90C) > Sediment...
TAGTAATAGTAAAGTCGCTACTTTTTTTTTTCGGCATTTCTTTTTGTCTTTAATCTTATTGCTTCTTTCTTGTTCTGTTTTATTATCTTCCCGACTTTCATTTGCTGACAAAAAAAAATCTGTATTGCAAATCCTGATTTCTGACATATCATTTGAGGCACAAAGAAAAAGTGAGGAGTTCCCAAAAATAATCGTTGGAACCGCAGTAGCCCTAACTATTTCTATACCATTATCTCTTGCTGATCAGTATGTGAGAGACTTTGTTTTATCTTCTTATAACAAAACGAAAGATTTAGGAGAAATTATGAGTTTTTTAGGTGAAGGAACTTTCCTTATTCCTTTTTCTGTTGCGGGTTATATTTTTGGTTTCGTTTCAGATAACGAAAAAATAAGATTAGGATTTATGAGGGCTATTTATAATTTGGCTTTTACGACCTTTTTAGTTCAATCTCTAAAATTTTTAGGCAGGGAAAGACCATCCTGGACAGAATACCAATATTCTTTTTCCCCTTTGAGATTTAGGAATAGATGGAGGTCTTTTCCATCAGGACACTCCCAGGCAAGCTCAGCTGTATATTTCACCATAGCCGAAAATGTCTGTGAGAGTAAATTATGTTCTTCTGTGTTTTATTCGCTTCCATTCATAGTAGGTGCGGGAAGAATTCTTGTAAATGATCACTGGCTTTCTGATGTTGCTGGTGGTATAATAATAGGATTTTCTTTTGAAGTTTTTTGAAGCTTTTTCCTATTTTATTTTTCAACTACCTTTTCTGATTTTTTCAAGTTCATCTAATAATTTTCTGAGGAGTTCGTGAGGGTATTCGGAGTCTTTGGAGAACCAGATTCTATCTTTGACTTGGTTTTCAAACCAATCAATTTCAGATTGAGAAGGTTTAACAAATTTTATACCCATATCCCTAATTTTTTTGAGAGCAGAATTATTTCCTTCCCTTATTTTTTGGCTTATTAATTTTCTGTTTTCTTTGAATTTTCTTTCAAGTTCATTTCTCACATTTTCTGGAATACTTTCCCAGGTTTTTAGGTTTATTATTAGAGCTCCCGCTTCAAATCTGTAAGGAAGATCTATTACAGTTTTTGCGATTTTACACCATTGTAACGCTATACAACCCATGGGGCTTACATCAAATGTTTCCACCATTCCGGTTTCAAGGCCGGCAAGAACATCTGGAACTAAAACGAAGATTGGACTCGTTCCGAATATTTTTGCAACATTTTGTATGACTCTTTCTTCTTTCCAGCCCCAAAAGCGTGTTTTACCTAAATCTTTTAGACCATTTATATCTTTTCTTGTTGTGAAAAAATATGAGAAACCTTGTTCTGTGAGAAGTAGCAATTTAAAACCTCTTTTTTCATAAATCTTTTCAAACTCGGAAAGAAACTTATTCATTACTATGTCAAGTTCATCGTAGTTTCTAAAAAGCATAGGAATATCAAGTACGCCGAGTTCGTGCGCTGTTTTTTTTATACCCACCGTTGTAAAACCTCCACCGTGAAGCTGTCCAATCCTTATTTTTCTTATCATTTCATCCTCGTCTCCCATAGTTCCTCCCGTGTATAATACGAACTTAACTTCTGAATTTTTTGTTGTATCAATTATTATATCATTTATTATTTTGATCCAGTCTGAATCAGCAGGAGCGAGGGTTCCTATTTTTATCGTCAAACCAAGAGACTCTTGATATAAGCACAGAGCTATTGATATGGTTAAGAGAGTTATTTTGACCGACATAAATGATTTAATTCTCAACTTTTTTCTCCTCATCATACACATTAACCTTAATTATTTTGTTTGCCTTTTGTTTTTTTTGAGTGCATCTAAATTTTTTTTGAGAAAAAATTTGAACAAACGGTCAAATTATTGAAATTAGCTAATTTTCATCCTAACTGCAAAAATTATAGAGATAAGCAAAAATTTTGTCAAGAAGCAGTGATTAGAAAATAAAAATTAAACAAACGAGAAAAAAAGGAGGTGTTTCTTTTATGAAAGTGTTTGTAAGGGGAGCATATTATGACCCTGTTGTAAAAGAAAGGCAAGGAGAAACTTATAGAGAGGTTTTATTTCGTGTTTTCAAAAGAGTATTGGAGGATGCCGAAGTTTCACCAGATGATGTAGATGGTGTGGTTTTCACTCCTCCTTCTCTTGGCGGAGTAAGGCAACACTTCATGCATGCCCATCATATGGGGCACTATCTTGGGAAAAAATTCAAGGTTGAAGTTATGGTTGAGAACGGCGGAAGCACGGCCGCTCTCGCTTTAAGATATGGTATGCTTGAAATTCTTTCGGGAAGATGTAATGCAGTTTTTGTGGTCGGGATGGATGATAGAGGAGACCGAATCCCAGAGGGAATGGAATTTCCTCATTTCATATATGATATAACATTAACTCAAATAAATCTTTATGGTCCGTTTGACTCCATGTATGGAATTGGAGCTCCTATTCCGTATTATGCTATGGCTGGGCAAAGATATATGGTTGAAAAAGGGGTTAGTAGGGATGATTTGAACTGGGTAGCAGTAAGATTAAGAGAACATGCTGAAAAGAACGAAAAAGCTCTTTTGAGACAAAGAATAAACCCAGAAGATGTTATTGCTTCAAAAGATATATGTCCTCCTCTTTATCTTCACGATTGTTCTATTTTTGCATCAGGAGCAGCAGGTGTTCTCCTCACTTCCGAAAATTTTGAGAAAGCAAATCCATCTAATAAAAAAAGAAAAATTCAGATAAGAGGATACGGTGAATTCCATACTCCCACATCTTTTCTACCTAACCAATTTGAGTACATACCTTACTATTCCGAAGCTCTGAGGAAAGCTACTAGTGAAGCTTTCTCGCAGGCAAAAATAACTCAAAAAGATGTTGATGTAGTAGAAATATATGGAGTTTTCTCCACTACTGAACTTACTATACTTGAAGATATGGGATTTTTTAATGAAGGGAAAGCGGTGTATGCTTTTAAGGAGGGGAGAGTTGGTCCTGATGCAGAGCTATACGTTGATCCTTCCGGGGGTAGAGTAGCATGCGGACATCCGGCGGGTGCTACACCTTTGATAGAAGTTTGTGAAGTAGTTCATCAGTTGAGGGGGGAAGCTGGTATCAGGCAAAAGAAAGGCAGATGCGACATCGGAGTTGCCCAAGCCGAACACGGTATGCTAAATGGTGCTGTTGTTTTTGTATTTGAAGGTCTTTAAATCTGAATTTGAAATCTTGAAATTTTACTGAAAAGAAACTGAAACATAAGCTCCGGCACCATAGCCTTGTCTTGCATTACCATTTTGCCCTATTGCTCCAAATCCAAATACACTGATTTTTGGCTCAATTGGTTTAGTCGGAATAGAGATAACGAGATGTATTTGAGGTTGAAACACTAATTTTTTAAGGTTCTCGTATATTCCACCAAGTTTTAGCTCAAAAAGGAGAATTTTGGGAATGAAATAAGTCCCTCCACCTAAAAATAAGAAAACTTCATTTTGAGTTGTATGGGGATAAAGTATGTTTATTTCTTTTTTATCTTTTGAGGGAGAAAATCTTGCTCCGCCGAGTACAGAAAGTTTTAAATTTAAGATACCAAATTTAAAAAATACCATCGGACTTATTACTATCCTGTTTTCAGTAAAGGGGGTAGAACCTGTTGGAAATTCAAAAGATAGCAAAAAAGTTGGCATAGGAGATAAATCAAGTAAAGAGAGTTTGAAAGTTCCGGATATATCTGATAATTTTAGGTCCCCTTTTTCTGTCAGACCTGCCGGTATATCAGCTCTTAATCCAAAGATTTTGAGGAAAGAGAATTCTCCAAATGTGCCAATCAAGATATTTCTTTCGTAGTTTGAAATTTTTCTTTGAGATATAAAAGAAATTAGTCCTATTTCGCCTTTTACTTTTTGTTCATCAAAAAGCTCCGGGTACCCAAACGATATTAGAAGAGAAGATAAAATAAACTCTGCTAACATGCTTTATCAAATTTTACAAATCTTTTTCAAAACTTATGTTGTTCCATCTCCAAGTCTTTTTCCTTTGACTTTTTGATTTCTTCTTCTATTACCTTTTTTATTTCGCTGAATTTTGGTTCTACGAAAAATTGCTTTGTTTTTATGAGATTCATTGTCGCTTCCGGGTCTTTTAGTCCATGACCCGTTATTGTGCATACAACAACTGTATCTTTCATTTTGATTTTTTTGTTTTTGACCATTTTTATAAATCCTGCTATTCCTGCACATGGAGCTAGTTCGCAAAATATTCCCTCTTTTTCTCCCATGAACCTATATACGGATATTATTTCTTCATCACTTACCATATCTATTAGACCGTCTGATTCTTTTACGGCCAGCTCCGCTTTTTTCCAGTTTGCAGGATTCCCAATTCTTATAGCAGATGCGATTGTTTCTGGATTTTCTACGGGATGTCCCCTTACGATTGGTGCAGCTCCTTCTGCCTGGAACCCAAACATTTTTGGAGTTTCGTTTATCTTACCCAGTGCTTTGTATTGTTTATATCCTAACCAATATGCGTATATGTTCCCTGCGTTTCCTACGGGCAAAAAATGATAATCTGGTGCAAAACCTAATGTGTCGCAAACTTCAAATGCGGCTGTCTTCTGACCTTCTATTCTCCAAGGATTTATCGAATTGACTATAAAAAGACCGAAATCATCTGATATTTTTCTGACAAGCGAGAGTGCATCATCAAAGTTACCTTTTACTCTGATTATTCTTGCTCCATGGGCTACTGCTTGAATGATTTTCCCGGTTGCTACATTTTTTTCTGGAACAACTACAAACACCGGCAAATTAGCTCTTGCTGAGTAAGCCGCAGCAGATGCCGATGTGTTCCCGGTCGATGCACATATTGTCGCATGTGCGCCTATCTGTTTTGCTCTTGTTATCGCTACTGTCATTCCTCTATCTTTGAACGATGAAGTCGGATTTAGCCCTTCATATTTGAAGTATATTTTCCCGGAAAATCCCATATCCCTCAGTTCCTTTGCAAGGCAAACAGATTCTATAAGCGGTGTATTCCCTTCAAGCAATGTTACGGGTTCTATATTTATCTTTTCGCCTTCAACAGATATAAAATCTCCATATTCGTGAATTATCCCTTGCCATTTTCTCTGCTGAAAATTTCTATTTCCTTTTAAGTTATTATCTTCACTCCCCATAAGGTGAGATAAAAAAAGATGGTTATTATCTATTATTTAGTTATCTATTATTTATTTTAACGATTTAAGCTTATTTACATCAATACATCTTTTTGCTTATTACAATTTTTTTTGATATTGTATTGTAGATTTATCGTATTTGTCATCATAATCTTAGTATTTGTATTTATCATCATAATCTTATTGTTCAATATGGATAGCCAATAAAATAAATGGATAGTCAATAAAATAAAAAGTTTGCTTTTTGTTTGATTAGACTTTATTCACCACTGATGGGAGGTAAGATTTGACGAAAACTATGTCATTCATTTTGTTATTTGATGTTTTAATTTTAATTTAACTTTTTTTTAATTTAACTTCAATGTTTATTATTTTTTTTAATTTTTTTTTAATTCAATTTTTTGGTTGGTTTTAGCTTCTCAATTTGGCAATGGCTTTATATGATATGATATCTGATGCATTTCAGTTTTTATTCCTTAAATTGGCAACAATCAAATAATCAACAATTAGGAGATTATTTAATGGCATATTTCGGCGTTTTAGGAGGTTTTCTTTTTATCGTATAAGATACAATATTATCTATGGATACAATACAGCGAGGGTATTATATTAGACTTAGACAATTAAGGGGTTAAAGCTATTTTTGTAATTTTGTGTAAATTCAGTTTGCAGATGATTAATTTTTATTTTGATTGTTTTTATCTGCGCCTGTAGCTCAACAGGATAGAGCGTTGGACTTCGAATCCAAAGGTTGCGGGTTCAAGTCCCGCCAGGCGCACTCTCTCTTATTATTATATCAACCCATTGTATAACTCTCTTATTTTTTGAATTATGTTTGACCAATCAAATTTTTTTGCATATTCCTGACCGCGTAAAGCAAGCTCCTCCCTTAAATCTTCTTTGTAGTATAGTTCTACCATGGCTCTCGCGAGAGAATCCTCATCTTTCGGATCTACGATTATCCCGTATTTACCGTCTTCAAGAGTCTCCTTATAGCCTTCACAATTCCCAGCTATAACGGGTTTTCCAGAAGCCATAGCCTCTATTAGTACTATCCCAAAACTCTCTCCTCTCGTTGATGGGAAAACACATATATCTGCTGACTTATAAAGTTGAGCTAATGTCTCTGATGAAACTGAACCTACGAACCATACGTTTTTTTCTATATCCTCCGTTACAAACGAAAGATAGTATGTTAGCATACCTTCTCCAACTATTAAAAGACGAGATTCAGGGACTATTTTTTTGAATATTCTGTACGCTCTTATAAGATGTTTTACTCCCTTTCTTGGTTCAAGTCTTCCTACAAAAAGGATATTAAATTTGCCGTCTTGTAAAGATTTTAAAGGTTCAGCTTTTGCAAAAAAATCATAATTTATTCCGTTCGGTATAACTACTGTCTTTTCTTCTTCTATTCCGAATAGTTCCTTTACAATTCTCTGGGCGGATTTAGAAACGGTTATAACTTTTGAGATTTTTTTTCTGAGTATCTTTATTAACGGTTCTCCCATCTTCACAAGAATTTTTTCTGGCTCCTCTCTGAAAGCATGAAATGTGCAAACATTTCTTTCTGAGTTTTTTATGAAAAGGAAAGAAAAGGGAGTGTAAGGTTCGTGAGCGTGAATAATGTCAAATTTCTCTCTTTCAATAATATCCTTTACTTTGAAAGAAAGCGAAATAAACGTTATTGAACCATTATATATTATTGGAATTGGTTTCCCAACTTTTATTATATCCTCATTATCAAATTCACTCTGACCAAAATCCGGAGTTATAATTTTCACATCAAATCCGAGTTTTTTCAACCAAAGATACTTGTTCCATACATGATTTGTCACTCCGCCAACATGAGGGAAAAAATAAGGAGATACGATACCTATCTTTTTTATCTTGTTTTTCATATCGTGACTAAAAAATTTAACTTATTTCCAACAGCAAGTTTATTCATTATAATAAATCATAATTATGGAGACTGCAAAAACTTCTGATATTTCTGCATTTTTGTACAATCCGTCTGAAATTGAGGAAAAGTGGCAGAAAGTATGGGAAGAAAGGCGAGTTTTCAAACTCAAAGGTAAAGGAGAAAAAAAATATATCCTTGTTATGTTCCCTTATCCATCTGGTAGAATTCATATGGGGCATGTGAGAAACTACTCAATAGGCGACGCAGTAGCGAGATATTACAGAATGAAAGGTTACGATGTTCTTCATCCGATAGGATGGGACGCATTTGGCTTACCTGCTGAAAATGCCGCGATAGAGCATGGAATCCATCCAGCAAAATGGACCCAAGACAATATATCATATATGAAAAAGCAACTCAAAAGGCTTGGAATTTCTTATGACTGGGATAGGGAAATTGATACATCATCTCCCTCATATTACAAGTGGGAGCAGAAATTTTTTATTGAAATGCTGAAAAAAGGAATAGCTTATAGGAAGCTCGGGTATGTGAATTTTTGTCAAAAGTGTGATACCGTTCTTGCTAACGAGCAAGTTATAGCTGGAAGGTGTTGGAGATGTGATACTCTAATCATAAAAAAAAGAATGTGGGGATGGTACCTGAAAATAACTCAGTATGCTGATGAGCTTCTTGCTGAGCTTGACAACCTTGATTGGCCGGAAAGAGTAAAAAAAATGCAGAGAGATTGGATAGGTAGATCAGAAGGTGCAAAAATCCTTTTCCCAATAGACGGAATGGAACAAAAAATAGAGATCTTTACAACGAGACCAGATACAGTTTTCGGGGTTACATTTATGGTTCTTGCACCAGAGCATGACCTCGTATTTGACATAACTACTGCTGATAGAAAAAAAGAAGTTCAGAATTTCTGTGATGAAGTTTTCAGAATGAGCAGAGAAGAAAGAGGAACGAAACTTCTTGGAGTATTTACTGGAAGATATGCGGTGAATCCATTTACAGGTGAGAAAGTGCCCATATGGGTGTCAAACTATGTTTTGCCAGACTACGGAACAGGAGCTATAATGGCTGTTCCGGCTCACGACGAGCGAGATTTTGAGTTTGCAAAAAAGTTCGGATTGAAAATAAAACCAGTGATATTTCCTTACGAGGGAGAACATGATTTCCAGAAAAAAGCTTATACAGGGAAAGGAAAACTTGTAAATTCTGGAGAGTTTTCAGGACTTGACTCCCAAGAGGCAAAAAAGAAAATAACAGAATTTGCAAAAAATAACGGGTTTGGAGACTTTGCTGTAAGCTACAAATTAAGAGATTGGGGAATATCTCGTCAGAGATATTGGGGAGCTCCCATACCAGTTATTTACTGTGAAAAGTGCGGTATGGTCCCAGAAAAAGAAGAGAATTTACCGGTTATCTTGCCTCCCAGAATGGAAGATATGGAAGAGTGGAGTAAAATAAAGTGTCCATATTGCGGCTCTTATGCAAAAAGAGAAAAAGATACTATGGACACATTCGTTGAATCTTCATGGTATTTTCTCGGCTATCTTTCAGGAAATATAGAAAAAGTTGATTTCTCATCCGAACCATTTAATCCAGATCTTGTGAAAAGATATATGCCAGTTGATATGTATATAGGGGGTGTGGAGCATGCGGTTTTACATCTTCTCTATGCGAGATTTTTCACAAAAGTTCTTCGTGACCTCGGATATATAGAAATCTCTGAGCCTTTTTCTAAACTTGTAACGCAGGGTATGGTGATAAAAGACGGAGCGAAGATGTCAAAATCGAAGGGAAATATTGTTGATCCAGATGATGTCGTGAGGGATTTTGGAGCAGATACTGCAAGAAGTTTTATTCTTTTTGCTGCACCTCCCGAAAAGGACCTTGAATGGTCATGGCACGGTGTAAATGGGGTTTTCAGATTTCTCAACAGAGTTTGGAACTCTTTTATTAAGGCAAAAGATTTGATAACAAAACAGATGAAAGAAAAAAATATTCAAGTTTTAGATGAGAAAATTTTAGATGATAAAAATGTTCTAATTGACGTTGATAACGAACATTTAATCTCTTTGCGAAAATCTTATGCCAATTGTATTTTGTCTGCTGATAAAGATATAGGGGAACTTGGATTCAATACAGCTATTGCAAGACTTATGGAGTTTATAAACTATTTTGAGGATTTCCTCAAATCTAATCCAGCTTTAAATAAAAAAGAAGATGCACTTTGTCTTTTGGGAATGATGTTAGGTTTTCTCAAAGTTCTCTCCATTTTTGCTCCACATATATCAGATGAGCTTTTCCATATTTTGAAAAAGGAATTTGAAGAAAAAGAATATGAAAAGACAATCCTTGAAGAAAACTGGGTATATGTAGATGGACTTCAAAAATTTACAATTGAAGAATCATTATCTATTCCGGTTCAGATAAATGGCAAACTCAGAGGAGAAATTACAATAAAAAGAGGGGCAGAGGAGGATGAGGTTCTCAAATTAGCTATGCAAAATCAGAAAATTTCAAAATATCTTGGCGGCAAGCAGATAAAGAAAGTGATATTCATAAAAGATAAAATTATAAATATCATAGTGTAAGTTCTTCTAAGTAAATCATATCATCAGATATTCTTTCATCAGAGATTCTTTCTTATCGTGTTATCACTCTGATTTTGCCGATTATCTTACTGATAACTCTGTCTTCTCATATTTTCTCAGAAAACCTTTCTTCGTTGGGTTTTTAAGGAAATTGCAGAAATCCGAAAGAATGGCAGAGTTATTATCTATCCTCATTATTTCTTCTATAACTTCATCTATTTTTAAAGATAAATCGAGATAAATTTTCAGAGCTTTTTTGAGCTTTTCTATCTCATCTGATGAAACTCCTGCTCTGCGCAAACCAACGAGATTTAGTCCGGCTATACGCGGATCAACTCCGACAACCAAAACAAAAGGGGGTACATCTTGATTTAAAAATGATGCAGCACCGACCATTACAAGTTTTCCAACTCTTACAAATTGGTGCGAACCTGAGTATCCACCAAAAACAACTTTATCCCCTACTTCGGTATGTCCTGCAAGTGCAGCAAAGCTTGTTATAACGCATTCGGAACCAACTTTGCAATCGTGCGCAATATGAGCATAAGCCATAATGAAGTTTCTTGAACCAATCTGCGTTATTCCTCCCCCTTCTTTTGTCCCTCTATGAACTGTTGCAAACTCACGTATTATGTTTTCGTCTCCTATTTGAACAAAAGTTTCCTCATCCTTGTATTGAATATGTTGAGGAGGTGTTCCTATGACTGCGTAGTGGTAAATTTTATTTCTCTTACCTATCTTCGTATTTTTTTCTATAATAACTCCATGACCTATATATGTTTCATCTCCTATCTCGACATTTTCTCCTATGAATGCGGTTTCAGAAATAAAAACATTTTTCCCTATTTTTGCTGATGGATGTACCATCATCATCTTTTGAATTTTATCTAAAACTTTTTCTAAAAACTGAATAATAAATAAATTAAATAAATAAATTCCGATTTTAGGCTGATAAAAGTTATTTTCAAAAGAAAAGTTCAGTCAGAATACTAAATTTTCAGTTTATGATAATAAAGCATTCATTCCCATTTGTGGGAAAAGAGGAAGTGAAGGAAGTTGAGAGGATTATAAAAGAGGGGATATTGTCTGCTGGGAAAATAGTTGAAAAATTTGAGAGAAAGATATTGAAGTTTGTGGGCACAAAATTTTCGGTTGCTGTAAATTCAGGTTCGGCATCGCTATTTTTGATATTGAAATTTTTGCCAAAAGTTTTCCCTGAGCTTAGCGGAAAAAAGAAAGTTATCATACCTTCTTTTGCATGCCCGGCTATTTCAAATGCAGCTCTATTTGCAGGATATGAACCAGTATTTTCTGATATAAATCTTGATACCTTTGCCTTAGATTTTGATGACGTAAAAAAGAGAATAACTCCGGATACATTAGCGATAGTATATATTCACTCTTTTGGAATATGTAATGATTTGAAAGATTTTATTAGCCTCGGAGTTCCAGTAGTAGAGGGGATAGCTCAATCATTTGGAGGTAAGGTAAATGGTAAATTTGTGGGTTCTTATGGTGTAGCTTCATTTTCTTCTTTTTATGCTACGAAAGTTATAACGACCGCTGAGGGAGGTTCTGTTTTCTCTGATGAGAAAAAACTTATAGACAAGATAAAGGATTTTATAGATTACGATAAAAAGGATTATGAGCCAGATCAGTTCAGATTTAACTTTAAAATGTCGGATATACAAGCCGCAATAGGGTTAGCCCAACTGAAAAAGATCTCATTTATTTTAAAGACGAGAAAAAATTTGGGGCTTTACTATATAAAAAAACTTCACAACCTTGAAAGATTTTTAAAAATTCCATCAAAGGAAAATAATATATTTTTCAGATTCGTTGTTCTTACAGATGGTAGGGTAAAGGCTGAAAGTGTTATTGAATTTATGAGAAAAAAAGGTATAATGGCAGATAAACCTATATGGAAACCTCTCCATTATTTTTATGGAAATGGTTCCGATTTAAAAAATACAGAATTCGCTTATGAACACGGTATATCTTTACCTATACACCTTTCGATTACAAAAAAGCAAATTGATTTTATATCATATATTTTGGGTAAAGCGTTGCAAACGCAGATGAATAAAACGGGGGATAAAAATTTTTAATGAAACATTATAATAAAAAAATAAAAAAAAAGAAAAATGATATTTTAACAAAAATGATATTTTGACAAAATATAAATTAATCAAAAGGTAAATAACAGAAAATAAAGTATATATCAAAAACAAAAAATTAAAGTATATATCAAAAATCAGGAGGTAGATTATCTATGGTGATGTCAGATAAGTGGATAAGGAAAATGGCAAAAGATTACGGTATGATAGAGCCCTTTGAAGAAAACCTTGTAAGAAAGGGAGTGATCTCTTATGGACTTTCTTCATATGGTTATGATTTAAGGATAGCTGATGAATTTAAAATATTTACTAATGTAGCTTCAACAATTGTTGATCCAAAAAACTTTGACGAAAGGTCTTTTGTCTCGGTAAAGGGAGACTATTGTATTATTCCGCCGAACTCGTTTGCTCTCGGAAGATCTATTGAGTATTTTAGAATGCCAAGAGATGTTATAGGAATATGTCTTGGAAAATCAACATATGCAAGATGTGGAATAATAGTAAATGTAACTCCATTGGAACCTTGCTGGGAAGGTTATCTCACAGTTGAAATCTCAAATACTACTCCACTTCCTGCTAAGATATATGCGGGAGAGGGAATAGCTCAGATCATTTTTATAAAGGGAAACGAGGAATGTGAAATCTCTTACAAAGACAGAAAGGGTAAATATATGTATCAGTCAGGAATAGTAATTCCAAAGGTTGAATTTGATGTGCAAAACGATAAAAAATAAAAATCGGCAAATAATAGCCCAAAAATAAAAACGAAGCAATAAAAGACTAATCAACAAATAAATGAGAAGATGGCAAGCAAAAATGACAAACAAAAAGTATGATCAACAAAATATAAAATAGCAAAAATTTTTCTAAAACATCTTATTTTTTTTTCTGTAAAATGGACGAAAGAATAAAAAAATTGAGACAAAAGATAGATAAGATAGACGCGAAGATTATCAATCTCCTTGATACAAGAGCTAAAATAGCAAAAAAAATATATGAAATAAAAAGACAATCAAATATGACATCTTTTGACCCTTTTAGAGAACATGAAAAGATAATTTTTGTCGAACAAAATATAAAAGTCTTCCCAAAAAGTTCCGCAAAGCACATCTTTGTTGAGATATTCTCCGGAACAAGAAAGCTTTATGAAGATATAAAAGTTGGCTTTTTGGGACCGGAAGGTAGTTTTTCCTGGGAAGCAGCTTTAAAAGTATTTGGTCAGTCTTGTATATTTTTACCACTAACAAATATTGAGGATATATTTGAAGCGACAGAGAAGTTTCTGTGCAATTATGGGGTTGTGCCCTTGGAAAATTCAAGGGATGGGATCGTGGGTGAGACATTAGATCTGCTCGTGGAAAAGAAAGTAAAGATAGTTTATGAGATCTCAGTTCCTGTTTCCTTTTCTCTCTTATCAATGTCAGATGATATAAGTAAGATAAAGAGAATTTATTCACATCAGAAAGCGATAGCGCAGTGTTCAAGATGGATAAGGGAAAATCTAAAAAATGCAGAGGTAATATATACAAGTTCAACATCCGAGGGGGCAAGGCTTGCGAGCGAAGACCCAGAAGGTTCCGCAATTTCTCCTGAAAGACTATCGCAAAAATATAACTTAAAAGTTCTGTTTTCAAATATCCAAGATAGCTACGGTGAGAGAACCGAATTTATAGTCATAAGAAAGGAAGACGAATATGATAACGAATATAAGGAATATAGAAAAGAGGATAAACCAGTATTGAAAGATAAGGGTAGAACTATTTTAAATTTAAACAAACAGCATTATTTTGAATCCGACAAAATATTTTTTGGGAGATCATCTGATATAAGGGAGGCTTTCTGTTTTTCTGTAAAGGATGAACCCGGAGCTCTTTATAGAGTTCTTGAACCACTTGCACAAAATAAAATAAATATGAAAAAAATTCATTCCCGCCCAGATAAAATTACAAAAAGATATAATTTCTTTGTTGAAATAGAAAGAAAACATGGTGATGATAAGAAAATTCAATCTGCTTTTGAAAAAATCTCAAAGAACATAACATTCTTCAAAACACTTGGAGTTTATGCATTCAGAAGAGATTAATTGAACTTTTGTATTTATTTACGCTTCTTTTTATTATAAGAATTGCCTCTATTTACAAGCTTCTTTTTTGGATTTACAAGTTTCTTTTTACTATTTGAACCATATTTTTGAGTTTCAGGAAAGCGAATTTTCTTGGAAGATATTCAAGCCCGCAAGATGGGCTTATCATTATAAATTCAAACGGATAATTTTTCAGAACTTTCTTTATTCTTGGAATGATATCTTTTGGTTTTTCTATGTTTGTGTTTCTACCATCAACAATACCAAGCATGAGAGGTTTTTTTATCTTTGTAAGTGCATCTTCTAAATTTGAATATGTCATATCAAAACCTAAAATATCTGCTGGTATGTTCCAGAATTTTTTCACATCTTTTGAAAGATCTCTGAAATAGAAAAAATAAATTATTTTTGTCTCAGGTTTTTTTGCGTTGTATATTCTTTCAAGGTAAGGTAAAACGTTATCTAAATCTTTGCCTTCAAGGGCAGGTTCATCTATTTGTATAAATTCAGCCCCTTCTTCTGAAAGAGATTTCACCTCATTTTCTATAAGTTTTGTATATATATTTAGAGCTTTTGTGAAATCTCCTTTTGTAAGCTTTGCAAGTGTTATGGGACCAGTGAGAACAGGTTTTACTATTTTTTTAGTTAGAGTTCTTGCAAATCTGAAATCGTCTAAAACGACAGGAGAAATTTCGGGGTTATCGGGTGTGCTTTCATCTATTACAGGTTGCCTGAAATAGGTATTTGTATCAAAGAATCTCAAAAGTCCGTTTATTTTTACTCCCTGAACATTTTTAGCAAAGTGAGAGATCTGATCATACCATGTTATGAGACCATCTGTCAGAATATCAAGTCCTGCTTTTTCTTGCTCTTTTATCGCAAGATTAATAAATTCCTTTTGGATGTTTGAAAATTCTTCTTCTGAAATCTCTCCTGTTTCTCTTTTTGCCCATGCTCTTCTTAATTTTTGTAGTTCCTCTGTATCCCCAATTCTCGGGTAGCTTCCTGCCGAAGCGGTTATTATATCAATTTTCTTCTTTCCTTTCGGTGCTTGGATTTTATTTACCCTAACGGCTTTTCCCTTTTTATTTTTGTTCTCTTTCTTACCGCTACTTGATTTTTTTGCTTTTAGCTTTTTTTTGTTCTTATCTTTAACTTTTAGCTTTTTCTTTTCTGCTCTCATTTTTTTATTCTCCTCCTTTTCCTTTAATTTATTTATTTCTTATTTCTTTTATTTCTGACTTTTTCTTTTTCACAAAATTTAGAAATCCATTGTTAAGAATTTTCGAAAATTAACGAAATTATTTCTATATAATGCATTTTTTTGATTGATTTCCTGATAAATTAAATAGCAACTTGGATCATTGTTAATGGGATAGGTTCTGGAATTAGGTTAAAATTCGGGTTTTTATTTGAATATTCAGCTCTTGGTTGATTTCATTTATACATTCGTTGAAAATGCTCAGTATTTTTGGATTGAAAACGAAAAATGAAATTATCTTGTAATTTGAAGGGGATTTTTTCAGGAAATCTTTTATTTCATTTTTTATTTCATCTTTTTTCTCCTTTTTGAAGAAATCTACAACCTTTATTGGTAGAACCCTTCTTACCATTTCGTCTTCATCTCTTTCAAGTATTACAATATACCTTGATCCTTTTAGAACATCTATTCTCATTTTATTTAAAATATTTATTCGGAAAAATTTAAGTTTTTGTCTTAATGTCAAGGAGCTGATGGATAAACATATTTCTTCCGGTCCAAACCAAATTAGAAGCCCTGAAATTCAAGTTCGCTTCCAAATATAGCTTTCTCTATTTCCGACATTTTTCCGATTTTATTCTTGGATTGACCTGATTTTATTATACTGTGGAGCAAAATATAAAATGTTTGATCTCTATCTTTTTGATCTATTGAGTTGAGAATCTGTTCTGCTTCTTTTGTTTGACCATTTTTTAAAAAAGCGGAAGCCAAAATCATCTTTATTTTGTTATCTTGCGGAACATTTTTCAATTCTTCTATTGCAGAATCGTATTTTTCAATAAGGTAATAAGATATCCCGAGTAATTTTCTGTATTCCGGATTATTTTTGATTTTCAGGGCAGATTGTAATGCCGATATAGCATGAAATATGTTCCCACTTCTTGCAAATTTCGGTCCTATTTCAGCAAGCCACAAATTTACAATAGCAAAGTTGTAAAGCATGATATCGTCTGCGGGGAATCTATCAAGATATTTTTTAGCTATATCTCTTGCTTCCTCCAGCGTTTTGATTTTCTGTTCTTTTGGGAGAAAAAGGAGTGCTTTGACTAAAAGGATTTCTACAAGCAATTTATAAGCCGTTATGTTCTCTGGAAAAAGCTTTATTATTTCTCTAATTTCGCTTTCTGCACCCTTGATATTCCCAAGTTCAATATACTTCCTTACAAGCTCTAATCTCTTTGTTTCTGAAAAAGGTGGCGGAACAGTTGTAAGTTGTTGATATTCATAAGATTTCTCAAAGAAATCCCTTGAATCTTGGTATTTCCCTAAATCCCTCATTATTGTTCCAACCATGAAAAATGAAATATATTTTTCAATTCCTGATAACTTATCTGCTACCCTTATATAGTAGTTTGTTGCTTCCTCAAAGTATCCTCTGGAATGCAGATAAGCTCCTGAATACATTAAAATTTCTGGAGAATCAAATATAGTTGCGGCTCTTTCTATTAGTTCCTTCCCAGCTTTTATCTCTCCTTTTTTACCTTTTACTTCCGCAAGTCCTATAAGGGCATATGGAGATATGTTATTAAATGAGAGAGCTTCTTGAAAATCAGTTTCAGCTTTATCTAATTCTCCTTTTATTAAATTGATCATCCCCTTTTTAAGTATCATTTGATATACAATATTTTTCTCTTTCTCGTCTTGTACTTTTTTGAATTTTGATATTCCTTCTTCCAGAGCTTTTTGGGCTGAGTTAATGTCGCCATAGAGTAGATAGGCGTTTGCGAGACTATCAAAAATCGCTGGAATCTCTTTTATAAGTTTTGCTTGGTTAAAAAGGAAAACAGCAAAATCTACCCTCCCTTTTTGAAGATATAAATTTGCAAGATTAAACTTTACATAAAAATCAGGAGGAAATTTATCATCCGCAATCCTTAATATATTCTCTGCTTCTTTTTCTTTGCCAGCACATAAAAGTATGAAAAATTTTTGAACTGCATCTTTTGGGTCAGATGGGGGTTGTTTCTCTATTTTTTTTGCTTCTTCCTTGCATAATGAAGGTTGAGTTATAATGTCTTGGAAATTTGCAATAGATGTTAAGATTGTATAAACAAGAAAAGAGCTCAAGATAGATAGCATATATGAATAAATTTAATAATCTTGCTGAATATTTCCTTAAATTATCAAATTATGGATTACGCCACAAAAGATTACGAATTACATCAGATTAAGAATCACATAATCTGCGCAGTTTGTTCGGCTATCTCTCTTGATAGCTTGATAACATCAACTCTTGGTAAAACTTTGTAAAGCTTTTCAGCGATTTCTAAACCTTTTCCTAATCTCAAATGCATGATTTCAAAAGATTGAATTATTTTGCTCCAATATATTTGCACAAAGAATTGAGCCATTTTTTTGTAGTAATCTCCGAAAGGTTTATCCTTGTGCTTTTCTGCTCTTGCGATCGCAGATTCCGAAATATATATTCCTATTGCTATATCTGAAAATGCTGCGAGTAGCTCTTGTTCATTCTGAATTTCCTCTGCAAACTTTGTGAAAGCTTCCTGAGCAGATATAATAAGAAGCCTTTTTGCTGATTCCAAAGCGAATAGTTCTTCTTTCAAAGAGAAATCCTGAACAAGTTTTTTGATCTCATTTACATCGTCTATCTCTTTCTTTGATTTTTCTACCCACTCAAAAAAGTTTATTCTTCCTCTCATCGCTCTCCTTATTATCATTTCCGGAATGTTTAACCTGTTTATTTCGTTTGTCCCTTCATATATTCTGTTTACCCTTTCATCTCTGTAATGTCTTTCAACTTCATATTCTTTTATATAGCCATATCCTCCATGTATTTGGACAGCATCATCTACTATGTGCCAAAGGAGTTCGCTACCTCCGACTTTGAGAATTGTTGCTTCTACTGCGAGTTCTTCAAAAGCTTGCCACTCCTGCATACCATCGCCGAGCCATAATCTGTCTATATTGTGGGTCAATCTATATGCCGCGCTTTGAGCTGCAAAAGATTTTGAAACCATGTTAGCTATTTTCCATTTTATAAGAGGGAAATCAAAAATTGCTTTCCCAAATTGCTTTCTTTCTCGCGCATAATCTAATGCTTTCTTTGTAAGATAAAGTCCTGCCCCACCGCTTACTCCCCCGAGTCTCATTCTTCCAAGGTTAAGAGCGTTCAGAGCGACTTTGTGTCCTTTGCCTATTTCTCCAAGAACGTTCTCTTTTGGAACTTTTACATCTTCAAGAATAACCTGACGAGTAGAGGAACCTTTTTGCCCCATTTTATCCTCTTCTTTACCAGTTTTTACACCCCACTGTCTTTCTACTATGAAAGCTGTGAAATCTTTTCCGTTGACTTTTGCGAAAACTATGAATATATCTGCAAATCCGGCATTTGTTATGAATTGTTTTGTTCCGTTCAAGGTAAAATACTTGCCCCCATCAACTGGTGTTGCGGTGGTTTTGGCATTGAGAGCGTCTGAACCCGCTCCCGGTTCGGTTAGAGCATAAGCTGCTATTTTTTTAGCATAAGCTAAATCTGGTAGGTATTTTTTCTTTTGTTCATCTGTTCCAAAGAATATTATTGGGTGTGATCCTATCGTCACATGGGCTTCTGATGAGACTGCAAAAGATGTGTATTGCATCATAGCTTCATTAACACATAGAGCAGATACTTTGTCTAACTCTAATCCTCCGTATTCTTTTGGGTATTCAATTGCAAAAAAACCAAGTTCGCCTGCCTTCTTCAACAGCTCTACCATCAAATCATGATTCCCTTTTTCAAGCTCATCTACTTTTGGTAGCACTTCTTCTTTCATGAACTTTGCAACTGTGTCTCTTAACATTTTTTGTTCTTCGTTCAGATCTTCTGGCGTAAATATTTCTTTGCTGACAACCTTTGAAAGGAATTCACATCCCTTTTCCATTTTCATTTACCTCCTTTTTCCTTCTTCTTTTTTTAATTTCTTAACTTACCTTTTAGATTTCAGATTTATTTTTTTAATTTTTTATGAAGGAATTCAATTTTTCGGAAAAAATTTGATTTTATAGAGGGAACCGGGAGAACATAATTGATTGTGAATATAATAGTAGAGTAGAGCAAAATGGTGATCAAGGAAATATATTGAAGCTTCCTTTTGTGATTTGGACTGATCTTTCAATCGCTTTTTGTGTCCATTGGGATGCTTTTGTGAAAGCGATTTCGGGTTTGAATCCTCTTGCTAAAAATGCGGTCAGAGCAGCTGAGAAAATGCAACCTGTTCCATGAACTTGAAAATCTAATCTTTTTTTCTTGAGGGATTTTATAAATTGTCCATTAAAAAAGAGAAAATCTTCTACAATTTCAGTATTTTTTAATCCGGGAATTTCTGGTTTATGCCCACCTTTTATTATTACGAATGATTTTGAAATTTTTGATATTTTTTCTCCTGCTTTGAGTATATCATCTTTCTTTTCAATTTTTATTTCGGAAATTTTTTCTGCCTCGTTTAAATTTGGGGTGAGGAAGAAAGATAATGGTATTAGTTTCTTTTTCATAAGTTCGAATCCTTCTTTTGAGATAAGAGGGAAACCATTTTTGGATTGAAGGACAGAATCTACTACTAAGTTTACTCCGTATTTTTCTATTATTTTTATTGCTGCTTTTACACCGTCTTCATTACCCAATGCACCTGTTTTACCAAATTTGATTTTTATGTTTTTAAGAGCTATATCTATTTGCTTTGATATAACTTCAAATGGTAGGGGGTATATTCCAAATACACCTTTTTCATTCTGATAGGTTATACACGATATAATTGATATACAAATTACTCCAAGCTTTGACATAGTTTTTATATCTTGCTGTATTCCAGCACCAGAAGTTGGGTCAGAACCTGCTATTGAAACACACAAGTTTATATTAGATTTCATAATTGATTGTTTTTTTTATTCTTTTTTGGCTGGTTCCATAAAGCTTTTTCTGCTATTTCTTTTCTTTTTTGTTTTCATCCTCTTCTTCGTCTTCTTCTTTTACTTCAAGGTAGGTATCGTCGTCTATTGAGAGCTGTTTTGATAAGGTTCTTTTTACCTCTTCCTTGGTTCTTGCAAATTCTCTTATTGCCTTTGATAAACTCTTTGCTAATTCAGGAAGTTTTTTGGGACCAACAAAAAGCAAAAGTACAATGAAAATTACGATTAACTCTTGCCAACCTACGCCAAACATATATATAAGAAATTATTGTTATTACGAAATAGAAATAACGAAAAACGAGATACTAACCTGAGATACTAACCACTAAATCATAATAGCTATTTCCCTATAAAGAGATTTATAAGTATAAAATAAAAAAATAAACTTCTCCCGATAGGTGTTTTTGTAAAAAGTCCATAAAAATACTTATCAGAAAATGTTGAGACAGAGTTTATTATAACAAATTGGCAAAAAATAGCAAATCTCTTTCTATCTATGAAACTATGAAATAAGCAGGAGCATATATCATGTTGGAGCGATAGAGAGGCAAAACCTTCAAGAAATTTTATTATACCTTCTCTGGAAGGGATTCCCAGAACAATCCCTGAGCATCTGTGAGCTTCCCGATACGTTTTTCAATTCTCTGGTAAGTCAGTCTCATCTGTTCAAGGGTTTCCATTTTGAACTTCTCTGCTTCCATTCTGAGTTTCTCTAATCTCTCATCTGTTAGTCTCATCTGCTCATCTGTTTTCTTCTGAGCTCACTTAAGTTCAGCTATACTTTTTCTAAGTTCGGCCATGCTTTTTAAGAAGTCTTTGAGCATTCTCTCTATTTTGTCTAATCCTGTCTCCCTTTTTCTCAAATTTCTCTCTGTCTTTTTCTCCTTCACTTTTCTTTTTTTGTTTATAGATATGTTCGTAGATAGACATATATATTTTACATCAAAAATTGAATTTTTAGATTGAATTTTTGTTTTAATCTTCTTTATTTTATAGGAAATTGCTCAGTTGAGAGCAGAAATACTACTTATTACTTTTGAGTTTGAATTTTCGCAAAGCAAACAAAATAAGAGCAGGAAAAATCAGATAAATAAAGTAATAGGCAAAATTTGCACTTGAACATCCAAACTTCCCTTGCTCTCTTATCTCCTTACCACTTATTTCTTCAAACTCTCCTGATATTTCTCCAATATAAGGTGCAGGTCCTCCTCCCGAACCCAAATTCATAATATAAACTGGTGTATTCCTCCATGCTGTCCCATCCCCAAGCTGACCAAGCTCGTTATCCCCCCAGCACCAAAGAGAACCACCCACCTTTTTGCATAGAAGCAGGCGCTCTAATCCGCGGAACTCATCGCAGTGGTTATCCCTACTCTTTACTTAGTTCCCATCAAGAACATACATTGTCCCCAAACCATCTAAGACTATTAGCTCATTCCTACCATCGTTGTCTAAGTCCGAGATTATTAAATCGTCAGAAAACTCATTAAGCCCATACCAAACTCCTCCTCCATAACCTGCTAAAGTATAACTCGCTAACTCAGTAAAGTCATTCTTTAGGACCCTTATTTTCTTCGTGCTTGATTGAAATACAATTATCTCCCTATCACCCCCACCATCAAAGTCATTCACAGCTAAAACTCTACCAACTCCTGGGTCACTGCTCATAAGAAGAGATAAATTGTTGTCCAGAATGTAGATCTTCTCCTCTAATGCCGCTGCCGCTATTATCTCAAGTCTGCTATCCCCAATTATGTCCGCCGCAGCAGCACTCCAAAGCTCTCCATTAGGAGGTCCTATAAATCTTTCCAGGTAATTTCCTTCATTGTCCACAAGATAAATGCGATTTGTTCCCGGGTAGTAAGTTGGGTCATGGCTTTCAAAGAGGATGATTTGTGGCTCCCCATCTCCATCTAAATCAGCAAACATATGCCAGAGCCAACCATCTGTTTCAGATCCCCAATCTGCTATCCTCCTTGTGTAAACATTTGTTCCGTCCTCCCTGACAATGACACTATATAAATCTCCGTCTGTTGTCCCATTCCCAGATGCTCCATTATGCGGAGTAAATGCTCCTAAACCTATCTCCAAAATGCCATCCCCGTCTAAATCTCCTATCGGCATTTCAAAAGTAATGGGGCCTATTTGATAGTAAAATATCTCTTGTGCGCTTGAATAGCTTAATATCGAAAGTCCTCTCGGAATTAAGCTGTATCCAGCACTCAACAATGCAAATATTTTGTCGCCCTTAACGTATCTTGGAATTATAACGCTATCATTTCCGCCCGTTCCTCTGTTTATTGTCTTTATAAGTGTTCCAGAACTTGAATATACATCTATTTTTAAGTTGTTGCTGGCGTCCCTATATCCTAAAAGTATCTCTGGGACATCATCGCCTGTGACATCATCAAGGAGTAAATATTCAGCTGACGTTGAGACACTCCAGAGCGTGTTTCCATTCCTGTCGTATACTTTAAGGTATGAACCGTCGGTTGCAACAACCTCCAAGTAGCCGTCTTCATTTATGTCAGCAGTTCTTACTACACGCGCTGGTCTGCTCCACCGTAGGGAGAGGCTGCTCAATGTGTATGAGCTTGAAGCATAAGGGTAGAAGTTTGTGCGCCCTATATCAAAATGGTCACGTTGCCACCCTCTCGATGGAGCAACAGAAGGGCAGCCGTTTTCCTCATCTGTTTGTCCATCACAGTCATTGTCTTTTCCATCGCATATTTCAGAGTGACCAGGATTTATACTTGCATTATTATCATTACAGTCATTTGTGCCGAGTTCTGAACCAGCGGTGATTTGTCCAGGGAAATTAACGATATCAACGCAGGAAGAAGAGGGATTAGGAGCGAATAGGTCGGCATCGGCATCAGTGTAAGCCCAGGTTTCTATGTTTCCAGAGCAATCATTATCTTGTCCATTATTGCAATTCAGAGGAGCACCTGGGTATATAGAGGAGTTATTATCATCACAATCATTAGTGCTGGCTTGGTATCCAACTGTGATTTGCCCTGGGAAAGAAACCACATCAACGCATGAGGAAGTAGAGTTAGGTGAGTGAGTATCCCCATCAAAATCTTGATAAGCCCAAGTTTCTATGTTCCCAGAGCAATCATTATCTTGTCCATTGTTGCAATTTAGAGGAGCGCCAGGGTATATAGAGGGGTTATTATCATTGCAATCGTTAGTGGTGGCTTGGTGTCCAACAGTGATTTGCCCGGGGAATGAAACTAAATTTACACAAGAAGAAGCAGAGTTAGGAGCGTGTCTATCGCCATCTACATCTGTATAAGCCCATTTTTCAATATTTCCGGAGCAATCA
>Ga0197143_1001162_pt1 | contig 23368 bp, 29 predicted proteins | sample GBS70_MetaG_FD_148603 | JGI IMG/M metagenome (GOLD analysis project Ga0197143, IMG submission 148603) | Sediment microbial communities from Great Boiling Springs, Gerlach, Nevada, United States - GBS 70_MetaG | ecosystem: Environmental > Aquatic > Thermal springs > Hot (42-90C) > Sediment...
TAGAAGGATGCAAAGATCCAAGGGCAGTTACAATACTTATAAGAGGAGGGTCTCAAAGGGTTGTAGATGAGGCTGATAGAGCTATACATGATGCTATAATGGTTGTTAAGGATGTTGTAGAGAATCCTTACATTGTAGTAGGAGGGGGAGCACCAGAGGCATTCCTTGCTTATAAGCTTAGAGAATGGTCAAGCTCATTATCTGGCAGAGAGCAATTAGCAGTAGAGAAGTTTGCTGATGCACTAGAGACTATACCATTAACATTAGCAGAGAATGCTGGAATGGATCCAATAGATACACAAGTACAGCTAAGATCTATGCAAGAGAAATCAAGTAAACCAACATACGGTGTGAATGTATACAAAGGTAAGGTTGATGATCTTAGCAAGAGTAATGTCTATGAACCATTGGTTGTTAAGCAGCAGATACTTACATCAGCAACAGAGGCAGCAAGCATGATACTAAGGATAGATGATATAATAGCAGCAAGCAAACCAAAGGAAGAGAAGGGATCTGAAGGAATGGGCGGTAGTGGAATGCATTGAATGTGTATGTAAGCAGCAAATCAAATAATAAATAATTGTTCTCATTTTTATTTATTTATTTATATTCATCTCTTGCAATAACATAAGATTCCTTTAATTTATATTAAACATAGATATTTTAATAATCTTCATGTAATATATTATGATATCTTCAGAGAGTAATGGAGCATGTAGAAACAAAAGATAAGGACGATTCCGCTATACAAGATATATTCACTAGAGGTGCAACCTATAGTAAGAAGAGAACAGCAGAGAGTAAGAAGATTAAGTTAAGAATAATATTAAGGTGATTTACAGACCAGCATAAAGAAGATCAATATTATTACTCCATCCAAGCATAAAAGAAGTTATAAGAATTCTTAAGATACGCTAAGCAATTTAATAGATTAGCAGAATTGATCATATAGATGAATTAAATAGATAGACAAAGATTCTTAAAAAGAGGTTAGTAAGGCTAGATATATATTTAGAGCTAATATGATGATATATAACGCTATAACACAAAACAGTAAAAATAGATACTGATAATATCTTTAGTTATCTAAACTGCAGGCTTCTATTATCTGCTAACTGTTATTGGTTTAGCATACCTCTCGACTATATCATCTGGAGTACTTCCAAAGAGTTCTTTACATAAGCCTCTAAGGTACCTCATTATAGCCCATGTACCTGCCTTTATAAGCATAGCAATAAACACTTTCATCAATGGACCATACGTTTTGTTCCTTACTATAATTGGTATTATATCATTTATAACCTTTAAATTATGCTCCCAACATCTCCAGAATACTGTAAACTGCATCTCATTAAGGTTTCTAAAGTGCATAGAGTTCTTCTCATTAAAGTCTTGATATAGCAATGGTGCTATTAGCCCTCTCATCTTCATTGCCCTTAAACTCTCTACCAATTCTAGTGTATCCCTAGTATCATCAGGTGTCTCATCAGGCCAACCGATTATTAGGGTTAATGCAGGGAACCAGTGGTTCTTGTTAAGTATCCTACAACCTTCCTTGACTACCCATGGCCACTCCTCGGGACTGAATGGCTTGGTCTTCATGCCTAGATGCCTCTTAGCAAGTCTAACCGAACCAGTCTCTAGACCTAAGTTAGTAGCAAGCCATCTATTTCCATTCATCTCATTTATCCTACTCAACGCCTCTATGAGATCTGGCTTTGCTACTACACCAGATAAGGTCATATGAGTGGTACCAACGAACCTTGCACCTAGAGATTTAAGACCTCTCCATAGGTATGTTATTGCATCTTTGTTTGGTATAAAGTCTTTGTTATCACACCCATAGAGCAGTATCTCATCAGATTGGAGCCATATGCTATCAAAGCCATAATCAAGGTTTATCTTAGCCTCTCTCTGTAACCTATCCAATGGGAAGTCCTTCTTAGATCTCTTGTTAACATCACAGAAGTCACACCCTCTCCCACATCCTCTCATAGCCTCTATCAGTGAGTTAACTGTAGGACCCCGTATCTCTGGTATATTATCTATGTTCCTTACGAATGCATGTACCAAGGGTTTAAGATTACCTTCCTCTGCATCCTTGAAGAGGTCAACAGCTATCTCATCTGCCTCACCTATAACTACACAATCTATACCATGTATCATCATCCTCTCTGGTTTAGCTAGTTCCCATGATCCATTACCTCCAACCAGTACCTTAAAGTTGTATTTCTTCTTTAATTGTATTATCTTAGCACACATCCTCTTGAACTTCATTGCTATGTATGATAACTTCTCTGGGCTCATGGTAGTTGTAACTGGAGCCATGCCCAATGGGTCCATAACATTTATCCCTACAACCTTGGTATCCTCCCCTATAGCCTTATCAAGCATATCTGGGTGTGCTATGAAAACCTCTTCTCTCTTATACTCTTTAAGCAGAGCACTCTCAATCCTCCTAAGCCCACATTGGGCAACCTTAGCCTCTCCTGTTACTGGATCTGTCTCAACGCTTGGGCAGAAGACCTTATCGAATACCCACTCTGGTAAGAGTTCATAAGGTCCACATGCTATGAAACCATATAGGAAGTTACCTCTATAATTGGTTGTTAGGCTTCTATCTGCAGTTAATACTATCCTTCTCCCGCTCATCTAAGCATTTGTAGGTATCATAATATAAAACTCTTTTTGCACTATTCACAATATGCTTGTTATTAAATATTTATTGATCATAATTAATTTTCCCTTCTAATAGTAAATAATATAAAGGTCTTACCATAATCAAGCATATGGCAAAGACTGAGAGGTTTACAGGCTTGAATGTTGATCTTGAGAGGTTAGCAACTAGGGTACAGCTTTACTTGCAAGATAATGGTTTTGAGGTTGCTTACTCAAAGGACCCAACAGAACCTGCCTCATGGTTCTTTATACAGGCTAGGAAGGTTAGTGCTTTAAGGACTGTAGCAGGGGCAAGGAGGAGTACTGATATAATAATAAAGGGTAGACCCGATGACTTTGAGGTTACCATTGGTACAGGCGAGTGGGGTAAGAACATGCTAGCCTCTGTACCACTCTTCATAGTCCCTCTAGTGGGTATAACAGCTACCTTGGTTAAGGTATATACAGGTAAGAGTTTCGAGTCAAATCTATGGAAGTATATAAAGGACCAGATAAGGTTCTTAAGCAATAGCATCGTTAGTGTTGAGAGTAAGGAGAGGGCTGATAAGAGGGTATACGATTGTGATTATATAGAAGGTTATCCTGGATTCAATGAGCAGATACTTGGTGGTAAGCTTATACTTGAGAGGAGTAAGGATGGTAAGAATAGGATAATATTTACATCTAATAAAGGCGAGATAACTATTAATGCAAGTGATATAGAGCAGGCACAGATAATTGCTAGAAGGAAGGGATTGCATGAGCATGATCTAATGATACAGTTGGTTGTAAATCATAATAAGGGTACGATAAAGCCTGTATTCAATATAAGTGATGATATAATATCAGGTGTACTTGCAGGGATAAATGAATTGGTTAGCGAGGATAAGGCTCTAAGGAGTGTAGAGCATACTAGTGTTATAACAGATGTTAAGTACTGTGTAAAGTGTGGTATCCAGATACCAAAGAGCGCTAGATTCTGTTATCAGTGTGGTGCACCACAGGAGTAATTATTAATCTAGAAGTTAAAACCAATTAATAATCTAGATTTGATTAATTATTTTTAATAAATAGTAAAATAACAGATTTTATAGAAATCAGCCAGTCTTATAGAGTATTTACTCGGTACTAAATGAGTGTCCACATGCACACGTTCTTACTACATTAGGATTGTTTATCTTAAAACCTGCACCCATAAGGCTCTCTACATAATCTATAACACTACCCTTTAGGTAATTTGAGCTGTAAGTGTCTATCAACATCTTCACTCCATGCTCCTCTAATACTATATCATCCTCTGAAGCCTTCTCCTCAAATCCCATACCATAAGATAAACCTGCACATCCTCCGCCAGCAACGTATACCCTTAGGTATAGATCATCTCTACCCTCCTGCTTCATGAACTCCTTAACCTTCTCTGCTGCCTTTGGTGTTAGTGTTATCAACTTCTGTACACTCTTTTCCATGAGTTTAGATATAGTTATACAATATAATAAGTTTTACTACAAGATAAGCCCTTTCTAAGGTCAAATTTATATTTGCTTAATGTATAATGTATATTATGAACTTAAGGAGCAAGTCAATTGCAGTGCTATTACCGTTAGAGAAGATTAAGGCTCAACTAACAAGCCTAGGGTTTATACTAGAGGATGAGGCTACTGTAGTAAGCGATGGTAGGTTCTGGAGAAGGATGCTATTTACTAGAGGTTATGAGTGTGTAAGTGTATCTGAAGAGATCGGTGATGCATATCCTAAGGATCCAGTGATAAGCATCTACGCAACAGAGGAGACGATAAGCAAGATAAGTGAGGTGCTAGAATGATACATGGCAGTATATGAGTGCAATGAGCAGCAGTTCATAGAGAATATAGCAAGGCTGTTAAGGTCTAATGTAAGCGAGAAGATAATAGTTAATAGGAAGGTTATGCTTTATGATGATCATAGATATGGATTATCTATACTACCAGAGCAAGAGTTTATCAAGTACTCAAGTATATGTGAGAGGAAGGGCTTAAAGAAGAGTGTATATGCTAAAGTGCCATTCATAGATGAGTTCCATAACAAGTTCTATGATGCTAATGAGATACTACATTCAGCAAGCAACCTTAGTATGCCAAGATTATCTATACCATACTATAGGGTTGAGTACTCATTCTCTCTATGGGGTAATTCATACATATACACATTCGATGTACTATTTGAGCCTAGTATAAGAATAGGTAAGAGGAGGATTCCTACAAAAGTAAATAAATATAGGAATAAAGATACTTCCATGCTTATTCATATACTTAGTCTTAACCAGCCTAATGAGAGGATACTTGAGATAAAACTCCCAAAGGAGGTAATAGTATTAGATGTAAAGAGAATGCTAAGGGTTGTAGGTTCTAATGATTATTAGTTAAAGATAATCAATAAAATAAAAATAAAGTAATATTGGTTTAATGATGTGCATGTGGTGGAGGCTGTGCACTCTTTGCTAACTCTGGGTTGTATGTGCCTGCAGCCTTCTCATGGTACTCTAGGTTAGACTGATCAACTTTTATTGCCTGTGGAGGGCATACGGATACACAAGCCATACACCATATACAATCATGCTCCCTTATTGGATCAGCCTTATCGGTATGATCCTTCCTATGATCCTTTGTGGTCTCACCATTTCCTCCAGGATACTTCCATGCCTCAGTTGCTGGTACATCGTTAGCAGTTCTATACCACTCATATACTTGCACAGGACATGCCTCTATGCAAGCACCATCAGCATAGCATGCGTCCCAATCAACAGCAACCATGGTACCATGTACTCCTACAGGTACTATCTCCTCCCCTCTAGCAGCAAAGTCACGCTTTGCCTCTTCATTCTCAGCACAGTCCTTCAATCTTCCAGGGCCCCAGACAAAGTGGAAGTGCTCTCCATCCCTGTTGTAGTGCTTCCCTATCACCTGATATCCCTTTGGGAAGTCCGGGTCTATAGGCATCTTTACTTACCTCACTACTCTTATACAGTAATGTTATATAAATGATATTGATTCTGTTTTATTAATAGAATACTCATCCATTAATAAAGTACGAATAAATAGATAACAGATGCTAATAGTAGCAAGGATATCACTTCTGTACTTCTGCTAAGGGTTATGGTTAGTAGAGTAGGGTAAGAATTATCCCTTATTACATATAATCTTATACTCTAGAATTCTAGAAAAAGTTCATATTACAATATTAGCAAGAGATACATGTAAGTAGTAAAGTATGAACATATACAAGTATAGAGTGTATAGGAGCCCTAACATAGGAATATTCATGAGAGCAAATGATAATTACTTATTCATACCTAAGGGTTTTGCTCAAAGCAAGGCTGAGAAGCTTGAAGAGTTCCTAGGGGTTAAGAGTGTAAGGGTATCTGTTGCACATACAAGGCTACTTGGTCCATTGATGGTAGTAAATAACAAGGGTATATTACTTTCTAGGATAGCAGAGGATTATGAGGTTGAGAGCATAAAGGAAGCAACAAGAATGAATGTAACTAGACTTAACTCAAAGTTCACAGCCATAGGTAACCTTATAGCAGTCAATGATAGAACAGCAATAGTATCACCATTACTTAAAGAGTTATCAGAGGATATAAGCAGTGCATTGGATGTTAACGTTGTAGTTATGAGCATAGCATCATACAACCAGGTAGGTGCATTGATCACATGTACAAACAATGGGGCAGTGATACACCCAAAGGCTAGTGATGAGGATATAAATAGAGTAAGAGATGCACTAGAGGTAGATGTTGAACCTGCAACTGTTAATGGTGGAGTACCATTCGTATCCTCTGGCATCGTAGCAAATACAAAGGCTATAGTTGTAGGCTCATCTACAACTGGACCAGAGATGGTTATGCTTAGTAGGGCTTTCAGATAAGAGGTGGGGAGGGGATTCGAACCCCTGTATACCCGCTCTGCAGGCGGGCGCATAGCCGCTCTGCCACCCCACCATAATCATAATAATTAATTCACTCATTCCATTATTAATCATACCTTTAGCATATTCTTCGATGCTAATCTTATATCCTCTGCCTTAACCGTCTTTCTACCAGCATGTGATGCTAACTCTACTGCATGCTTTGCTAACTCTAACCCTATCTCTTCTAGTACCCTCCTTAACTCATCTGCAGCATCATCACTTACCCTCTCCGCTCCAGCCTTCTTTATTATCCTGTACATTGGTGCTAGGCTTAGTTCATTACCTTCCATGCTTAGTCTTAATGCTTAACAATAAATAAATTTATGTTACTATAAATAATTCCTTAATATGCTTATAGATTCACATACACACCTAAGCGATGATGAGTATACAAGCATAGAGGGCGAGGTTATAGATATGCTTAGGACATTAGATATTAAAGCTATATCGGTATCCATGGATATTAATACAGCAAGAAGGAACTTGAGTCTTGCAGAGAGATATAAGGATGTTATAATACCATTTGTAGGCTTGCATCCATGGTGTATAGAGCATGAGGATGTAGATGAATTTACCTCATTTATCCTATCAAATATAGATAAGATAAAGGGTATAGGCGAGATAGGGCTTGATGCTGCCTATGCAAGTGATTACAAGAAGCAGAAGGTAGTATTTGAGAGCATGTTAAGCATAGCTGAGAGGTACAAAAAGCCAGTATCTATACATTCACGTAGAGCAGTAGATGATGTTCTAGCAGTGCTAAGTTCATATAATATTAAAGGGGTTCTACTCCACTGGTTCTCTGGAAGCAGGAAGCAGTTGGTAAAGGCTAATGATATGGGCTACTACGTATCCTATGGTCCTGTCCTTGTATACTCAGAAGAGAAGAGAGTACTATTAAAGAATAGCAACATAGATCTAGTACTTATAGAGACTGATGGTCCAGTAAGGTATGGTTCATGCTTTAATAACTCGATGGCATTACCATCATTCCTTGTAAGCGTAGCATATGCATTATCTGATACCCTTAACATGCACTACTCTGATGCTGAAGAGATGCTCCTAAAGAACTCTCTAAGGTACCTTAACTGCTAATTATTTATATTGCATTATATTACAAGCATTATGCCAGCAAGCGTTGTTGTAGGCGGGTTCTTTGGTGATGAAGGTAAGGGTAAGATAATAGCATACCTTGCATTAAAGGATAAGCCTAGCATAGCTGTTAGAGGGGGTGTAGGACCAAATGCTGGACACACATTTACAATTAATGGTAAGACATACAAGGTAAGGATGCTCCCAAGCGCAGTTGCATATGATAAATGTATGTTAATGATAGGTGCAGGCGTACTTATAGATGTACATGTTCTACTTAAAGAGGTTGAGGAGTTCAATGCACAATCTAGAGTTATAGTAGATCATCAAGCAGGTATAATAGAGGATAAGCATAAGCATGAGGATAAGCACAGTAAGCAATCTAGTATTATAGGTACTACAGGCTCTGGTAGTGGACCAGCAAATGCAGATAGAGCATTAAGGTTACTCAAGGTTGCTAAAGATATGGATGTATTAAAGGATTATCTTGGTGATGTTAGTTACTTGGTCAATAAGGCTTTAGATGATCGTGAGTATGTGTTGATAGAGGGTACACAAGGAACATTCCTATCATTATACCATGGTACCTATCCTTATGTTACATCAAAGGATGTAACAGCATCTTCTATATGTGCAGATATAGGCTTGGGACCAAAGAGGGTTGATGATGTAATACTTGTACTCAAATCATATGTTACTAGGGTAGGCTCTGGTCATCTTGAAGGAGAGTTGAGTAGAGATGAAGCAGCAAGGAGGGGATGGCTTGAGGTTGCAACTGTAACTGGTAGAGAGAGGAGGGCTGCTCCATTCAACTTTAACCTTGCTGCAAGGGCTGTTATGCTTAACAGTGCTACCCAGATAGCATTAACTAAGATAGATATACTCTTCCCAGAGTGTAAGCATGCTAAAGAGTATGGTGAGTTAAGTAAAGATGCCAAGGAGTTCATTAGAAGTATAGAGGAGAGGCTGAAGGTTAAGGTTACTCTTATAGGTACTGGGGAGGATGTATATGATATAATAGATCTTAGAGAGGAGAAAAAGGAAATGAAAAGGTAAAGTAGATATGTAATCCTTTAATTACTCTTATCTAATTAAATTGGTGAGGATACCTTACTATATACAGTTGGAAAGTATAAACGATCTAGCAAGGCTAGCAGCAGCACTAGAGGTTGTACCTTCACCAATCTACTCATTCAAGCTGAAGGTTAAAGAGCAAGAGAGTAACATATTGGCAGTAGGGCTTAACACTAACACAGGTAGGCCAGTATTCTGTTACGTTGATGCCCCATGCAATGGTGAGTTTATAGCATATAGAGCATCAATGGGTAATGAAGAGGTTAATATGGTTAATGTAGCAAACAACCCAGCCTACTCCTATGCACCAGTGATAAGGGTTATAAGTATGCCTAAGAGGCTAAAGGGTTCAAAGAGCATAGAATATGAATCTATAATTCTGAATGATCTTATAAGCCTAGTAAAGTTAGGCTTGTACAAGTATATGAGGGATGAGGTATTGATACCATTGTTCTTATCAGTTGATAAGGATAATGATAATGATAATGGTATATTAGGCACTTTCATAGGCGGGAATAATGATGATGGTCATCCATACTTCTGTTATACTATATTGCATAGTATACCAAAGGAGAATTTTGTAAGATACTCAAGTCAGAGTGATGAGAAACCAATGTTCACTAACAACATAGATGAGCATGGATACATATACATGAAGATTGTAAGGTTAAAGAGTACAATAAGGGTATGAGCTTCCTAACAAGGATAAAGGAATCTGCAGAGGCTAAGAATAGTAGAATAGTATTAGCATTGGACTTTAATATTACAGATATAGACGCAGTTTACAATACCATAGAACTCCTTAATGAGCATATATGCTCTATAAAGTTGAACATGCACCTCATATTACCATTAGCAATAGGTGAGTTAAGGAGTATAAATGATTATGCACACTCAAAGGGATTGCAGAGTATAGCAGATATAAAACTGAACGATATACCTAGCACTAACACGAATGCTATAGAGCATTTATACAGAGCAGAATTTGATGCTATAACTCTAAATCCCATAATAGGATACGATGCATTACATGATACCATAAGCTATCTTCACTCAAAGGATATGGGTGCTATTGCATTAGTATACATGAGCCATGCTAGTGCAGAGAGTACATATGGTATGAACATAGAGTATGAACATAAAGGCTTTACTATAGATAAATTATACATGCTCTTCTTAACATGGGCAGTTGAGTGTAATGCAGATGGTATAGTAGTTGGTGCTACTAGACCCAATATTATAAAGGAGTGTAGAGATTATATTGTTAATAGGTATATAAATGCTGATCAAAAGAAGAGCCTAGATACAGCAACAGCAATATTCTCTCCAGGCATAGATGTGCAGGGCGGAGATGTAAGGGATGCTATAGTGAATGGTAGTGAGTATGTAATAGTAGGGCGTAGCATAATAAATTCACAAGACTCACTCGATAAGATAATTAAGCTGAAGAGTGCTATAAACGAATCAATTGATCATTTATGATAAGATACAATTAAAGAGAGGATTCAAATATACCTAACCTTTAAGAATCTATCAGCCTCTTCAAGTACCATCTTTGAGTTATTGTAAGTTAATATACTCATTATCTCATTAAATCTGCCCCATCTGTAATCATTATGCTCATACGATAATCTTACCTGTAATGTATCTGTATATGCTAAGTAATATATTACTACCTTGTGCACAAGCCTACCAGCACGTCTATACATGTACTCTACTACCTTCCTAAATCCATCAACAAACTTAATATCACATATACTAGTCTCCTCTTTAACCTCCCTTCTAACAGTAGTTAACTCATCTTCATCCTCCTCTATATTCCCCTTTGGGAAGTCCCAGTGTCCAGCAGTATAGTGTAGTATAAGGTAGATTGGTTCTTTATCCTTTAAACTAAATAACACTGCTCCTGCAGAACGTTCCTCCTGCATTTATAATTATAATTTTATATTCATATTAATTTATATTTTTACTTTGCATAAGACTTGATCTTCTCTATGGGTAATGTTCTTATGTTGCATGCTTAATAATTATGATCTAACAGTACCATTATTAGCAAAATATAATAGAGATGGTATTAAATGCATATTATGACAAGATGTGTAAAGTGCGGTAATGAGATAGATGAGAGTATAGAGTTAGATAATAGAGCAAAGAGTTACAACGCATGTCATAACTGTTGGAATGAGTGGGTGAGGTACAGTATAATGGTTATAAATGATCTTAGACTTGATATGTCTGTAGCAGAGCATAGACAGTTGCTTAAGAGGTATGAGAGGATATTCTTTGGTGTTGAGAAGCTTGATCAGGGTTTAAGGGATGTGAGCAAAGAGGAGGAGAGGGTTCCAGATAAGCATTAAAGAAAGTTAGGTTAGTTAGATTTAATACCATTAAATCTAATCTGTGATATAATATAATATATGATTATTATAAAAATTCTTAATTATTTATTACTTATAATCTATCGCATCTAAAGCATATTTAGGCAGGCTCCTTATAAGCAACATCCTCTTATCTGCATCAAGCTTATCTATCACTTGCTTTATATCTGCTGCAATAGAAGTCTTAATCTCTTGATGTAATGAATTGAAGGTATCTACCAAAGGTTCAAGGTTTATCCTTGCTAATATGCTAGGGTTATCTGCCAATAGCATTGCATATATATTAAATAACGATATCCTCTTCTCATATTCAAACTCATGGAGTAGTTCTAACCATGTCTTAAATAGCCTTGCAACTATGCTCATATCCATACTAGGGAGCACTTCTATAACACTCTTTATCATCTCAACCCTATCCTCATGCTCTAATGTAAAGAAGTCATTTATTCTATTACGCATCATAGGTTTCCTTAAGAATTCTGGTATACTAGCAAGTATCTGTATTATATTGCCTGTTACGTTGCTATTACTGTTACTACTCTGCATAATATCTATTACACCAATATAGTTATATCTTCTTATCTCTCTATTATCATCAATGGGTAATGATGCAGATAATAGTAGTAATAAAAGCAAGAGCATAATAGTACTATGCATAGATAGAGATGATGATATAGGTACTAAGGCAAATATGAAGACCCCTATAATAGGCAGGGATAACTGTATACATGCTGGTATAAGACTTGCTATAGAGGACCCTGAGGATGCTGACTCAAATGCTATATTTGCTGCTGTAAAGTTGTATGAGGAGTTGTTAAGCAAAGGCTACAAGAGTGAGGTTGCTTTGCTCTCTGGATCATACAATAGAGGAGTTGAGGCAGATGAGAGGATAGTATATCAACTACAAGATGTGTTAAGTAAGTTCAATGCAAATGCTGCTATAATGGTATCTGATGGTGTAGACGATGAAGCAGTGCTACCAATCATACAGGGTATACTCCCAGTCATATCTGTACAGAGGGTAATAATAAGACATAGTAAGAGCGTAGAGTACTCCTATGCCTTATTTGGCCGTTACATAAAATCTTTAATATATGATCCTAGATACTCAAAGTTCTTCTTAGGTATACCAGGTGCACTCTTGCTAGCCTCTGGGCTATCCATAGTGCTTAACTTTGCTGAGTATCTTATGCCTATACTCTTTATAATACTAGGTTCAATATTTATAATAAGGGCATTTGATGTAGACAGGGCTATAATAAACTTTACAAGGAGTAGCAGCCCATCAAGTTTCATAAGGATATTCTCTCTATTGGCAGGTATAATGATAATATTGGCAGGGATAAATGCAGGGTATGTTAGTGCTATATCTTTTGTTGGAGATAATAATAGCAACGATATACTGAACATACTCTTGAATAGACATATAATAGCATCGTTCATAACAAATATGCTACCATTGCTATGGATAGGTTTAGGGGTTATATTTGGTGGTCATCTGCTTAGCGATGTATTTAAGAGCAATGCTAGACTATTGAGCGATTCATTAAGACTAGTTGTTCTAGGATTATTCTATATACCTGCACAGCAGATGGTTAACATGATAGAGGGGGAGGTTAATCCATTCACGCTAATCTCATCCCTACTACTTGGGCTTGCTATTACGCTCATAGCAGCAACACTAGTGTATGAGTATTACAGGAAGAAGAGTAATAGCTCAACTCTACCTTCTAACAGCAATAAAAGCAATCACTCCCATTAATTGTATATGATCAAAATAATTATTAACGAGAGAAGGGTAAGGATTACCATGAAGGTTAAATGCCCAAAGTGTGGTTCTATAGCAATATTAGAGAATAACTTCTCTAGGGTTAGATGCAGTAACTGTATGTTAGATGTCACATACGGTGAGTATGTTAAGATACTTGCTTATACAGATCCTAGATATAGGGATGTATTGAATGATTATAAGCTTTAAAAGGCTATTAATAGCCAAGATACTGTATGAATCCAAATATATTAGATATAACATTGTATTCAATAGGATTACTATTAAGCCTTCTCATAGGATTAAGTTCATACAAAGGATATAGGGTAACTGCTAGCCCTACAATGCTAAGATTGACCTTAGCATTCCTATCCCTCTCTTTAACTTTCCTACTTAATGTAATAGAATTGTACTTTACTGAAGTACATACTATAACATTCATACCCACTACTATAGCCTACTTCTTTCTAGCATATGCTTACACTATACAGAGTGGCTTTAAGTATATGATACCTTTGCTAGCATTAATAACATTTGCTATATCCCCATTCTTTAGTATATCTGGTAATGTGATAGAGTACGTTAGTAAGGCAGTAGCATTCATCCTCCTAGTGTATGGTAGTACAGAGAGCATGGTTATAGCATTACCAAAAGCAAGAATAGATAAATCCTCCTTGATGATACCAACTGGGCTATCTTTAATAGCACTAGGAGAGTTTGTATCATGGTATGATCTAATATTCACTAATACAAGGGCATACTTTTATACATCTATGATTATAAAGATAAGTGGTCTTGCACTTATATATGCAACTATACACATTTTACTTACTAATAAGACAAGAGTAAGGTTTAGTAGTAGCAGTAATTAATATCCTTGTATCATTTTATAACTCAAAATTAAAAATTATAGGGTTAGTATGATGTCAATAACAATCAATACTCCTCTTCTATCTCCTCTTCCTCGTAATCGTACTCCTCCTCAAAATCTTCTTCTAAGTCCTCCTCAAACTCCTCTTCCTCAAACTCCTCCTCTTCTTCTCTTACCATGGATTCTTATCAAGAGGATGATCTATTAATAAGTATTTTGCCCTACTTACATATTAACGTGTTGCTTATATGCATAAAGCAGTATTAATAAGTAATGCATAAACCAAATGGGAGTATGCATAAATTGGACACAAGATTCAATATTCTAGTTACTACGTTCAGATACTCTGAGCATAATGCATTCCATGAGATAGTTGAGTTACTTAAGAATCTTGGAGATGATAATGCTAAGGCATTTTATACTAGGATATCAGGTCTACTCTTATGCTACACCAATCTAGACCCTTTTATAGTAGTTAATCATCTTTATAGCATAGTACAAGAGGAACCATGGAGGATAAGGTACATACTACGATGCATACCTATTGAGGATGTTGTTAATACTAGGATAGAGGAGATAAGTGCTTCATGCGTAAGACTTGCAAGAGCAAAGATAGGTATGCATGAAAGCTTTAGGATAACAGTTGAGAAGAGGTTTGCATCAGATATACATAGTATGGATATAATAAGAGCAGTAGCACAACATATAGATAGGAATGTTGATCTCAAGAATTATGATTGGAATATACTTATAGAGATAGTAGGTAATAAGAGTGGTATATCTGTACTTAAGCCAAGGGATATATTCAGTAGTGTTAAGGCAAAGCGCTACCTGTAATTATCTATATAGAAGGTTTGCCCTCTCAGCAAGTACACTTACTATAGCCTCCCTTATTGAGCCATTACATGTAGTTAACACGCATGAGCATAACTCATCTTTATCTATACTATGTAACTTTAGTATATGCTCATACTTGCTAGAATCATTACCACCATTATTATTATCATCATGCTTGTAATAATCATTCCTTTTGCTACTAGCATTTATGCTATCTATAATAGCGTTAAGTCTATTACCTAATTGCATAAGTATATCATATGAGCCTAATGCTATAACGATTGCATTGTTCATCCCATGCTTTAGACCTAATATCTCTATAGCCTTTTCTATCTGGTCTACACATGCCAACCTTAAGATGATATCTACCTCTACCTTATCAGCAAGTAGTACTCCTCTCCTTTTAGCCTCTATAGTCTGTTTAATTATCTCAATGATATGCTCTCTGCCTAATATATTATCAGTATTAACTATCTGTATATTAACCCTAGGCTCTATGCTCCTAATATCCATAATGAATCTAGCAGGTTCATCTATGAATGCATTAAAATATAGGAGCATTACATAAACCTCATTATCATTGTTATAATTAGCCAACTTTATTATCTCAAATCTATTATTAGCATTAAAATTATCTATTAGCATACGCTTAACCACCATGTACAACTGTAAGTATGCTAACTTGGTCATTGCTATTTATTACTGCGTCTAAACCCCCAAGTAATGAGGATTCTATCCCATTTATAACTACTATAATATTTGAGCTGTTGGTGAAGATGTTAGGATCACTACTAATACTTGCTAAGAGTGATAGTAACTCCCTTAAAGTTAACTCTTTAGCATCAAAATTCACATACTCTTTTCCTACTACCCTCTTTGCTCCTCCAAGCAACCTAACCCTTATCATTCTTCTTGCTCTTGCATACCCTCCTCTTCCTTCTTATTAGCAAGATCACTGCTACCCATCATATATCTAGTTATATATCCTGCAACCTCATTCCTAAGCTCCTTAGATCTGAATACAGCTATCTTGTTCAGTAGTTGCTTATTACTCTCAAAGTCGGTGGTAAATACTCCATCATACCTCTCTATTAACTGCATTGCAATCCTCTTTATCCTATTCATAGTTAGAGTCTCATGATGATAGTCTATTTATCTCTTTATAAATTATTGTTCATAGTTAGTATTTAATAGTAATATAAATAACTTGGTTAATATTGGTTATTACTTAATAATTCTTTTTATATCCTTTAAGATATGTTAGGTATGAGGTGTAGGTGTGGGGTTACGCTAGATAAACCATGGTTGGTAAGGGCACATAGGTGTGAATATACTATACTCAAGCATGAAAGGTCGAGGTTCTGGAAGAGGTTCATAATAGTAGAGTGTATGCTTGTAGCATTTACAGTAATAGCATACCTGTTAAGGATATAACAGATTTTAAATAGCCAAGCAATGATTAACATATTATTTATGAAGGAAGAGTACAGCAACGAACTATGCCCAATCTGCAATACTAAGATGATCGAACTAAAAGGCGGGAGGTGCTTACTTATGTGCCCTAACTGTGGAGCAAGGATAGACTGCTCAGATATATGAAAATAATAGGGTCAGCCTTCAGCTGAAGAAGAAGTCTTCTAACTTTGATGCACCAAGTATAACATCAAACTCATACCCTAATGCACTTAGTATCTGATCAAACGTACTCCTCATATACTCTATATACTTCTCAACATCTATCTCATCAACCCTAGCAAGTTCTACAGGCTTTACCCCAGGCTGTGTGGTTGTCTTTACAAACGATATTATATCTCCAGCCCTTACCTCCCTCTTACCATGCTCCTCAAGCAACTGTGCTGCCCTTATATGCTGAGGTATACTCTTCTTGTAATCGCTTGGTGCCTTCCCTACCATAACATTGAATGCTAAATCTTCTAATGGTATCTTCCTTGCTTTAAGTCTACTTGCATAGTCTTTAACTATTCTTCTAATCTCTTCTCTTGCAGCCTCAAAGTCTTCTGGAGTATGAACCTTGCTTAATATATCTATTACAGAGTAGAATGCATCCCTAATGAACTGGGGCGTATGGCTCTTCTTACCAGTTAACCCTTTAACATCAACATTACCATCTATTAGCACTCCTAGGTAGTTCTTCTTCCTCTCACTTAACGCAATGTATCTATACTGCTTATCTAGATCTAGATCTACACCAAGTTCCTTCCTAGCCCATGATGCTATACTCTCTATCTGCTCCTTTGTTGCACCCTTTAGGAATAATGAGTCTGTATCACCATAGATAACCTGTATACCAAGCTCTTTACACTTGTTTATAGTGCTAGTTATTATATACCTGCCTATTGCAGCAGTAGCCTCAGCAGCAGGTAAGAAGTACAATGGGAATATATCAGCACCCATAACACCGTAACTAGCATTAAGTATAACCTTCAATGCTTGGCTTATAACACTATAAAGCTCCTTATCCTCAGGTTTTAGAGATCTATCCTTTGATAGCTGCTTATAGTAGTTAACCCTTAGATCCCTTAATGAGCCTATAAGCAGTGATGTTATACCCCTCCTCTTCTTACATACCCAATGATCTGTCTCTGGTATCCTCTCTGTCTTACACTCCTCATGTACGCATCTAACGGTCTCATAAGATAGATTGTATACCTTTATTATGCTAGGGTATAGACTTGCAAAGTCTAATACAACAACGTTAAAGTGTACTCCAGGCACAGGTTCTACAACAAACCCTCCCCTATACTTCTTATCCTTTATAACAGCAGTTGTTGATGCTACACCCTTCTGCTCAAGCTCTTCCTTCCTTGGTATTAGTGCATTCCTCCTCCTATGCTCAAAGTAGATCATACTCCTTATCCATTGTGATACCCCAAGCCTTGAAAGATCCTCTATAGGCATCTTTGCTATCCTTGCTATAGCTATGAGTAACTTCATAAGCAGATCATTGCTGAATGTTGTTAACCTATACGTTATCCTAGCATCATTGTAGCAGTAGTTTGCTAACTCATACAAGGGGAGATCTCCTATACTACCCTCAAACTTTATCTTAGACTCATTCAAGAGAGCCTCACTTACAGCATTCAAGGTGTACTCTGAGTACTTATGGCTGAAAGCGTATATCTGTATAGATCTGTTGGTAAATGTTCTATAGAGATCTATATGTACGCCATGCTTTACACTTGCTGCATCTCTAAGCATCACTATGGGGATCTCACTCTTCTTTATACCTAGATTCAATGCCCTATTGTATAGATATGGTAGATCGAACTCATCACCGTTGAATGTTATTATAAATGGGTAATCAAGCATCCTATTGAATATGTATCTTATCAACTCCTTCTCATCATCAAAGAATAGAATATTTACATTGTTATCCTCTAGAGACTTGCTTATACTTCCATTACTACTATCCTTACGCCTTAGTAAGAGAACCTCATTCAGATCATCACTCCCAACCAAGGCAGCTGCTATGACCTCATTCCTTGCCTTTTGAGCATCGGGTATCCTATCGTTCTCTGATATTACCTCTATATCTAATGCTAACCTCTTTATCGATGGTATAGGCTGATTAAGCAACCTAGCCCATTCTTGTAGATAACTCCTTAACTCCTCGTTGCTGCTCTTATCATATGTTATGCTATCAAATATCAACTTCTTTAGTGCTATCTCAACGTTATCATCCACCTTGTATTCATGCTTCTTTATTACATCATTATCTATGGAATAGTATAAACCAACTATAAGCCCGTTATCGTAGAGGTAGTTCTCATAGTATTTAATATCAGACTCCCATGTCTTGAGTATGTTCCTAATACTCTTCTCGCTTGATGTACCTCCTATAGCCAATGGGTCTGTGGTAACTATCTTAACCAAGGATACCTCCCTATCATTAAGCAGATCTAACTTCTTCACATGTTCAATCCTAAGTATATCACTCCTACCCTTTAACTGCTCTAATCCTTCATCACCCTCTAAGGCAAAGCAGTAAGGCTTATGGTCTGTCTTATCATACCATAGGTATATCCTACCATCCTTTGCATTGTAGAACTTTAGTACTGCAACCTTCCTATCACCATCATAAACAGCAGAGACCAGCAATGAAGGTTCAAGGTTATGAGTATCTACACATAATGCATTTATCTTATCTGCAATATTAATGCCTCTGATCGTATCATCTGCTACGCTTACATTAATAGAATGCATAGCATTATTCATCATTATTCATCGTTAATAACTTAATTCTTGGCTAAATAAATATGATGCTAACATTTTTTATTTACATAATGTAAATACTTTGATAATGAGCATTGAATGGATTGAACATAAGCTTATAAAGAGTAAGAGTCTAGAGAAGAGAGAATATCAGGTTAACATAGCAAATGTAGCATTGAATAAGAATACCTTGGTAGTACTGCCTACAGGGCTTGGCAAGACTACCATAGCACTACTCTTGGCTGTTGAGATGCTTGATAAAGGTAAGAGGAGTATGATCTTTGCTCCTACTAGAGTATTGGTGAATCAGCACTATAACTTCTTCAGAGAGCATATAATAGAGGATAAGGAGGACGATATAGCATTAGTTACAGGTTCAAGTTCTTTGCGTGAGAGAGAAGAGGTATGGTCTAGAGCAAGTATAGTATGCTCTACCCCTCAAGTAACATTAAATGATGCTAATAGAGGTATATTGAGCATAGATGACTTCTCCCTACTCATGTTTGATGAGGCTCATAGGGCAGTTGGTGATTATGCTTATACTATGCTAGCAAGGTTAAGCAGTAATGCAAGGATAGTTGGTTTTACAGCAACATTACCAGACAATAAGGATAAGGTTATTGAGTTAGCAAGTAACCTTAAGATAGAGAGGATAGAGGTTAGGAGTGAGGATAGTCTTGATGTAAGGGCTTACATCAAGGATACCAAAGTAGAGTTTGTTGAGGTAGAGCTGACTACTCTATTTAAGGATATAAGAGGGCATATACTTAATGCTTTGAACAGTAAGCTTGAGTTATTAAGATCATACAATATAATAGATAGCCTAAGGGTTAGTGCAAGGGATCTTATAAGGATTGGTGATGAACTAGATGTTATACTAGCAAAGGTTAATGAGGCTTATAATACAAAGGTTAGTAAGGAGATAGCAGAGGCATTGTATAGTGCAATAAGGTTGAATCATGCATTAAAGGTACTTGATACACAGGGTTTAGTTGCATTTACAAGTTTCTATGAGAGGTTAAGTGAGAGGAGAGGGTTAGGTGTGAAGACCTTAGTTAACCATGATCTTAAATATGCTTATGAACTCGCTAGGGGGGCAGAGATCTCTGGTATAGAGCATCCAAAACTAAGTAAGTTAGTAGAGATACTTGATGCTAATGTTAAGAGTAATAACAATGCTAGGGTACTTATATTTACAAGCTATAGAGACTCTGTATATGCAATATACAATAAATTAAAGGAACTAGGCTTCAGGGTAGGTTATCTCATAGGCAAATCTGGTACAGTTGGTCTAAGGCAGGATGAGCAGTTAAGCATGGTAAGTAAGTTTAGAGATGGGGAGTATAACATACTTGTAGCAACCAGTGTAGGAGAAGAAGGCTTGGATATAGCAGAGTGTAATCTAGTTATATTCTACGATAATGTGCCTAGTGCAATAAGGTTTGTGCAGAGGAAGGGAAGAACTGGTAGAAGGATGAGTGGTAGGGTTATAGTGTTGGTAACGAAGGATACTATAGATGAGGCTTACTATTGGATAAGCAGGAAGAAGGTTAAAGAGGTCAACAAGGTAGTAGGTATAGTAAATAGTATTCTTGCTAATAAAGATACAGACAAAAGACACAATTATAATAATGGAAAAAGATTGGACTATTTTCTTTAAAAGTTATATAAACCAGTTTATTGAATATTATCCTCAAAATCCCTCAGATACTTAAAGTGATAATTTTAGTTAGGCATTTAAATAGCAATTAATCTATTATTATTAATGCTTAGGAATAAATACTACTAATGTGGTTATAGAATTAATTAAATTGCTACCAATGGTAACAGCAATCTTACTAGCATCCAATATTATTATCTTTATACTAACTCATACGATTGCATACTATGAATGGTACAGATTTGGTCTGGTACCTTTTTACTTACTTAGTGATAGTAAGATGTTCATAATAACATCTTTTACCTCAATGTTCATACATGCAAATGTAGTACATATAGCATTTAACATGCTTGCACTTGTTGCCTTAGGCAGGGTTATAGAGGGATTGGTAGGCTCATCTAAATATGCATTAATATACATACTCTCAGGGCTGGTTGGAGTAACTATGCATGCTAGTTACTCACTAATAACTGGTAATGGAGTTAATACACCTCTTGTGGGGGCATCTGGGGCAGTATCTGGAATAATAGGCTTGGCTGCAGTTCTAGGGGATAGATTTGCTTACCTATGGCTTGGTGTACAGTTTATATTCATAGTAGCAGGATTAACATCTATAGCATACTTTGCACATATAGGGGGATTTGTGTTTGGGTTTATGGCAGGTAGACTAATGTATAGTAAACAGAAGGAGAATCTTTAATTAGAATTTTAATTAATACTTAATTTAGTAATTATAGGCTACCCATACTCGGGAGTATGTGGCTTTCTATATCCATACTACTTCGGGGTTCAGCCCGTGTATGGATATAGTTGGCCCTTGCCTCTATCTTGCTGGGCTTCTGGGTTTCCCCATCCCCTCTCACAAGATAGAGGCAACTGGTGAGCCACGTGGGTATCAGAGCTTCCTCTGATACTAGCACTACTCACCAGATCACTCCCTCTCCCGATGGATAGCCTAGTATTATTAGAGCGGAAGTAGTATTTAAGTATTTCTATCTAATTCTCTAAACATACAAATAGAATCTTATGCATTACTACTGCTTTGATAGTTATTATAACCTATAGACTCTATACTCTTTACCAATTCTACATAAGCCTCAGGGTCCATCTCTTTAACTATGGCATCATCAGCATTTATAACAAGAACTGAATGCAATCTAGCATTCTTTATCTCCTCTACCTTTATAGGAGGATTGGAGTAGTATCTATCACATAAAGCCTTAACCCTTGCTATCTCATCGTTACTCCTATGCCTTGGTGGCTTTAAGAATATACTTTGTATAGGTAGTATGCTTAGTACTGGGGTAGCTAAAGCAAACTTGTCAGCAAATGCACTGTACCTTGCTATCTTACTTGCTACTCTAGCGGATGTGTATGTTAATGGATCCAATGCATGCTCTGGGGGTACAAAACCAGTCTCTATCTCTGCTATAAGGATGTTATCACCTTTGGTAGCATAAAGATCACATACAAGTATATCATTCAACTGTCTCTCAACATCAACATCGTATCCATACTTTATAAAGTGCTTTGCACAGATAACCTCAAGTATAGAGTGGTTTATCTTAACTATATTCCTTTTATACAACTCTACAAGTCTATTCCTAACGTAGTTTATCCTTTTAATCACACTCTCGCTCTCATTAACGGTTATCTTTGATATGATCTGGTTTATATCGTACACGAATCTCTCTACGTTCACTGTACATGGATTAGGAGTAGGTAATATTTATTATATTATATTATTTTTGTTTAAAGCTCTACATCAAACTTGACTTTATTACCATCAGAGTCAAAAGCATGTATGTTCTCATCCTCATATGGATACCCAACTATTATACTTATGAATCCTAAGAAGTTCTGCATATCAGTTAACGATGGCTCAATTACACCATTTGGATGTGAGTGCGCACTACCTACTATTGATCTATCAAATGGTAGCATATGTATAGGGAAGCCAACGTAGTATGGGCCATAGTAAGATAATGGAGGTATCATAAGGTCATTTATAACTAGCATGTCTCTACTAACCTTGCCTCTAAGTATAAGCATGGCTTCATTTGGATGCCTCATCTTACAGTAAGATATAATGCTATCTATAACCTTCTTCTTTATTATTACTCTCTTCTTAAGCATACATGGATATTAAATATTACATATAATTTAGTCTTTATCCCCCACTGAAAGGAATTATAGAAAGAAAAACTTTATATCCAATTCAATGCATCTTATTCTATGAAGCTTGATTATCCTAGATACAGTGAGAGGTTTGGTGCATTAACGATAAATGCTGTCCAACATGTACACGAACTAGACTCTGGTAGTGCTGAGTACCATAGAGCAAGAACCGTTGCTCAGGTATCTGAGAAGGAACTCTATGATTTATACAATAGGTTAGCAATAGTAGTCCCCATAAAATCTGAGAGGCTTAAGTTACTTGAGGGTGTTATAAGTGGTATACCCCATGATTGTTTGGTTATAGTTGTATCTAATAGTCATAAGAGCCCAGTTGATAGGTATAGGCTTGAGAAGGATACCTTAAAGCATCATGCGTTACTAACAGATAGAGATATAATAATAGTACATCAGAAGGATGATGCTATTGCACAAGCCTTTGATGCTTTAAATTATCCATACATACTTGAAGGTAAGACTGTTAGGGATGGTAAAGGCGAGGGTATGCTGATAGGCATACTCTTAGCAAAGGCATTGGGTAAGGAGTATGTAGGCTTCATAGACTCTGATAACTACATGCCAGGAGCAGTGAATGAGTATGTTAAGATATATGCCTCTGCTATGATAATATCAGACTCCCCTTATACCATGGTTAGAATAGCATGGAGATACAA
>Ga0197143_1001163_pt1 | contig 23338 bp, 20 predicted proteins | sample GBS70_MetaG_FD_148603 | JGI IMG/M metagenome (GOLD analysis project Ga0197143, IMG submission 148603) | Sediment microbial communities from Great Boiling Springs, Gerlach, Nevada, United States - GBS 70_MetaG | ecosystem: Environmental > Aquatic > Thermal springs > Hot (42-90C) > Sediment...
TTTGGCTCTTTGGCCAGAGGAGAGGAAACCGGCTTAAGTGACATCGACCTATTTATAGTAGCCGAAAACCTTCCCGATAATCCCTTTGAGAGGATTAAACCTTATTTTGACTTTTTCGCTGATAGGCTCAAAATCGGAATTGATATCATTGTGGTGAGTCCTTCTGAAAAGGGAAATTTTAAGGAATTATTAAAAGACAGCTTACCTTTGATCGTAAGGCCAATGGAGGTATAGTTTAAAAATGAAGGCCCTTGTTTTAAGCGGAGGAAAGGGGACAAGGCTTAGACCTTTGACTTATACTATTCCTAAGCAACTTGTGCCGGTAGCCAATAGGCCCATTCTTCATTATGTGATGGACCAGATCGCTCAAACGGGCATAAAGGAAGTGGGGGTAATAATTGCCCCTGAGACAGGTGAGATGATAAAGGAAGCCCTAAAGGGAAACCCCTGGGAGTTTCAATTGGAGTTCATCCTCCAAGAGGAACCAAAGGGCTTAGCTCATGCCGTAAAGGTTGCCAGAGATTTCTTAGGGGATTCACCTTTTTTGATGTACCTCGGGGATAACCTCATTGGAGAAAGTATTCATCCTTTTGTTAAAGCCTTTGAAGAAGCTAAGGTTGAGGCCCTTATACTTTTAAAGGAAGTGGAGGATCCGAGGCTTTTTGGAGTGGTGGTAATTGATAAAAATGGAGAGGTAAAAAGGCTTATTGAAAAGCCCAAGGAACCTCCCTCCAGCTTCGCTTTAGTAGGTGTTTATCTGTTTTCACCCGCAATTCATGAAGCCATTTCCAAGATTCGTCCCTCTTTTAGAGGGGAGTATGAGATAACCGATGCCATTCAGGTCCTTCTTGACGAGGGGAAAAGGGTGAAAAGTTACATTTTAAAGGGATGGTGGCTTGACACCGGTAAAAAGGACGACCTTCTTGAGGCAAACCGAGTGGTGCTCGATGAACTCGTTAAGGAATTGATCGAAGGGGAGGTAGATTCGAAAAGTAAGATCGTTGGTCGCGTAAGGTGTTCGAAGGGTTCAAGGGTAAAACAGAGTACCATCCGCGGACCTGTTGTAATAGGTGAAGGGAGTCTTATTAAAAACTCCTTCATCGGACCTTATACGAGCATTGGAAGGAATTGCGTCATCGTCAATTCGGTCATCGAACATTCAGTGATCCTTGACGGAGCTCAGATTATGGATGTCGAAAGGCTTGAGGATAGCGTTATAGGTCGAAATGCCATGGTTGGAAGAGCTCATGAAAACTCAAGGGCTTTAAGACTGATGATCGGAGATGATGCGGAGGTAAGGCTTTAAATTGGGCTTTAAGTTCAAAAAATTAGAGATCCCCGGTCTTATCCTCATTGAACCTGAGGTCTTTGAGGATGAGAGGGGTTTTTTTATGGAGGTTTATAAGCGTTCGGAATTTGAGGCCTTTGGGATCTTGGAATCTTTCGTTCAGGATAATCATTCCCGTTCTGTAAAAGGAGTTCTTCGAGGTCTTCACTATCAGAATCCGCCAAAGGCTCAAGGGAAGCTTGTTCGTGTTGTAGTAGGAGAAATTTTTGATGTAGCTGTGGACATAAGAAAGGGCTCTCCTTATTATGGGAAATGGGTTGGATTGATTCTTTCTTCTCAAAACAAAAAAATGCTATACATTCCTCCGGGATTTGCCCATGGCTTTTGTGTTTTAAGTGAAGTAGCAGAGGTCATTTATAAGACAACTGAAGAATACTCACCTGATCATGAAGCAGGCATCATCTGGAACGATCCTGAAATAAACATAGATTGGCCCATTAAGAATCCCTTTTTATCGGAAAAGGACAAAAAATGGCCCTTTCTCAGAGAAGCGTGGAATGAGTTCCTTTATGAGGGCCGGAAATGAAGATCCTTGTTACCGGCGGATGTGGCTTTATAGGGAGTAACTTCATAAGGTTCCTTCTCAAAACCCATCCCGATTGGAAGGTGGTAAACCTAGATAAGCTCACTTATTGCGGTAATTTGGCCAATTTAAAGGACGTGGAAAACCACCCCAGTTACCGATTCATTCGCGGCGATATCGCTGATCGGGAGCTAGTAAATTGGCTTTTTAAAACCGAAAAATTTGATGTGGTTTTAAACTTTGCCGCCGAATCCCACGTGGACAGAAGCATTCTCGATCCTTCTCCCTTCATTGAAACCAACGTAAAAGGCGTTCAGGTACTTCTTGAGGCCGCAAGGCAATACCCCGTGGAAAGGTTCATACAGATATCGACCGATGAGGTTTATGGGTCCCTTGGTCCAACGGGCAAATTCACCGAGGATTCCCCTTTAAGACCTAACAGTCCATATGCTGCAAGTAAGGCCTCGGCTGACCTTTTATGCCGAGCTTATCACAAAGCCTATGGGCTTCCCGTGATCATCACTCGAAGCTCCAATAATTATGGTCCTTATCAATTCCCCGAAAAGCTCATACCTTTAATGATCCGAAATGCTCTTTTGGGAAAAGAACTCCCCGTATACGGAAAGGGCGAACAGATTCGCGATTGGCTTTATGTGGAAGATAACTGTAGGGCAATAAGCTTGGTGCTTGAGCGAGGAAAAATAGGAGAAATTTATAACATCGGTGGTAACTGCGAAAAAAGAAACATTGAAGTTGTAGAAATGATTTGTGACATCCTAAAGGAAACCCGAGGTTTAAATCCGAAGATCCAATTCATAAAGGATCCCCGTGGCCCTGCCCATGATTTTCGCTATGCCCTTGACTGCAACAAAATAAAGGAAGAACTCGGGTGGGAACCAAAGGTTAAATTCGAAGAGGGCCTAAGGTGGACCGTTAATTGGTATTTGGAAAACCAGCATTGGGTCGAAAGCGTGATAAGCGGAGAGTATCTTGAATATTACGAAAAGGTCTACGGCTCAACAAGATGAAAAACCTCCGAGAAGGCCTTCGATGGCTTGATCAGGCTTTTGCCGATCTAAAAACCGCGAGAGATTGCCTTAAAGACGGGAATTTTTACGCCACGGCCTTTTTCGCCCAACAAGCTGCTGAAAAGGCTCTAAAAGGCTTTTTTACGCCCAAGGATATAGAACCTTTATCACTAATTCACGGTAAGGAACTCGATAAACATTATATTGCTTCAACATACCTAATTTTTATCCTTCAAGTGTACCTTATTAATTTTATTAACGAAGAAATAAGCCAAAAATTCTTAAATTATGCTGAATCAATATTAAACGAAGTAAAGAAGTATTTGAGAGAAGGAGATATAAATTAAGGATCAGGCATAGATATAATGATAATTGCTGATTTCAAAGAGCTTTTTGAAAAGGATCAATCTCCTTTTAGACTGAAATGATGAGTTTTGATTTTCCTCTTGAATCCATAGGTTATACTTTCGAAGAATTTTTAAAGATAAAAGAATTGGTCCAAAAGGCATTAATTGAAACTAGTTTTGAAAAACTTAAGTGAAATTTATGATAAAGCCCTCATTTTCCAAAAGTATTTATAAAAAGCCCGGCCAAAAGACTTCTGATGGGAACAAACTAAAGTAAAACAGTTGTTACAATAACGGAAAACCCATCATCTTTTTGAAGATTCTAAAAATATTTCTGTTTTTGTGTTCAAGAATTTGAGCCCTGATGGTTTTTACAAAATCTCTTCCATAATCTTTAATATCCCCTCTGCAGTTTTGTCCCATAAGAAAAATTTCACTCTTTCTAGACCTTTCTCTATAAAATAATTTCTAAAATCTTCGGATTTTATTAGTTCGTATATTGCCTTAGCAATATCCTGAGGATCATAAGGATTACAGTAAAGTGCTGCATTTCCGCATATTTCTGGGAGGCTTCCGGTATTGGAGACTATTACTGGACAACCGCAAGCCATGGCTTCGAGAGGGGGTAGCCCAAAACCTTCATAAAACGAAGGGAATACAAAAACAGACGCTTTATTATATATAAGGGCAAGTTCATTTTCCGGAACGTATCCAGTATAAATTATCCTATTTTGGTTTTTTTTAATAATTTTCATAATATTTTCATTTTTCCAACCGCTAAATCCTACAAGAACTAAGCTAAATTCGTTTTTGATGTAAGGAGGTAATAATTCATAGGCCAAAAGAAGATTCCTTAAATTCTTTCTCGGTTCTATAGAACCTACAAAAAGGATAAAATTCTTTGGAAGTCTATATTTTTTACACACTTTTTCTACTAAATCTGTTGGATATTTTTTAAAAATATCCTGATCAACCCCAAGGTAAACAATTCGTAGAATAGACTTTTCAAAGTTAAATTTGTTTACAGCTTCCTCATAAATAAAATTAGAAGGCAAAATAACCCTATCAGCTCTTTTAATGGATCTCCAAAAATTTTCTCTTAAATATAGAACTCTATCATCCGGATGCCATTCTGGGTAGAGATCAAAAGAAAAATCATACACAAAAACTATTCTTCTTTTAGCCTTAATCTTTTCAAGTAAAACAAAATTAGGCTCAAAATAAATATCAAATTCAAATTTCTCCGTAATCATAAAATAATAAGCTAATTTTTTAAACCAAAAGACAAAGGGCATTTTTCTTATAAGCTTCCTGAATTTGTCAAGTGTTGATTGTAAAAATAAAAACTTTCTAATGTCTAAAATTTTTTGCGAATAATATCCATAATAGTAATAATAGCTGTTTTTATTATCAATTTCTTTTAGTTTTTTTGCTATATAATAAGTACACTTTCCAATACCTGTACCGGAGGAAAGGATAGCAAGTGTATTAATTAATATTCTCATTTTCTAATGCTCTCCCAAACACTTCAAAAATTTCTTTTGCAGTCTCTGATAATATTTTGTTATTAATTTTTTCTGGCACCCAAGAAGTAATTTCTATAATTTCTCTCAACAATTTATTCAAAAAAATTTTTTTATTCATATGAATATAAAAATTCTTTAGCAAAAACAAAAAACCCTCCGTAAAAAAACGAGGATCAAAATTTTTAATAACATAATCTTTTGCTTTAATCCCTATCTCTTTTAAAATCGCCGGATTTTGAATTATTTTAAAGAGCTTCTCCTTTAGTTCTTTTGTATTTTTAATTTTTAACAAAACATCATCTGGCAACTCCGAAAAAAATCCGTTATCCATAACCAAAACAGCTTTCCCATAACTCATCTGCTCAAGCACACTCCAAGATGCTCCTTCTGCGTTGTACCTTCTTAAATTCACACATAAATCAGCCACACTAAGGTATTCATACAATTCCTTATCCGATAAAAACCCACAAATCCTAATATTATTCAATTTGTAATTGCTAACCACGGATTTTATTTCATTTAAATATGTATAAGGCATTTCTCCTGCAATTACGTAAAAAATTTTATTTCTTATTTCATCCTCTTCTCCAATTATTCTTAAAACATCCTCAATCATTCTGTTTTTGCTCATGAAGCCATATGAATACATAATAATTTTGTCTTCCGGAAGTTTTAAATTTTTCCTAGTAATTTTTCTATTTAAACCTAAAAGATTCGCTTCAAATGGTAATGGCAAATAAATTATTACACCTTTATATTCATTACGAACAATTTCTAAATAATTCATAGAATGAACAACTATCGCTGTCGCATAAGGATATATAAGTTCTCTCATCGGATATTTTATACAATCCTCTGTTTCCCATATAAATCTTCCCAATTCGTTTTCTCTTTTAGCATATTGGGTTACAGGTTCTCCATATAGAATACTTAATGCTTTATAATACAAATTAGGTTTTTTTAAATAATCAAAGTAATAATGAGCAAAAAAATTGTGATATGTTCTATCATGAAGAACAATAATCCCCGGATATTTTTTAATAGCCATATAACTCATTACGTTTTCTCGTGAATTTCCCAAATGATATACTATTGTTGAAAATTTAGCCAATTCGTCTACATTAAAATTTTCTTTTGTAATGTAAATCCTCAGATCCACAAATTGACTTAAAACTCCCTGTATCGTTTCGGTATATTTCCCCACTCCTGTTTTGAAGGATGGAATAACCCATGCCAATTTATTCATAGCAAAGTTTATCTACAACTTTTCCCCAATTAATGTCAAGGGACAAAATTTTTTCATAGCCCCTTTCTCCCATTTTTATTGCTTTATTTTTATTTACATATAATTGAGATATTGCCTCAGCAATAGCTTTCTCTTTTGGCTCAACGATAAACCCATTTACGTTATTTTCTACGAACTCTATAGGACCACCTGAATCATTACATGTTACCACTGCTTTCTTAGAGTACATAGCTTCAATCGTGATATATCCATAATCTTCTTGAAAACTCGGAAAAACTACTGCCAAAGCTCTTGAATACAATTCTAGAATTTGTCGCTTACTTAAATTTTGCAGAATTTCAACTTTATTTTGAAGATTATACTTTAATATTAAACTCTTCAACCTTTCAAGATAAGATTCATCCTCAACGCCACCTGCAATTATTAATCTCACAGGAGCTTTAACGAACCTCATCGCTTTTATGGCCAGTTCATGTCTTTTAATTGGGCTCAATCTACTTGGGAAAAATATATAATCTTCGTAACTTTCACAATAAAAATTTTTCCCATCTTCTACAGGAGGATAAAGTACCTCTGCATCAATATTATTATATTTTTTCAACCTTTCAGCTACCGTCTTACTTATAGCAAAAACTTTTTTTGATTTTTTAAGTGCCTCTGTGTCCGATTTTATTATTATTTCTCTTATAGCCAATGTCTCATCATTAATTGGTGGACCAAATTCAGTATTCCATAAATCATAAAATTGTCGATAGTGATGTAAAAACCATACAACTTTGTTATGATGTTTAACATAATAAGATGGAAATTTTAAAGCAATTACTCTGTCTATGTTTATAGGATAATCTTCAATTTCCATTAATCTGACTTGCATTATCATTTTTAAAAGATAATAATAAGAAGCTCCTTGATTTTCCATAATTCTTATAATGTCACTCTCATGCCCGTAATTTTTTAAAGCAATCATCAATCCTTTCTCTAATGTCTCCGCTCCTCCTCTTACAAATGGTACTCTTGTATTAAAGATCAAAATCCTCATTCTCTTTTAAACCCTATAACAGCATAGTCCATATAATCACCTAATGGATTACCCGTTCTAAATTCCCTGTGTACTGGGCTACTTAAGATTAATTTCAAATCTTTAAAACCAGCGGATTCCAACATAAAACATAAAAATTCATAAGGGCAGGGTTTAATATGAGTAAAATCTATATAAAAATTCGCAAGCGCTACAAAACACTTTGGGTTTGGAGTTTCAATGAGAATCAATCCTTCGGGTTTTATCTTTTGGTATGAAAGGTTTATGAACTCCCTCTGTTTCTCAAACTCAAGATGCTCAATAACATGTATCCCCGAAACACCAACTAACGAGTTGTTAGGAAGGTCTTTTAAAAATTCTATTCCATCTTTCAAATAAACCTCAAACCCCTCTTCTTTTAACCTTTTTACATACTCTTCGTTTATCTCAACGCCTATTACAGCAATTCCATTTTCTTTTAAAATTTTCATAAATTCTCCTCTGCCACACCCGAAATCAAGAAATACCCCACTCCTTCCACTTTTATCAAAAACCTCTTTTATGAAAGGTAAATATTTCTTTAATCTTTCCTTTAAATTTCCATTTCTAAAAATATTTTCAAAGAATACATAAAACTCAGTACCAGCATTTGACATTTTTCCTTTTACAAATTTTTCCATATCTAAAACTTTAAATTCCTCTAGTTCTTTATATCTAAAAGCCATTTCTTCTTTTAGAAAAGCTATCTCATTACGCATAGAATCTCTTAAATAAGCTAATTCTTCACGCACAGAATGGCTCTCTTTGAGTAACAATTCAACACTTTTATAAAGTTCCCTAACTCGAAAGGGCCCATTAAGTAAATTATAGAAATACCATATAAACTTCCATAAAAAAGGTATCTTTTTGAGATTTTTTTTTAAATTATCAAAAATTTGACTTTTTTTAATTTCATTAAAGTTACACAAGTTTAATTCTTCTTTTTTATTAAGATATAACACTTTTAAATCACGTAATATACTATTACGCAGATCCATTTATTTAAGAAAAGCTAATGCTATTCTATCAATAAAAGGTTTTAATAAATAACTTAAAAAGGTCCCCCTTCCAGTTTTAATTATTATTTGAACTGGAATACCTGGTATTATTTCTTTATTGAGTTCTCTCAATTTATGTATTGATTCTTCTTTTATTTTTACCTTCACAAGATAATAATTACTCTTATGCAATTCGTCAAACAAAACATCAGGAGAAACGTAAATTAGCACACCTTCGAGTACAGGAGTTTTTTTGGGGTCCAAGGTTACGAACCTTAGATCAACCTCTTGTCCCACTTTTACTTCCTCTATATGAGTAGGTGAAAGTTTTCCTTCAATTATCAATTCAGAATTTTCAGGAACTATTTCCATGATAGTATGTCCCGGTTGAATAACCTGACCGATTGTATGAACCTTTAACGCCATAACAATACCATCGTCTGGTGATTTTATTTCAGTTTTTTCAAGCATATCTTTAACAGCATTATAAGAATCTCTTAAAGCTAAAAGCCTTTTCTCTACTTCTGCAAGTTCTGACTCCACGTCTTTTAGATATTCCCTTTCTAAAGCATTAGCTCTCAAAATATACTCGCTAACAGATGCCTCTGCTCTTACTTGGTTAGCTGTTATTTCGGCAATTTTCCCCCTTAACTCTTCTGCTATTCTTTCAAGCTCAAGTAACCTGTTTTTTGGAAAATAACCTTCAGAGGATAAATCCCTTAAGCTTTCCATCTGTTTTTCCACGATCCTCAGTTGATTCAAATAATATTCTTTCTGCTTTTGAAGGTTTACCGCATAGTCTTTTAAACCTCTCACAGACTCCATAATAACTCCTTTTTCCGTCTCGAGTTTCATCCTTCTGCTTCTGAAAAGTTGTTCTTGAACATGGATCACCTTTTTCACCTCAGTCTCATGTCTCATCTTTAAAACTTCTTCTGGATAGACGATTTTCGGCATGAAAACCCTCTCCGCCTGAAGCCTTGAATAAACTACAAGAGCAAAAATGTACTCCGCCTTCACATTGGTATACCTCGCTCTTATCTCCGAATCCTCAAGTTTTATCAGAACTTGACCCCTCTTCACCACATCCCCTTCTTTTACCAGAATCTCCTTCACCGTCCCACCATATGGATGCTGTATTACTTTTTTGTAGTTGGCAACTGTAACAAGACCTACAGCTGGTGCTCCTTGATCTATAGGAACAAAAGCAGCCCACCCAAGAAAAACCCCAAGTGTACAAATAAGTACAATTAAAGTAAATCTTACCAATTCCCTCATTTTTGTCGTTTCATCAACGATATTCACATTTTGTTTACTATTATTCCCTTTTTCTATAACATCCATTTTTATCCTTACATCAACAATTAGTAATTAAGCTTTAGCAGAAATTTTTGCCTTTCTTAAATATTCTAATACCTCTTCCCTTGGCCCAAATAATTGAATGCTCCCTCTATCAATAACCATAATTTTATCAGCAATAGACAAAATGTTCATTTTGTGAGAAATGACAAAAATTGTTTTATTCATCTTCTTCAAAATGGCCAGTGCTCGTATTAAAGCCATTTCTCCCTCTTCATCCAGATTGGAGTTTGGCTCATCAAGAACAATTAGCACAGGGTCACCGTAGACTGCTCTTGCGAGAGCTAATCTTTGGCGTTGCCCACCGCTTAAGTAACTTCCGCCTTCACCTACTTCTGTCTCGTATCCATTAGGTAAGTTAAGGATCATCTCGTGAATGCCAGCTATCATTGCTGCTTTTACCACAAGTTCCATGTGGATATCGCCGAACCTGGCGATGTTTTCCGCCACACTACCGGAAAAAATCTCTATATCCTGAGGCAAATATCCGATATACCTACCCAGATGTTCTTTATTATAGAGTTTTAAATCAGCCCCATCAAGCTTCACCGAACCCGTAGCGGGTTTCCAAACCCCAACTATTGTTTTAGCGAGACTGCTCTTACCAGAAGCTGTAGGACCAATGATGGCTATAATCTCACCGGGGGAGGCTTCAAAGTTAATCCCCCTCAGCACTTCCTTTGTGGCCCCAGGTGGAACCACAGATACATTCTCGACTTTAAGCTTACCGGTAGGAATAGGGAGCGGTAAACGCCTCTCAGGAAGAGGATAGCTGAGAAACAACTCCTCAAGCCTTCGATAAGCCTGCCTTGCCGAAATAAACTGCCTCCAGGTTCCAACAGCCACATCAACCGGAGACATGGCCCTTCCCATAAGAATTGAGGCCATGATCATCATCCCAGGTGTAATCTCAAGGTTGATCACATAATAGGCACCCAAACCGAGAATCAACGATTGAGCCGAGATCCTCAAAACCCTATTAATACTATGAATCTTCCCCGCCGTTTCGCTGGCCTCAGATTGCAAAACCATTACTTCATTATACCTCTTTCTCCACTCCCTTTTTATGTTCTCATGCATTCCCATAGCCTCAATCACTTCAGCATTCCTAAGGCTTGCCTGAAGAAAAACATTGGCCTGTTGATAACACCTGTTGGCTTCCTGAACGGACTTTTTAGTAAGGTATTCGGATAAGATCGCGGTGAAAAAAATAAAAATCTGAGCAACCAAAGAAAATATTCCAAGCATAGGATGAATGATATAAATGACCCCCAAATATACAAACGCCCACGGTGCATCAAAGAAGGCAAAAAAACCAGCCCCTGTTAAAAACTGCTTCAGCGTCGTAAGATCATTAAAATATTGCGAAGGCGCAGTGGATCCAGAATTTATAATAGCCATAAATGAAGCTTGAAAGGTCCTGTCGCTAAGTTTATTATCAAAATCATTACTTAATCTAATAAGAATTTGCGATCTTGACCATTCAAGAAATCCCATAACCAAATAGAAAAAAATAGCTATAAAAGTAATTGCTAACAAAGTTTCAACACTTCTACTCGTAAGAACACTATCATAAATTTGAAACATATATAGAGCAGGTACAATAAGTATGAAATTAATAAGAGCTGAAAAAAACAACAACCAATAGAAGATTCTTCTATAAGAAAAAAGGGTCTCTAATAATTCGTTCTTTTCGGGTCTTTTAAGAATCCTTCTCAGCAAGATAGGGTTAAATTGCATCCTATCTCCTTGAAAGCCAGTTGTTAATTGTTATTACATCTTCCTCACTTAAAATTCCACTAAAATATTTAAGCCCAATTAAATATTTTATATAATCATATTTTGCCTTAACAAGATCCATTTTGGCCTTATAAACTGTACTTTCAGCGTTGAGAACATCCACCACTGTTCTTATTCCCGCTTTAAAACCTTTTTTCGTGGACTCTAAGGCTACTTCTGCTGACTTCAATGAGGTCTTGGCCGCGTAAATCTGAACAAGGGCCGTCTTAACCCCGAAGAAGCTCTCGGTCACCTGTTGAACCACATCGGAAACCGTTGATTCATATTCTTTTTCGCTCTGTTTGAATCTCTCCACGAGCTCGCTTCTTTTTGCCGTGATATAACCTCCGCTAAAAAGGTTAAACCTCACTTGAAAACCAAACGCATAATAGCTTAAAGTTTCGGTTCTAAGGTAATTGTTTGTATTTGTCTCTGCAAATGTGGCAATCAAGTGTACTTTAGGGAAATACTCGTACGTCTGTTTTCTTATATCCTTCTCGGCTACATCTTTAGCAAGAGCGTAATACTTAATCACATTATTATTCTCTTTTGCAAGTCTTATCCATTCTTCTACGTTTGAAGGTTCGATTTCCTGAAAGTGAATCTCTTCTTTAAGCTTGGCCAATTCGATTGGCTCTTCCCCTATTATCCTTTTTAAATTGTTTTTAGCCACATAAAGATTTTTTTCTGCTTCGATAGCTTTCAGCTGGATGCTACTGTATCGCGATTCTGCATCGTGTATATCAGCAAGTGTGGCCTCCCCTGCTTCAAATAACCTTCTTATCATCTTCAATTGTTCAAAAATGGCCTTTTTTTCCTCCTCCACAACTCTTAAAGCCTCTTCACAGTAAAGGACTTCGAAATAGGCATCGATTACCCTTTTAATGAGATCTTGCTTAGCATAATTTAGCTTGCTTTCAAACATGCTTCTTCTGATCTTACTCTGTTGGTATTCGACTATTTTAGGCATGTCAACGATAGCTTGGGTTAGGCTTATACTTGTTGTTTTTGCCCTGTAATCCCTGTAATAAAAAGGGGCTTCTTCAAAGTCGTATTTCAGATTTGAATAACTCAGGTTAAGTTGAGGGAGAAGAGGAGCCAGGGCCTGTTTGGGGAGGGTTAATCCTGCTTGGTATTCGTGGTAGATCGATTGGTATTTAGGGTCATAGTCTTTGGCCTTATTATAACAATTCCAGAGATCAAGGACTTCGGCGCTTTTAAGCAGAAAAAAAAACAAAGAGATCGGAATAAAACATTTGGCCTTTAAATGGATCATAAGGCTTATTCTTTGGGGAACTTGAGGTTTTTAAATATCTCTTCCACGTCGGCTTTAAAGTCCTCTTTTGGCTTTGCGCGGTACTTCATCTGCGCAAGTTTACCGAGCAATGATAAGTTCCCCATGGAAAAAAGTTGACCATAAATTAACGGAAGGGCACCGATTTTCCTTAAGGACATAAACTCCTCTTCCGATAGGGAATTCAACCTATTCTCATTCACCTTAAAGACTCCCTCAATTGAGGTCTCACCACCTTGGGTTCTGATCCTTATGTTCCAGGGTTCTAACAGGTCAAGCTCGGAAAGCCTTCGGCAAGCATTAGCGGTTACCATCTTCCCCCTCTCTATCTCAATAAGAAACCTCAAGACTTCTTGGGTCTCCTTGGAAAAAGTCTCCCCCTCAAAAAGGGGAACGCCCTCTCCATCCGATAGATGGTCTTCGTCTATGGCCAAAGCCAGTTTGTTCTCATCGGTTCTGAGAAGAAGAAAGGGATAAGCCCTAATTAAGGCAGGAACATAATTGCCAAGCCACCTTCCATCATCGGCTAAAAACAAGTTCTCCCCCGGCATTAAACCCAAAAGGGCCGAAAAAAAGAAATTCTCCCCTTGTTTTACAAACACAAGTGGAAAGGACAAAACACTCCTTCCCACCTCCTCCAAAAGAATGGGGATATGAGTCACCCCTCGAGCAAAGTCAAATTTCTCAGGCCTCCTCCAGAACTTATCCCCGTGCTCCTCTCTTGAAATAACTACAATCCTCCCCATCTCCTAATCCGATCTGCTCCTTTAAATAAAAAAGGCCCTGCCCCCAAAAGAGAGGGCAGGACCCTTCGAATTATTAACCGAATATGATGTCAGAGATATCTAGACTCGAAACCCCCACAAGCACAATCACCTGATCCACCCCATTGGTAAAGTTACCATCAGCATTGGTGTCGATGAAAAGCTCAATGTCATCAACATTACCATCTCCGTCCCAATCAACACCAACAGCAGCCAAAGCACGCGTCACTACACCATCGCTGAAAAAGTTGCTACCACTACCTATCAGGGCCTGTAGACCATCAGCGATTCCGCCAGTAATTGTCCCCTTATAAGCAATTGCAGCTCGGGCATCACCAGTTGCCAAGCCGAGACCAGCCGATAATTCAATCTTGTCCTCCCCAGTTTTAAAGTTCTCAATAATATCAAATCCACTTATATCATCCCACTTCCCATCACCATCAGTATCCACTCCCTTGAAGACCGAATCCGTATCAGTGGCAATCCGAATCGTCTCCTTTGTCCCAGGAGAAGGTAGAATTATACTATCAGCCCCAGCATTACCTTGGATGATGTTGTTTGAGGCAAAGGTACCGCTCATTTCAAATTCAAATGTATCATCACCCGAACCACCAATTAGGGCTAATCCTTTATCATAAGCTCCATCAAGAGTAATATCCAGTTTTCCTGTCATCGAGCTTGCATCAACCTTCGTGAGGTTTGGCGCATCAACGGAGGAAATCGTTAAACTAGCTTCACCGTAAAGGTTAATTATCGAAACGCTGTCACCAGAAAGCGCTGATATGGTATTGTCATAATCTGCAGGAGCTACCTTATCAGTTGTTATGACCTTAGAGGAAATGTCAAAGACCTCAATCCCATTTGCAGTCAAGCTTCCGATGGTAAGTTTCCCATCCACATTACCATCTTTATCAGTATCCCAAGCAGTTAAGGAGAGTGTAAAGAGATCGTTTTCCCCTGTTGCATCCTTTAAGCTGTAAGTAAGCGATGAAACATTTGTATCCTCTGAAGCCTTGGCCTTCAACTCCACACTTGTTCCAGCAGAGGCCTTATCAATGGTTATAGGTCCAAGATGACCAGTAGCTATCACTTTGTTCAAGCTCGGCTCAAGGGACATATCATATGTATCACTTCCAGTTGCTCCACTTATATCAAGAACCTGGAAGTTAGTAATTATGCTTGCAAGCTTACTGTTGAGTAATCTACCATCATTTATCACTATCGTATTCACCCCAGGCCCACCATCTATGGAATTAGAAGGAAGCTTTGAATCGGAAAAGTCCTTCCCATTTATATCAACTACGTCATTTCCTTCACCTGTTTTAACCGAAGTATTTATCCCACCAAGCTTAACAAAGTCATTGCCTGAACCAGTCTCAATGGATTTCGCATTTCCATAAACCTCATAAATCCAAAAATCACCACTTAAATTCTTTGCATCAACAATAACCACATCCCCCGTATCACCATCACCTAAGTAGGCCTCCCCAAGATCCACCTTACCAGATCCACTAACAGTCAAAGTCACATTTCCAACTGTACCATCAAAACGTGTACTTCCTGTCTTGAAATTTCCATCTGCCTTAATATTTATGGTCTGATCCCCTGCAATCGCATAATAATCGTCTATCCCCTCAAGTTCAGCCCCCTCAGGCCCAACATTGATGTTAATGGTCTCAAACCCAGCACTCCAAAGCTCTGTTTTATTACTGCTATTTTTCAACCCATCAATATTATAGGTTATAACATCAGACTTACCGCTTTCACCCGAATAATAGCTATCCACCTCCACATATACTCCATCGCTATTCTGGATGTTAATGGTCGCATTAACCGTATCAGCCAAATCAACGGTCGATTCATTTTGGATGTAGATATAAACCTCCACACAACTTCCTGGCGTGATGGCGTTTATGATATTCACGGTGGTATTTATCACCGCATTATCCGCTTGAGCCTCTATGTATTCATAAGCCATAAAACCTTTATCGCCACCATCTATATTTTCAAGAGTAAGGGTGTGGTTTATGGTTGTAGCCTTACTGAAATACTCGTAGCCTTTAAAATACGAATAGTTATTATAAGTTACCGCATCGAAGTTCCTGATGATATTTGTCACCGAGACCTCACCAGGTGTTGGGTCATATTTCTCATCATAATTACGGTAGAAACTTTTCGCACCATAACCAGCTACATTCTCAATTATCAACGTAGTTTGACCAGGAATGTTATAAATGTATACATCAGCCTTATGAGGTGTACCATTGTAATCAAGGGTGACAGTCTTAAAATTTATATTTCCGATGTTTATGTTTAGGTCATCGGAATCATCGTAATAATTTTCAAGGACGAAGTTTTCGACGTTTTTGATGCTAGCGCTGCTAAGAGAGAGCCCATTCATATCCTCATTATACACCACCAAGGTGTCATTTCCTGCACCTCCGTCAATCTGATCAGCCATATGAAAAGTGGGGGTAACTGTATCGCCCACGATGGTGTCATCGCCCATTGTCCCCACCACGTTATCAATACCCTCAGTTAAGACAAAGGTCTTTCCAGTAGTAGGGGTTGGCTCGGAGAGAATAGGATCACCCGGATCGGCGATTTTTGATTGGATGAAGGAGATGGCGTCTATTTCAGTTTTAACAGTTGTGGCAGTAACATCTGAAAGGAAATCCCTTCCCGCTTGAGCATCCTCATCACCCGAATAGGTTGCCTTAAATGGCCCAATTCCATCAAGCTCTGGATCAAGGACCTGAGTGAAGTTCATGGCGGAAGTAAGCTTATTCTGAAGAACAATGGCATCAATTCCTTTGGCACCATTTACGATCTCCCAAACTATTGTGCCAAGCGTCGCCCACCCGTTCAGATAAACATTCCTCCAATAATCAAGGCCCGTCTCCGGCTCAGGCTCCCTTCCAAAGGCCGAAAGATAAACCGCCGTAATTACCGCATCGATATCCCCCCCATAAAGTGACTGAGCCTCAGGAGAATTGACAAAACCATTCACCGCTGTTTGAATCCCGTAATCCTCGATGATCTGAGCCCAATACCTAAGCCCAGCGGGATCAGCTGGCCTCTGATAATAGGCCACATACAGCTTTTGAACTTCATCAATCCAATCTTGCCATGCCATTCTTACACCTCCTTGATCTAATTTGTAATGTATTTAATAAAATGCCCCTCCCTTGTCAATATCCTTTTTATAATAAATCAAACTGAAATTCCTTTCCTTTTTCTCGATTTGACCTTTCCTTCCTCTTTATTCTACTTCTCCCAAGACCTTTCACTTAAAAATTTTTAACAAAGATTTTGAAGAGTGTCAAGGGGGTAGAAGAAAAAACCGGAAACCTCAAACAAAGGGATCCTTTGAAAAGTAGCCCTATGATGTTCTTTCGATTCCATGTAAAATATCATGTGTAAATGAGAATGTGGTCGCATGGCTACAATGTGGAAGTTCCTTATACCTACGGTTATTATCGGGAGACTTCGCCTCTTTGGGCAAAATGGGCCCTTTATCTTGGGGGGAAGAGGTTCTTGGCGGAGAGGAACCTAAGGGTTCTTGAGCTCGGTTGTGGTCAGGGATACAATCTTTGCCTTCACGCCGCCGTATTTCCGGAGATGGAGTTTTTGGGCATAGATTTCGATCCCTCTCACATAGCTCACGCCCAGGAGTTGGTCAGGATCACAGGGCTTAGAAACATAAGGTTTTTTGAGGCCGACTTTGTGGAGCTTAAGGACAATTGGCCTAAGGAGTACGGGGTTTTCCATTACGTGATACTTCACGGTATCTGGAGCTGGATCTCTAAGCCCATAAGAGAGGCTGTGGTCGAGATTCTCAGGAAGGTGGTCGTTCCCGGAGGAGTGGTCTATCTCTCTTACAATTCCCTTCCGGGATGGTTACCTGGGATGATCCTGAGGGAGGTCCTTCACAGTTATTACAAACTGAGCGAAAAATCAGCTCTTCAAGCATTAGAGGAGGGCTTTCAAATTCTCAAGTTTTTGGAAGAGGCAGATGCGCTCATTTTTAGAATACTGCCTAATCTTAAGGGAAGGCTTGAAGCTTTGGTGAAAGCCAACAAAAACTATCTGGTTCACGAATACTTACATGAGACTCATAACCTCTTCTGGGTGCACCAGGTTATGGAGGAGTTAGAACCCGCTAAGCTACAATTTGTCGCAAGTGCCACCCTTACGGATAATTACCTGTTATCCGTCTTACCGGAGAAGGTAAGGGACTTCATAAACCGTTTTCCCCATCCGGGTTTCAGGCTCTTTTTGATCGACTTATTTGCCAACCAAACCTTCAGGAGGGACCTATTTCAAAAGGGAATCATCACAACCTCCCCGACTGACCACCTGAGGGAGCTCATGAGGGTTCGTTTTGTTTGCAAGGAAGATCCCCCTAAGGAGTACAGGTTTCAAGTTGGCGGCTTGGAGGTGAGCGGAAAAAAGGAGTTTTACGAACCGTTGATGGAAGAATTGAACAAAGGGGAGAGGAGCCTGGAAGAGCTTTTGAGGATTTCGCCATTTAAGGAGTCCGGACTGCCTCCCTTAGTGCAAGCGCTGACGTTTTTGATGAGCATGGATTTGATTTACATGTGCAATGATGGGAGTAACACCAAATATGCCCAGGGCTTCAATCAAAGGATCGTAAAACTTGCCAGCGAAGGCGCACCCTATCGCTTCTTGGCCAGTCCGAAAGTTGGAACGGGAATCCCCGTTTCAGAGATGGAAATGATCATAATGAGCGTACTCCATGAGGGACCCTCCAACCTAGAAGAATTGGCCACAAGGGCCCTTCAAAGGCTTAAGAAACAGAACAGAAGCTTAATAAAAGAGGGAAAACCGCTTAATAACCCCGAGGAAGAGAGGAAATACATGAAAGAATTATTAACGGGATTCGTTAACAAGAAGTTAAAGAAGCTTCGAGAGTTACAAGTGTTGCCCTGACCCAGGGTTTAACGCCGATCTTTCAAAACCCTCTCCAAATCCCTTTCCATCATGATCCTCACCAAGTCTTCGAACTTCGTTCGGGGAGACCATCCCAATTTTTCCCTTGCCTTGGAGTAATCTCCGACCAGCACGTCAACCTCGGCGGGGCGGTAAAACTTGGGAGAAACCTCCACTATGACCTTGCCGGTTTTACTGTCCACTCCCTTGGTCTCTGCCCCTTCTCCCTCCCAGACCAATTCGAACCCGGCTATCTCGGCGGCTTTCTCGACGAATTCCCTCACCGAGTGGGTCTCTCCGGTCGCTATAACATAATCATCGGCAGTCTCCTGCTGGAGCATCAACCACATGGCCTCCACATATTCAGGGGCATAGCCCCAATCTCTTTTCGCCTCTAAGTTTCCGAGAACAAGCTTCTCTTGAAGACCATATCTGATACGCGCTAAGGAATGGGTTATTTTTCTGGTGACGAATTCCAATCCTCTTAGGGGAGATTCGTGATTGAAAAGGATCCCACAACAGGCGAACATACCAAAGGATTCCCGGTAGTTTACCGTTATCCAATGCCCAAACAGTTTCGATACTCCGTAGGGAGACCTTGGATAGAAGGGGGTGGTTTCTCGCTGGGGTATTTCTTGCACCTTTCCATAAAGTTCGCTTGTTGAAGCTTGATAAAACTTAGCATCAGGTTTATATTCCCTAAGGGCCTCAAGTATCCTCAGAACCCCTATAGCGTTAATCTCTGCGGTAAGAATGGGTTGCTCAAAAGAAACCTGGACAAAACTCTGAGCGGCCAAGTTATAAACCTCATCTGGTTGAATCTCCCTTATCACCCTCGCTATGTTCGTTAATTCTAGCAAATCCATATAAATTAATTTCACATGCTCTTCTATACCTAACTCCCTTAGCCTCCATAAACTACTGTCCCCGCTCCTTCTATCCGCCCCATAAACCTCATATCCTCGCTCAAGCAAAAACCTTGAAAGATACGCCCCATCTTGACCCCTTATACCCGTAATCAAAGCCTTTTTTCTCATGGATTCCCCCTACCTTACTTTTTCACGATATATCTTCTATATATAATAATTTTGACCAAAAGTCCTTCATCTTCTTAAGATAATAACCATCACCCACCGTTGAACCTTACAAATCGATCTCTTATTCCCGCATCACCGTTACCTTTACATGCCATCTTTTACCGCGGTATACTTATGGGATCAGGACAAGGCTGGATTAGATACGTTTTAGCAAACGTTTTTGACTTAACTCCCAAGCCAGAAACAATAAGGTATGCCCTTATAAGGTCTTCTTTTTTGAACCTCATTGCCAGATTTGCAGGTTATTTAAGATATTTAGCTATTGCCACCCTTCTGGGCTTTAGCTACAAAACCGATGCAATCTTTATGGCTTTATCTCTACTTGGGATTTTTATTCTTTTTACTGATGTATTTGATTCTACAGGAGTCCCAAACTTGGTGGAGGCAAGGTTGCAAGGAAAGGAAGAGTTTTATAAACTATCTGCAGTTTTATTCGCCTTTACCTTGGCTTTGGCTTCTTTAATCTCCGTTCTTTCAATTTTACTTTACCCAATTTTGAAGTATATTCCTATAGGTTTTAGTAAGGAAGCTAAAGAGCACTTAGGTGTCTCTTACTTCCTTCTTTTACTTTATCTGTTTTTTAATTTTATTTTCCACCATTTCGGAGCAATTTTAAGGAGCCTCCGGAGATTTACTGAGTATTTCGTAGGAGAATTAATTTTTTCGGTCTCAAGCTTTACCTTTGTATCATTGGGCCTTTATTTTTTGCGGGATTTTAGGGTAATTCCTGTCTCCTTCTCAGTTTCCCAAATTTTAGCAACTTTTTTTGCTTCTAAGGGTTAAAGAATTCATTCACTTAAAATTCCATTTCGATAAAAGGGCAATGCTAATTATAAAACAATTCTTTTACCTTTTAGCTCTATACGGAGTTTTCCATTTATTCATCCTTGTTGATAGAGCATTTGCTTCTCTTGTTGGAGAAAAGATGATTTCAGCCTTAACTTACGGTTTAATGATAGCAACAGTGCCTCATAGTATAATTAAACTTGAACATATGATAATAACTGCTTTATCTGAAGCAAAGATATCCATGAGAATGATTAATTTTTATATAAAATATTCAATTCTGATTAGTTTACCTTTTACGGTGTTTTTTCTTTTCTGCAAAGTTTATAATCTTAATTTTTTGGACATGGGAACTTTACCTTGTTAGACGTTGCATTTACAACTAAAGGCAATGAAATATTATGCTTTAAGTCTTGTTTTTATGTTCGTTTGGCCCATTCTTTATCGAATTTATCAAGTTTTAAACTGGTTAAAGCCTGTCTTCTTTTTGGCTATCATGGGAAGCCTTGCTAATGGTTTTTTAAATTACCTCTTTGTGATAATTTATAAGCTTGGAATAAAAGGGATTTGTTTAGGGACTTTTTTGCTTATTTTTTTCTTTGTACGATAGGTTATTTTGTTTTATATTTGCGTTATAAAACTTTAGAGAAGGAGTAAAAATGGAAGAAAACACCAAATGCCCGATTTGTGGGACGGAGAAGGGGAAAAAAGAATTCAAAGAGGTTTATGTTTATCCTTATAATAATCAAGAGTATAAGCGCTATGAGTGTCCGAACTGCGAGATCCATTGGTGGGAACCGTTGAAGATAAGTCCGGAGTTTTATGAAAGCGAGGTATTCGAACACTACGCAGCTTTTCATGAAGTTGTAGGGACAAGGCTTTATGAAAACCATAAAGCTTTCTTTAAATATTTCCCAAGTAATATAAGAGGAAGGCTTCTTGATGTAGGGTGTGGAGATGGAAGATTTCTCAGATATACCAAAGACCAAGGCTTTGAAGTGTGGGGGATAGATTTTGATAAAAAATCTGTGGAAAATATTAAAAGAAATCTCGATATAGACACCGTCTTCGCGATGAGTTTAAAGGAGTTTTACGAACATACTCGAAAAAAAAGCTTTAAATTTAATGTGATAACATTTTTTGAAGTCTTAGAACATCAGGATACTCCAAAAGAATTTCTTCAAATGGCCAAAGAGCTCTTAAAAGAAAAAGGATACATAGCTGGAAGCGTACCGAATAGGGATAGTTCGTTTTGGATAGTCTTACATCAAATAAAAGGAAAAGAAGATTATCCACCGCATCATCTTTTACGCTTTTCAAAGTCTTCACTGGAAAAAGTCTTAATCTTATGTGGATTTAAAGAGGTGGAGGTTTATAAATTAGACTTGCCTTTAAAAGAACTTTTCCCTTATGTGGAAAAAAACTCTTTGGAAACTTAAGGTCTTTGGATCGATTTAAAACCAAACTCAAGAAAATGGTGTTAGGAGACGAAAGAAAAGCGAGGGCTTATGCGGTGGAAGAACTCACAAATATCAGTCCAAGCAAAACAAAAGCACATCTCTTAAAGAGGCAAAACTATGAAAGTACTACACCTTGGGAAATTCTGTCCCCCTAGCGAAGGTGGCATAGAGGTCTTTTCTTCTGATCTACTCGAAGCTTTAAATAAAAAAGGAATAAGAGCAGATCTACTCTGTTTCGATAAATTCACAAAAGAAAATACTTACAAAGGCTTTAAATATTTTTCTTGCAAACTGAATCTTAAGTTAAACGCCGCTCCTCTTTCTTATGATTTTCTGAAAACTTTTAAAAAGATAGTCAATGATTATGACATTGTGCATATACATAGTCCAAATCCGTTAGCTGAAATGTTATCATTAACAACAAATAAAAAGATTATAATTCACTGGCAGTCTGATATAGTAAGACAAAAAATATCTTATCTATTTTACAAACTTTTCCAACGAAAAGTTTTACAAAAAGCGGATAAATTAATAGTAACTTCTCCTCAATACCTTGAGAGTTCTAAGCAGTTAGAAAATTTCAAAGATAAAGCAATAATCATCCCTTTAGGTTTGAACCCAAAAAGGCTTGAGATCAACGAAGAAAATTCGAAAGAATTTGAGAAAATAAGAGAAAAAATAAAAAACAAAAAAGTAGTTTTAGCAATTGGAAGGCTTGTAAAATATAAAGGTTTTGAATATCTTGTGGAAGCAAGTAGATTTTTAAAAGATGATATAATAGTTATCATAGCAGGAGGAGGCCCTCTGTATTTTCATCTTCAAAACAAAATTGATAAACTAAACCTGAACAATAAGGTTTTATTAATTGGAAGAGTTAATAATGTATCTATATTTATAAAAAATAGTGATTTATTTTGTCTACCCTCAATTAGCAGAAATGAGGCATTTGGACTCGTATTAGTGGAAGCTTTATATTTTGGAAAACCACTAGTCACAACTAATGTAGAAGGATCTGGTATGAATTACGTGAATAAACACGATGAAACAGGCTTTGTAGTCCCTCCAAAAAATCCAGTAGCCTTAGCAGAGGCTATAAATAATATACTATCTAACAAAAAGCTTTATGATAAATTTTCAAAAAATGCTTTAGAAAGGTTTAAAGAATTTGAAATTGATTTAATAGCCAGTAGGATAGTAAATGTATACAAAGAACTCACCCAAGATTAAACAGCAAGGTGTCTTATTGGGTATCTATTTTAAAAAATTTTAAAAATTAGTAAAATGTATTCACCATGTTAGGAGTTTATCAGGTAACACTTGTTACTACAAAAAGATGGCCACTTGTGGTAGAACTGGTGTGGCGGGAACTTAAACTTCGGTATCGGGGCACATGGTTAGGATTCTTTTGGACCATTCTTAACCCACTCATCATGACGTTAGTCTATACCCTTGTGTTTTCTCATTTTTTACGCCTCGACATCCCGAAGTTCCCCGCTTTTTTGCTTTGTGGCTTACTCCCATGGATGATGTGGTTCACAGAAAGCGTAATTATGGGAACCAATTCTCTTGTAGATCACGCTTCCTTTCTCAAAAACGCCATATTTCCTTCTCAAATTTTACCAATAGTGGCGGTGATTATTGGAATAGTTAATTTCATTTTTTCCCTTCCAATACTTATTATATTCCTATGGATTTTCGAAGTTCCCTTAAGAATAACAGTCATTGCCCTTCCTGTTGTAATGATTATACAATTTTTTCTCATTCTGGGCATTG
>Ga0197143_1001165_pt1 | contig 23305 bp, 24 predicted proteins | sample GBS70_MetaG_FD_148603 | JGI IMG/M metagenome (GOLD analysis project Ga0197143, IMG submission 148603) | Sediment microbial communities from Great Boiling Springs, Gerlach, Nevada, United States - GBS 70_MetaG | ecosystem: Environmental > Aquatic > Thermal springs > Hot (42-90C) > Sediment...
GCTTTAAATCTCCCACCCTCTTCTGGATGGTTGAAATAACCTATAACTTCATCATAAAATTCTGATTGTTCTCTGGATAGTTCAAAGAACCACTCCTGGGGGTCAGCAACTTTTGTTAGATTTTTGACTTCATCTTTGTAGAGGGGATTCTTCTGTAAATCAAGACGATTCCTTCTAATGGTCACAGGCTCGATCACATCCCTTATTTGCTTTGCCAGATAATTGGTCCTGTGCTTCACTTTTTTTAGATCTATACCGTCGGTACCAAACAGTGCTTTAAAATAATCCTGGGCTTTTTTTCTTTTCTCCTCATCAGGTGAATTAAAATATTTCTTTATATAGGCAAGTTTATCAAAGGTGGATTTAAAAATTCTGAATCTACTGCTCAGATCATTTTCCAGTGTGATCGTAGATTTTTTTGGTGTGACAAACAATTTTAATAACGAAAGAATATCTCCGGGACGATTATTGAATGGGGTTGCGGTGAGTAAAATCACCGTCTTATCACGGCAGAGGTTTTTGAGCTGTTCATAGGACTTTGTATCTTCATTCCTGAAGCGGTGAGCCTCATCAACTATTATAACCTCTATATCTTTTAATTCTCTGAGAGAATTCACAAAACTTTCATTATCAAGCATACCCACAGACTCTACCCTCCAGTCATATAAACCAAACTTTTCCAGATACCATTTCCAGCCCGACCTTTCAAGTTTTTCATCGCCAATAATTCCCGGGGGACACAAGACAATTCCTCGCTTTCTCAATTGCCTTGCCACAAGACACGCAATTATTGTTTTTCCCAATCCAACAACATCTGCAATTATCACGCCATTATTTTTCTCTATTATGTCTAACGCCTGTTTCACCGCGTCTATTTGATAACGGTATGGTTCAAATCCATTTTTTTCTAAAATCGATTTAATTGCCTCGTCTCCAATATCTTTTGGGAAGTATGTTTCAAGATAACTTTTTAGAACAAGCACATACGCTTCAAACGGAGAAAGTTGTTTTATCAAAGTCTCGTTCTCAAGGGTTTCAATAAGTTTTTGTTTGATCACATTGTCCTCCGTGATCTTCACCGCTTCATTCCAGAGAGTATCAAAATACTCTTCCGCCTCTTCAACGCCGTAATCGCTTATCTCAACATTGAACTCCTGCTCCAGGGTAAGCCCGGCAGCGGTCAAATTGCTGCTTCCGGTGATGAAAAGGGCTCTTTTCACCTGTGACGGTTCTAGTTTAAAAATATACAGCTTCGCGTGATTAGGTCTGAATGTCTTTCTGATTATCAATCTGTCCTGTTTGATGAGTTCAAGAAAAAATCTCGCCTGCTCGTAAAAATCTTTGGTATCAAATATTTCTGTGTTGATGGATTTTTTAAGTGACCGAAAAAACTGATGGAGTTTTTCATCATCAGAAAAATTTGAATTTTCAGCATACTCTATAAGTCCATAATTTGTCCTGTCCACATTCAGTCCAACCAGAACTTTTATCTTTACATCAGGGTTGTCCCTGAGTCTCTCATACAACTCCCTCAAACCGGAAAAATAGAAAAACCCCACCAGGAATTTAAGCTCTTCGCTCTTTAAAATTAACTCATTAATACGGTCTTTGAGCTGCTTTGTAGGGCTATTTGTAATAAAATTTTTCATTGGAATTATTATATTTGTATATCATCAAAGTATCAACTGCTTTTTTAAGGAGGTTGAATGGAAGGGTTTGCACACCCCCTCTAAAACCTCTCACAGGTTCAAAGATAAAATCATCTTTAAAGGAAGACTTTTAAACAAAAGTCTCCGTCTGTTTGTTCTAACCATGTCTCATCGTTCCAATTTTCAATGGGTGATGCGCTTTTTTCATCTCACACAAAATTTGAGTTGAATTTCTGCCCCTCGTAATAACTCAAAAATATATCCTTATCCTCATACTTTTTTTCAGGGTTTCAACATATTCCTTAACAATTTCTTTCTTTCCCTTGAAACTCCTCTCTATATATTCTTTTATTTTTATGGTGTCCTTCACCCAGCTTTCCACATCTTCCTCTTTCAATCCCGCCTCCCTTGCTTTTTCAAGAATTTCCTTTACATCCACATCTTCTACCTTTTTTGAATTCCTTCCCACATTTTCAAGAAGGATGGCTCTGGACAAAAAGTCGGAGAAAACGGACTTCAATTTCTCTTCACCATCACAGGACCTCCAATCCTTTCCTTCTACAATTGATGTAAGAATGCAATGCTTTTTAAGATCAAAAAGTGTATACGCTCTGCTCTCTACCACCAGAATCACCTTATCGAGAAGAACTCTGTCAGCGAGGAAGAGCAGGATGAGAAAAAACAGATTCACTCTACAGTCACGCTCTTCGCAAGGTTTCGAGGCTGGTCAACATCCGTGCCTCTCAAAACCGCAATATGATAGGCTAACAGTTGAAGAGGAATCACGGTAAGGAAAGGAAAAAGGAATTCATCCGTTTTCGGAATTCTTATCGTGAAATCGGCAAGGTTTTTAAACATTCCCGGTGAATCGGTCACCACAATAATCCTTCCTTCCCTTGCCCTCACCTCCTCAATATTTCCCTTTATTTTTGAAAAACACCTATCCTTCGGTGCTACAACGACAACGGGCATGTTCCTGTCAATAAGTGCAATCGGTCCGTGCTTCATCTCCCCTGCAGCATAACCTTCAGCATGAATGTAGGAAATCTCTTTGAGCTTCAAAGCCCCTTCAAGAGCTATCGGATAATTCAACCATCTTCCCAGGTAAAGAAAGTCCTCGTAATGGTGATACAATCGAGCAAGTTCTTTTATTTCTTCCTCTTTTTCAAGAATCCAGCCAACCTTTGAGGGAATTTCCTTTACCTCTTTCAGAAATTCTTTGAATCTGCTTTCTGAAATCTTCTTCCTTCTCTTTCCTGCATGTACTGAAAGAAGAAAAAGCACTGTCAACTGGGCTGTAAATGCCTTTGTGGAAGCCACGCTTATTTCGGGACCCGCTCTTGTAAACAGCACCCTATCACTTTCCCTTGATAAACTGCTAAAGGGAACATTACACACTCCTATAACAGGATATTTTTTCTCCTTCCATTTTCTCACGGCAAACAGCGTATCAGCAGTCTCTCCGCTTTGTGAAACTGCTATGAGCAACTCGTCGCCTTTGAAATTTAATTTTCTGTGTCTCTCCTCAGAGGCTAAAACTGGATAGGCGGGAACTCCCGCAATCTCTTCAAACCATAACGCACCTATCATGCAGGCATGGTAGGATGTGCCACACGCTGTCAGATAAATGTGGGATGCCTTTTCTATTTCAGCCACACACTCCTCCAGTTGGGATTCGGAACCCTCGATCGTGCCCAGGAGGGTATTGGTGATACCGTCCACCTGCTCCATTATCTCCTTCAGCAAAAAGTGCTTGTAATTCCCCTTTTCAACTGCTGAAAGGGAAATGGACACATCAAGATAATCCTTCTTAAGTTCCTCCTTTTGAAGATTCAGAAACCTCACATTTCCCTTTTCTGCTACCACTATTTCTCCGTCGTTCATCACTGCCATTCTCTTCACAAAGGGAATAAGAGCAAGGGGGTCGGAAGCGAACACACATTCATTTTCTCCTTTTCCCACAATAAGGGGAGAACCGTTTCTTGCTCCTATAAGAAAATTCGGTCTGTCAAGAAACATAAACAAAATAGCATACGTTCCCTTTAACCTTCTCAGGGTTGAAATAACTGCATCAAGGTAACCTTTTCCATTTGAAAGGTTGATTTCCACGAGATGGGCAATTATCTCTGTATCCGTTTCTGAATTAAATTTTCTTCCCATCCTTTGAAGTTCTTTTTTTATAACTTCGTAATTTTCTATTATGCCATTGTGAACCACAACCACCTTTCCCACCCGATGGGGATGGGCGTTTTCATCGGAGGGCTCTCCGTGGGTAGCCCATCTCGTATGTCCTATACCAAGAGTTCCTTTTATTGAGTAAAAGTCGACTTTTTGAATCAACTCGTTCAGTTTTCCTTTTCTCTTATGAATTTCCACCTTACCCTTTTCCGACATCACCGCTATTCCCGCAGAATCGTAGCCCCTGTATTCCAGCCTTTTCAGCCCTTCTATCAGAATTGGTGCAGCGTTTTTATCCCCTACATACCCTATTATTCCGCACATTTTTTCTTCCTTCTCGCATAGTTCTCAATATTTTTTTGCTCTGCCCTTGAGATACCAAGGGCATAAGGAGGAACATCTTTTGTAATCGTTGAACCTGCTCCTATCCACGCATAATCGCCTATTTTCACAGGGGCTATAAACTGGACATCGCTTCCCACAAATACATTCTTCCCGATATATGTCTTGTTCTTTTTAAAACCATCAAAATTACAGGTTATTGTTCCTGCTCCTATATTTGTGCCCTCCCCTACCTCTGCATCTCCTATATACGCAAGATGTTGAGCTTTCACATTTTCTCCTATAACAGATTTTTTCACCTCAACGAAGTTTCCAATTTTTGAACCGGATTTAAGAACTGTCCCTTCTCTGAGTCGGGCAAAAGGTCCTACCTGCACATTCTCACTTATTATGGACTTTTCAATGACCGAGTAGGCTTTGATTTTTGAATTTTTCTTTATGACCGTGTCCACAATTATGCATCCCTCTTCAATCTCCACCCCATCATCTATTTTTGACATGCCATCTATTCTTACAAAGGGATGAATTATAGCATTTTTAACTACTGAGAAAGGACTTATGTAGGTAGCATCTTCGTTGAGGATTATAGCTCCTCTTCTCACTGCATTTCTTACACCTTCCCGGTAAGCAATGGAGGTCAAAAGATAAAGGTCACGCGGGGTATTCACTCCTATTCCCTCCCACCAGCATTCAGGGGAAACAGTAGTTATCTTAAACCCGTTTTTATGAAGAATCTCTATAACATCTGTAAGGTAATACTCTCCGGATTCCTCATTTTTTTTAACCTTTGAAAGAGCGAAGGAAAGAGCTTCTCCTTTTAATATGTATGCTCCCATATTTACCTCTTTTATCTTTCTTTCCTTTGAATCAAGGTGCCTTTCTTCCTTTATCGCTACAGGAATCCCATTTTTCCTTATCACCCTTCCGTATCCTTTTGGATTTTCCATCTCTCCTGCAAGGAAAACACAATCGTATCCCTCTTTTGCAGTTTTTACAAGTTTCCTCACTGTTGAAAGTTTTATCATCGGGGTGTCCCCGGAAAGAATCAGAAGATGGGAAAATTCATCCACCACGGACATTGCCGCTCTCACAGCATCTGCGGTTCCCAGTTGCTCTTTCTGCACCACTATTTTTACCCCGTTCACAGGAATGACCCTTTCTACTTCTTCCCTTTTGTGCCCGACAACCACAAAGGTCTGAAACTTTAACTTTTTGAGATTATTAAGTTGATAAAGAATCATGGGCACACCGCATAGAGGAAGAACTACCTTGGGAAGTTCGGACCCCATTCTTTTACCCTTTCCTGCTGCAAGCAATATACATGCTACCTTCATGCCTTGATATTATCTCTTTTTTTATATTCCTTCAAGATGACGCATTGCTTCATTTGTATTTTACCCGGAATTAAGTTGTTGCCTCATTAAAATTTCCACCCGAAAATTTTTGATGGAAAAAAAGAGAAGATGAAGGTAATAAATAGACCTCAAAGCATGCTCGTGATAGGAGAAAAAAGAGAGAAGCTTGCAAAACGGATAGAAACTGAAGTGAGTCAATACATATGATTGGGGGAAGAAACTTAAATGGGGCAGCACTTATGAAGAAGAGTTTTTTGAAAAATCTTGAAACAAAAGGGGAAAGGTGTTTAAATTTTAACAAAAGGAAGTGAAAATGAGACCCCCATTCTATGAATTGACACTTATCAAAGGAGAATATCTTCCTGCGGATTTCCCCGCTGTTATATGTGGGGATAAAAAGGTTACCTGGAAATTATTGAAAGGAAGGGTTAACAGACTGGGAAATGCATTAAAAGATATGGGGTTGAAAAAAGGGGACCTTTGCGCATTTGTGTTCTACAATCGCCCCGAATTCGTAGAGACATCCCTTGCCATTCAGGCTCTGGGAGCAGTTCCCGTTCCCATAAATTACAGATACGTGAAAGGAGAAATGGAATATGTGCTCAACAACTGTGAGGCAAAATTTCTCATATTTGATGAGGACCTCACAGAGATTATAGATGAGGTTAGAAAAAGTGTTCCATCTATAAGATGTTATATTTGCAAGGGCAAAAGCCCGCCATGGGCTGAAGAGTATGAAAACCTTATAAAGGGAGCTGATAATAAGGAGATAAAGACCGAAGTAACCCATGAGGACCCAATGGTGATAATATACACCGGCGGAACAACAGGAATGCCAAAGGGAGTAATCCTCACATATGGAAACATTCATGCAAACCAGGATTCAATAGCAGGATATCTAATTCACCTTTTACCAAAATTTGAATCCAAAGGAAAAACCCCTTCAAGTTTGGAAAAAAAGATAAATGCTATTGCAAAAGATCTGTTTACAGCCGTGCACAAGATATATTCCTCTAAATCCCTTGAGAATAAGGTAATCCTCATTCACATAGAAAAAGAAAAAGGAGTTCAGTTCCCACCCATAACGGTCCTAAAGGAAAATGGAGAAATAAAACTCTTTTCCTCCGCCCATCCAAACCCTGACATTGAAATGAGAGTAAAAATAAAGGAAACCTTAAGAGAATTTTTCAATCTGGAGATTTACAGTTCTACCTTAAAAGGAAAAATAAAACTCCTTCCGGTCCTCCTTAAGAAACACTTCAAAAAAGAAATAGAAACGAAAGCAAAATTTCCTGTAAAACTTGCTATTGCAAAGGCAAATCTTTCTTCATACATTCCGCCCCCCAATTACCTGCTCATCGTTCCTCCCATGTTTCATCTCGCAAGCTTTGCAGTCTGGCTCAATCACTGGAATTACCCCTTTGGAAGCATTATCTTCCCATCTCAAAAAAGTTTTGACCCATTTGAGATCCTGGAATTGATAGACCTTTACAGGGTGAATGAGGTCTTCATGGTTCCAACCATGTGGAAAAGGGTTATTGAGAGTTTCTCTGTAAAATTTCATGATACCTCTTCAGTTAAAATAGCATTAAGCGGAGCAGCAATCCTTCACACCGATGTTAAGAAAGAAATCCTTTCCAAATTTCCGAATGCATTGCTCTTTGACGCCTTCGGACAGACAGAAATGGCACCTGTAACCACTGTAAGGATCGATGCTGACGAAGAAACCCTTAAGGAAAGGTGCGTTGGAAAACCGGTTCCTGGTGTGGAGATAAAAATAGTGGATGAGTTCGGAAACGAACTTCCTCCGGGTGAAACAGGTGAAATCTGGTATCGTTCTGAAAGCCTCATGAAGGGATATCTAAAAGATGAAAAGAAAACAAAAGAAGTAATTCTTGAAAACGGGTGGTTCAAATCAGGAGATCTCGGATACATGGGGAAAAACGGTGAGATTTATATAGTTGAAAGAAAGAGCGAGTGCATAAATACCGGAGGAGAGAAAGTTTATCCCGGAGAGGTGGAAGAAGTCATTGCAAACAATCCCAAGGTCGCTCAGGTATGCGTGGTTGGAGTTCCTGATGAAACATGGGGAGAAATAGTGGGTGCGCTGGTAGTGCTGAAAGAAGGAGAAACCTGTAGTGAAGAAGAGATAATAAAATGGTGTGAAGGAAAGATAGCAGGGTATAAAAAGCCAAGGATTGTAAAATTTGTGAAAGAATTGCCTGTGTCTCCTGTTGGGAAGGTCCAGAGAAAAATAGCAAGAGAAATGTTGAAGGAATAAGAAATTAGTAAAGTAGAACCTCTCCCCTCTTTAAAACCGTGAGAAGGGTATTCCGTTTTCAGAGAATCCCTTCCCTTCCAAGTCTTTTCACATACAAAACTCCTGGAACGCTTTCGATCGAATCAATAACCTTTTTTAGTTCAGAAATGTCCCGAACCGCGAGCTTAAACCTCCCTTCAGCGTTTCCGACCTTGTTTCTCCACATTTTTAAATCTGTAATGTTAACTTTGTGCTTTGATATATTGCTTGATATATCCGCAAGCAATCCCGGTCTGTCTATCCCCACAACCTGAAGAACGGCTTCCATCTCTATCCCACTTCCTCTTCCCCATTCTACCACAACCTTCATTTCGTCTGGAACATCTTTTACCTTCGCACAGTCCGTATGGTGAATGGAAAGCCCACCCCTTCTCCGGATTATTCCAACAATAGGCTCGCCCGGAATAGGACTGCAACATTTCGCTATTCGGAATGAAATGTACCTTTCTCCCGCTATTATAATCTCGCCTTCTTTTATTTCTTTCTTCTTTAAACCCTCTACCTTCTTTTCGGGAAATACACTCGCTAAAAGTTTAGAAGGAAAAATGGCTCTTGAACCTATCTTTTCCAGAAGTTCTTCCATTGATTGAACGCCTGCTGCTGAAACGAGTTTTGCTTTTATCTCCTCATCTTCGAGTATAGCCTTTGACAGTCCCGCCTTTTTCGCCTCACTCATCAGATACTCCCTCCCCAATTCTTTTTTCATCTCTCTTTCTTCTTTCCTGAGGAAAGATTTGATCTTGCTCCTTGCCCTTTGGGTCACAACAAATCTGAGCCAATCCCTCCTGGGCTTTTGATTCTTTGAGGTTATTATCTCTACGAGGTCACCTGTTTTGAGTTCATGATCCAGCGGAACCATTATCCCGTTTACCTTAGCACCTACACATGTATTTCCCAGTTCGGTATGAATGTAATAAGCGAAATCCACAGGGGTGGAGCCCTTTGGAAGTTCTATCACATCCCCTTTCGGTGTAAAAACATATATCTCCTTTGAGAATATATCTTCCTTTACTGCCTCCACAAACTCAAGAACATTGGGATGTTCATTTTTTGCCTGTATTAACTGTCTCAGCCACACATACTTCTCAATTTCATCTTCAGATATTTTTTTTCCCTCCTTGTATACCCAGTGAGCAGCAATTCCTTCCTCTGCTTCTTTATGCATTTCATAGGTCCTTATCTGGATTTCAATCCTTCTTCCTTCTGGACCGATTACGATGGTATGTAATGAACGGTAATTGTTCACCTTGGGGAGGGCAATGTAGTCCTTTACACTTCCCATAACAGGAGGGAAAAAGGAATGCACAAGTCCGAGGACATGGTAACAGGTTGGTATGTCGTCAACAATTATCCTGAAGGCGAAAATGTCATGAACGCCAAATACATCGGTTTGATATTTTTCCATTTTTCTATAAATCCCGTATATATGCTTGAACCTTCCATTTACTTCCGCTTTTATTCCGTGTTCTTCGAGTTTTCTCTTTATCAGTTCTGAAACCCTTTTTATGTATTCATCCGCTTCCGGTTTTATTGCAACAAGAGCGTCTTTAATCTTTTGATAAACTTCAGGCTTTAAATAAGAAAAAGCAAGGTCCTCTAACTCTGCTTTTAACCAGTAAATTCCCAGTCTATGGGCAATGGGGACATATATTTCCATGGTCTCCGTTGAAATCTCTATCTGCTTTTCTGGAAGAAGCGCTGAGAGAGTCCGCATATTATGTAACCTGTCTGCAAGTTTTATAAGGATAACCCTTACATCCTTGCTCATTGCAAAAAGCATCTTTCTGAAGTTCTCCGCCTCCCGCATCTTTTTACTTCGAAACTGATAGGAAGAGAGTTTTGTCAATGAATCAACCAGAAAGGCTATCTTCTCTCCAAATTCTTTTCTTATTTCTTCAATAGTTCCTGTAGTATCCTCTGCTACATCGTGAAGAAGCGCGGAGGCAATAGAAATTTCATCCATATGAAGCCGGGTAAGAATTTCAGCAACACTCAAAGGATGGGTCATAAACTCAGAACCATCCTTTCTGAATTGCTTCTCGTGGTATTTCTTTGCAAAATTGTAAGCCCTCTCTATTAACTCCAAATCTGCATCTGGTTTATACTCCCCTACCTTTCTTTTAATTTCCTCTATATCGGGCACAATAAAACTTTACCTTATCTTAAACTCTTTCAGTATAGGAGACTCCTCTTCCCCTTTTGATTTTTTCACTACCTTCACCTTTCCCTCTGCAATCTCTCTGAGGGCTAAAACTACTTCTTTGTTGTTGTCTTTATTTTCAATTAAAGGCTTCACCCCCGCGACCAGTTTCAAAGCCCTTTCTATCGCTGCTTTTGTGAGGAGATATTTATTGGGAATTTTCTTTAATTCCTTTTCTATTGTAATCCTCGCCATCTTTCTCCTCCTGTTACACCTTATATTTATTTATAACCCAACCTGATTCTTAAATCAAATTTCCCCATTACTTCCATTCCTCTGGATTGAAAGAGGGAGTTCCTGTAACCATTGTCTTCTCTTTAAAGAAGTATGCCCAGCCAGTATTTTCTTTCTGAGGAAGTGGTGGTCTTATCCTTATTCTGTGAATATGCCCTGGCTCATCAGCAGTCGGATAATAATATAACTTCCTGTTCGGATGGTCATATACCACATACCCATCAGTAATCCATACATAAAAACCATCAGGATAGTGAATATCGTAAGGAATGAAAATTTCGGTGGGAGCATCTGATTCCTTGCTCTCAAACCACAACTCAAACTCCCTTTCAGGATTAACAACCCCCTTCTCAGGGTCAAAATAATGATGGGGAGAATAGAAATGCATGTGAACTGGTTTTCCGCTTATAAATCCTGCATAGGGTCTTGAATAAGCGGTTTCTCCACGAGGTATACCATTTTCAATCACAGAAATATGCTCTCCATTCCATCCATCCCCTCTCTCATCGGTCACCTCATACGACCATCCCCAGATTATTCGGCTTAAAAATAGCGCTTCAAGGGCTTCAAAATTGTTGTCAAGAATTTCCTTCGCCACAGCGTAACCATTGCTTCTGGCATTTTTTATACCTCCGTAATCAAAATAAGTCCCGAACTCTCCGAGAACCACAGGTATGTTTCCAAGAGAATGGGTGGCTTTTGCTATGACGTTTTTAATAGCAGGAAGATAATCTCTGAATCTCACCTCTTCGGGGGAAAAATCCCTGGGAGGCATATTAAAACCCAAAAAGGGATATATATCAGGATACCAGTGGGGTGCATAAACCACCTGATTTATTCCTTCTGGTTTTGTCATGTTTATCTGATAAGGAGTCTCTCCACCACCTAACAGTTGAGACAGGTCAAGCCCGATTGAAGGTTCAATCCATATAATCGCATCATGATCCACGCTCAAAATAGCCTTTCCTACCTTCTCATAAAAGGGCTGGAGGTAATTTCTGTCAAATCCATAATTTATACCCATGAGACCAACGAGGTTGACGTGCTCAAAACCCCATCTTCTTTTTGTCTCTTTCGAGTTATCTTCCGGAAGAAGATGTAAGGCAGTTAATAATGTGATAACATCGGATGCAAACTGAGGGTAATCAGGATAAGGAAAGATGGTCCTTATAAAATTCTTCACCCCCTCTATAGTGCCAATATCAAAATAGACAGCTGCAATTGTGAGAGTAAGGTAAACACCCAGAGGCTCATTAAAAATGTCATAACCAATCACATTGGGATAATCCTTAACCCTTTTTGCAACCTCAACCCATGCCCTTGTATATGCGTCCTGAAGAAAATCCTGAACGTTATTCACTCCATCCGGCTTTAAATTGGGATATACAACCCTGCCAGCAAAAAATGCCGCAAAAGACCTCTGAACATCAAGGGATAAAGCCCCATTTACCCCCCAGCCTGTCCATGGAAGCACATCTGTTGTCTGGGTTATATCGTAAGGAAAACCTGTGGGAGAAAGGCTCTTCAACATATCAGAAAGACCTGCCGGAAATTCAAAATATATTCCTGTAAACTTTTTGATAACCCTCGTCACTGCCTCCATAAATTCAGGTGTTGGATTTATGAGCCTTCCAAGGAGCTTCGGATAACCCCAGTAAGGAGAATCCATGTCCTTCTCAGGCATTATAGCCTCAACTGCCCACCTCGGAGCACCATCCCCACGAACCGCATCATTATATCCGATGGGAAATGGAATAAGAGCAAGCAATGAGGAAACTAATTCCGGAGGAACTGAAAAGAACTCTCCAACAGATTGTAAAACCTCTTTGGATAAATCCCTCACGTTTTGAAAATAGACTAATAAATGCCTGCTAAACAGGTCCTGATGCATGTCAAGAAGGACATAAATATTGTGCTCGTTCGCTTTTTTTACGATATATTCGATATATTCCAGATACTCTTCATCAACTTCATAAGGAGAATCTGGTTGTATCCCTTCCCACATCATTACCAATCTTATAAGGTTGAACCCCAAGTTTTTTAACTGCTTCATGTGTTTATCGATCTCATGAAGTCTAAACAACTTGCCTTTATATAAAGGTCTTTCCTTTCCTGTATTGAAAAGACATCTTCCACCATATAAAAAGCAGGGGTCTTCATTTGCAGGGAACTTTCCACAGTTTCCCACATTTATTCCGTTCAAAAAAACATACCTCCCGTATTCGTCCTTGAGATAGTTAAGATAGGTTTTAACCCGTGGAAGCTCCCTCTTCTCAAATTCCATCTTTCTTGAACAGGAAAAAATTATGAGAGCGAACGTCACCAAAGAAAAAGCCTTCTTCATGAGTTCATAATGAAACATTTCTTTCTAATTGTCAAACAAAATCGAATTTCATAGCTTTCTTTCTATTGAAAAATGAAACAAGACTTTTAAGGTTATAAACTTTTTCAGGTGGCAGGCTCTTAGAAGTTGAAAAATGGAAGATTTCAAAAAACTGAAGAAATGGTCAAATTTGATGTACTTCAAAAAGGCATTGCCTCATTTAAGTTTTTTCCCAATCATATGTGTTGCCTCGCTTCAGTTTCTATCCGTTTTTGCAAGTTTCTCTTTTTTCTCCTATCACGAGCATGGTTTGAGGTCTATTTATTACCTTCATCTTCTCTTTTTTTCCATCAAAAATTTTCGGGTGGAAATTTTAATGATGTAAATAAGTCAAAAGTAGTAAATAAGAGATATATGAGGAGGTGGAGACTGAAAAGTTGTGGAAAAATCTGATTAAGGTGTTAATAGTCTGCGGATTTTTGATATATTTTTCTTTAGCAAGAGAGCCTATAAGTCCTCAAAACTGGTAATTCGGTGCCCGGAGCCCAACAATGCTTAATCGGAGTACTATAGAAGCAGGGAGCCATGTTTCTGAGGCTGAGGGTGGGAAATCACTCCTTTTAATTTCTACGATGGTTTCCCCGCTACTTTCTTTCTCACCAAATTCCATCTCTTTCATAACCTCGTTTAAGGACTTTCTGAATACTTCACCATTGTTTGAAAAATCAAAATGACCATATCTCCTCCCATCCGGAGTAAGCCCAGCCGCAGTGTGCCTCTCCCTCCCTCAAACCCCTATGACCAACACCTTCTGATTATAAAGCCTTTCTATCTTCACACCTCCTGAATTTTTGAAAACAAATATATATTTCATAAACCAGGTTATAGCATTCTGTATATGTGTTTCTACAGTCAAATTGATTTTAAATTTTTTTCTGATACACTAAGAAAAAAGGAGGAAAAAGATGAAAAGAGAGAGGGGTTTTACATTGGTGGAGATAATGGTGGTTGTGATAATAATTGGTCTTCTCGCAGGAATAGTAAGTGTAAGAGTTTTTTCTTATCTCAACGAGGCAAAGGTAAACAAAGCAAAGACCGATCTCAGTGCCATAGCAAATGCCCTTGAACTCTTCAGGCTTGATAACGGGGTTTATCCGCCAACCGAGGAGGGATTGAAAGCCCTTATTGAAAAAACAGCAAGTGGCGTAAACTGGAGAGAAGGCGGGTATCTTTCAAAAAGAAGTATTCCAAGGGACCCATGGGGAGAGGAGTATGTGTATAAATTTGACGGAGAAAACTTCACAGTTTATTCAAAAGGTCCGAATAGAATAGACGAACAGGGGTCAGGCGACGATATTGTTTACGGGGAAGAAGAAAAGAAATAAAGGCTTCACCCTCGTTGAACTCTCCGTTGTTCTTTTCATAATAGTGCTCCTAACGGGAATAGTGATCCCAAATTTTTCTTTTTTCAAAAAAGAAAGGCTAAATGGGATTGGAAGGAACCTCGCTGGGTTTCTCAAAGGAATAAGGACAGAAGCAATGTTCTCAAACCACCCTGTAAGGGGTGTTTTCAACTTTTCAGAGAAAAAGATAAGGGCTGAAATCTGCAAACCCGGGGGGATGGGAGTTTGTGAATGGACCCCACTTGGAAAGATGGAATTTACAATACCGAAGAGCGTTTCTATTGAGGACATAACCGTATACGGAGACAGAGTGACGACCGGAGAATTGTACATACCATTCAGCCATACAGGAGCAACCCCTCCTGTTGACATCCATCTAAGAATGGGCGATGAAAAGATCACGGTCTCTTTAAACCCTGCTACAGGAGAGGTAAGAGTTATTGAGGGCTATAATGAAACATTTGAGATCCAATCGGAATAGGGGGTTTACACTTATAGAAGTAATCGCATCCCTTATCATCCTTGTTATTTCTTTGACAATGCTTCTCTCCCTCGTAAATCAAAACCTCAAAGCAACGCAGGAAATCAAGGAAGATGCAATATCAGGATTTCTCGGTGAAATGGCAATTTCGGACCTTTACCTCGGTTCAATTTTTAAGAACTACAGACCTCCATACCTTGCAGAGGTTTTCCAGGAAAATTATGAAGTAACAAAAGGAGAAACAGACCTCTGCATTCCAATAGAAACAGCGGTTAATTATCTAAAGTATTCGGTTGGAATTGGCAAGAAAAATTCAAAGCCTAGGGATTCCTATGTGATATGTCTTACAGGAGAAATAGAAGGATGGTAAAAAGGAACGGTTTCACACTCGTTGAAATAATAGTGGCTATAACCGTTTTTGCTACCATCCTCACAATAATTTATTCGGTCTTTTACACCACAGTGAAGGCAAGGCAGACAAGTGGTGAAGTGGCAGAAATATACTCAAGGGGAATAAACTTTCTTCGCAATTTCAGCAGAGAGATAAAGTGTGCTTACCTCACCCCTGTGTGGCATGGCGGACCCAGAACCACAATTTTTAAATCTGCCAGGGACAGCGTGAACGGAAGGGAAATGGACATAATAACATTTACCCACCTCTGCCACCAGTATGTGGAAAACAAAACACTCAATCAGTCTGACCATGAGGAGGTCACATACTTCTGGCAAAGGGACCCAAAAACAGATGTAATAAATCTGATGAAAAGGATTGATTCAACGATGGACAATGATCCTGAAAAAGGCGGAATAGTTTTTGTAGTTCTTGAGAATGTTGTTGAATTCCGGCTTACCTTTTTCAATGGAAACGACTGGGTTGAAGACTGGCAGGACAGTGGAACCCTGCCGGGCGCAGTTCATCTCTATCTGGTCCTGAAAGACAAATCCGGGGGCGAGATTCCGTTTGAAACGACAATTCCGGTCTTCAGAGCCACAGTACCTCCTCCAGGATTTCAGGAATGATATCTATCAAAAAAGAGAGGGCTGTAGCCCTCCTCATAGCAGTAAGCTTTGTTGCCCTTCTTACAGCCTTGATTACGGACTACGGATATGAGACAAGAATTTACTTCAAAGAGATGAACGGCTATAAAAAATGGATAAAGGCTACTAACATCGCAATTTCCGGATTTGAGGGGGCAAAGGCTTTATTGAAAGAAGACATTGATGAGGACCGCTCCGAAAAAAATTATCCAAATATAGACTTCTATGTAACAGGAGAGGAACTTGACCTCCAGCAGGAAATATGGTCGCAGGTAAAAAAAATTCCCTTTGAGGTGGAAGTCGGCGGAGAAAAAGGGTTGATCATTGGAAACATAGTAGATGAGATGGGAAAACTTAACATAAATTCTCTCGTAGATAATGCTGGTAAGGAAAGCAGGGGAGTAAAAAATGTTTTCATAAGATTCTTTGACATAATGGGAGCAGAATCGCCAGAAGAAGTAGTGAACGCCCTCATAGACTGGATTGACCCTGATGATGAAGGACTTTATGAATCTTCCTTTTATTCCTCCATTGACCACCCGTATTCTCCGAGAAACTTTCTCTTCATGAGCCTTTCTGAACTAAACCTCATAAAGGTGATAAATGAAGACCTCAAAAAAGTGTTATTCCCACCCGGAAACGATGACCCCCTTTCCTCACCCTATCTAACTGCATTCCCTATGGCAACCGGAACGAGCGCATTTTTAATAAATGTAAACACAGCCCCAAAAGAGGTACTTATGGCTTTGCATATCAATATAGACGAGGAAGTAGCAGAGGAGATAATCAAAAAAAGAGAAGAAGAACCGTTCAGGAACCCCACAGAGTTCATAGCCTATTTAAGAGATGAATTCAACATAAAGTTTGAAAGCACAAACCCACAGGAAAGCTTCGTTCAGGGACAGCTGAGAACATCAAGTTCATGCTTTTCCATACTTTCCATCGGAGTTGTAGGTGAAGTGACATCAACCATCCGGGCTGTGGTGATGAGAAGGGGAGGAGATCCAAAAGAATTTCCGGTACTTTACTTCAGAATGGAATAAAAAATTGATTTCTTATTGAAGAAAGTTTTTACCTCTTATAAATTTTGAAGGTGATGGAGAGAGCTTTTGAGATAATAAAAAGAGGCTGCATTGAAATCATCGAAGAAGAGGAACTAAAAGAAAGATTAGAAAAGGGCGGACAGAAGGGAAAGGAATTGAGGGTGAAGTGTGGATTTGACCCCTCGGCTCCTGATATTCACCTCGGTCATTATGTGCTTTTGAAAAAACTAAGAGAGTTTCAGGAATTGGGGCACAAGGTTTTACTTCTTATAGGAGACTTCACAGGAATGATAGGAGATCCATCGGGTCAAATTTCGACGAGGAGGGCTTTGACAAAAGAGGAAGTTAAGGAAAACGCAAAAACCTATGAAAGGCAGGTATTCAAGGTCCTGAGAAGAGATAGAACGGAAATTGTCTTCAACAGCGAATGGCTCGGGAAGTTGAGCCCCTATGACATAGTGAATCTCTGCGGAAAATGGACTGTTGCGAGAATGCTCGAAAGAGAGGATTTCAAAATGAGATACCAATCTCAGAAGCCCATAAGCATTCACGAGTTCCTCTATCCGCTGTTTCAGGCTTACGATTCCGTAGCACTAAACGCGGATGTAGAAATAGGAGGGGCGGACCAGAAGTTTAATTTCATGATCACAAGAGAAATCCAGAAGGAATTCGGACAACCGCCTGAGGTCGTACTTACACTGCCACTTCTTGAGGGACTTGATGGAAAAAGAAAGATGAGCAAATCCTTTGGAAACTATGTGGGAATAGAAGAACCACCGGATGAAATCTTCGGAAAAATTATGTCCATTCCTGATTTTCTGATAACGAGGTATATGAGGCTTCTAACATCCATTCCTGAAGGGAGAATTAAAGAAATTGAAAAGGGAATCCTTGACGGGTCTTTAAATCCAAGAGACGCAAAGATGGAACTTGCCTTTGAAATCACTTCTACCTTTCACGGAGAGGAACTGGCAAAAAAGGCTAAAGATAGATTTGAAAGGGTGTTTTCAAAAAGAGAGACCCCTGAAGAGATGGAAGAATTCAGCATTCCCCTTGAAAACGAAATCTGGCTTCCCAGGCTCCTTAAGGAACTGAAAATTCTTCCAAGCACTTCCGAAGGAATAAGAATGGCGAAACAGGGAGGAATTGATGTGAACGGAGTAAAGGTGGATTCCGATTATCACATCAGGGAAAAGGGAATTTATGTTGTAAAGATAGGAAAAAGGAGGTTTATTAAGTTAAAAGTGGTATAAACTTATTTGCTCTTAAGAATCAAATCAGAAAGAAGTTTTATGTCCTCTGGAGGCGGTGAAATTTTTTCTTCTTTCGTCTCTTTTGCCGCTTCCTCGACCGGAACTCCCAGAAATCCTGGCTCCGCCTTGTAGACCACATCTGAAACAAGAATATTGTCCTGATATATCTCTGCCTTCATCTTAAGAAGTTCCGACTTCGTCTTTACCTTTCCAAGAAGTTTGAGAGAATCGGCACCTCCTTCAACCCCCACAAATCTATACGCTCTTTCAACTTCGTATTTTTTTATCCCATCCTTTCCAGATACTTTTAAAATATCCCCTTCTAACTCAAGTGCACCTGCTTCTGCAAGCCTTTCAATTGTTTTTTCCGGGAAAAACACCTTGTTTGATATACCTTTTGCTCCGTCAATCTTTGCACCCGACAATTTCGTCCCCACAAGCACTGCTCCCCTCAGGTCGGCGTGAGTCAGATCAGCATTGCTTAAGTCTGCATTTGTCAGGTCGGCACCTGTTAAAACCACATGCCTCAGATTCGCTCCTCTCAAATCGGCATTTCTTAATATAGCCTCCCTAAGGTCTGTGTAACGAAAGTTCGCTCCCTTAAACTTTCCACCGCTCAGGTCAGCACCTTTAAGATTTATTCCCCTGAGGTCATCATTTTCAAAACTCTTTCCTTCCTTCACCCCCTTTATTACCTCTTCCCTGGTATACTTGGGCATTTATTTCTCCCCTCTTATAAACCTCTTCAGCTCTCCTCTCCCCTTCGGGTCCATCTCTAAAATTTCGATTCCCATTCCCATCTTCTTTTCCGGTCCTCCCCTTCCCGTCCATACAACTCTTCCTTTTGCCTCTATCAGTTCAATTACATCCGGAAGCGAAAACTTGAGAAGCACATTCTTCCCAACTGGAAGAGGATTCTCGGTGGCCACAAATATCCCTTTTTCACTTATATCCCCCTCCTCTCCATAAAAAAAAGACTCTCCATCTTTGTCAAGGAAAAGCGTGATTTCCGCCTCCTCCATTTTATCAACTGCAATTTTTATGCGAAACCTCGGAGCCCCTCTTCTTTCCATAAACTATCCCTCCTGCTCATTTATTATCCTTTCTATCTTTTTAACTGTCTCTTCATCTATATTTTTGAACCTCAAACCCATCCCTGGAATCAGAGTGCCCTTACTTTCTTCAGGTTTGACCCTCCACACCACCTCGCCTTCCAGCACAATTTCCTCGTCGGAGTCAGGCACCTTCAATTTCAGTATCAAACTTGTCCCTTCGGGTAAAGGGTCTCTTGTGGAAATAAACATTCCTCCTTTGCTTATATTCATAGTCCAGTCCGAAATAAGCCCTTTAACAGAAGAGTATTTAACCTCTAAGGTCCTTGGAAATCTCCTATGGACTCTCTTTTCCTCCTTCTCGTTCATAAAACTTTTCCGAAACCTATTTTTTTCTCACTTTCTTCCTTCTTTTTTAACTCCCTTTCTATTGCCTTCTCAAGGTCTTCCATTGTAATTACTTCCCTTCCCCTTACTTCTATCATCTTTACAGCCCTTCTTGCTGCGTTGAGAAGGACATTCTTTATCTGTCCACCGGTAAGCTCGTATTCTGCAAGCTTCTCTATATCCACTCCCTCTAAAGGAGCTTCAGGTGGAATGAGCTTTTTAAAAATCTCCACCCTCTCAGAAAAAGAAGGCGGTGAGAATCTGACCTTTAGAGAAATTCTCCTTTCCAGTGCCCAGTCAAGAATCGGCGCAAAATTCGTCGTTAAAATCAGAACCCCCGAAAATTTCTCCATATGCTGGAGAAGAAGGTTCACCTCCCTGTTGTCGTACTTCATATTTCTGGCAGATCTTTCAGAAAAAAGTGCATCTGCTTCATCAAAAAGGAGAATGCATTTTCTTTTTTCAGCCTCTTCAAAAACTTTCGCTATATTTTTTTCAGTCATACCAACAAGGTAGTCCTGAAGGTTTTCATATCTTACAATCCCTATCTCCTTTTCCAGTTCCCCTGCAACCGCGAGGGCTGTAAATGTCTTTCCTGTTCCCGGAGGACCATAAAACAGAAGAGTGGTGCCGGTTCCATAATTTATGGTCTTGTTAAATCCCCATTTTTCAAAAATGAGTTTATGACCTTTGATCTGTGCTATCGCATCGGTGATGCTTTCCAAAATATCAGGGGGAAGAACCACATCCTTGAGTTTAACATCAGGTTTTAGAAAGGTTATTAAATACTCGGCGGAAGGTTCATAATAACCCTCCTCCTGCCACCACACCCAGTCCTTTTCCTTTACCCCTCTCCACCCCACAAGCTCTGTCATCGCCTTTTCAGTTAAATGATATTCCGTCTTAAGAGGTGAACCCCTGAATTCCTGGGCTATCAGGTGCTTTTTTATGAGATTGCCATTGGCTGAAAAACACGTCAGTTTTTCAAGTTTTTCTGTATTATCTTTAGCAATAAGTTCAAGAAGCTCAACTCCCCTGTTTGTATTTTTAAGTCCTCCCTCAAGGTCATTTTTGAGAAGGGCTACAAGAAGGAGTTCTTCATCTCTTGAAAGATGATATTTTTCCTTTACTTTTAAAAGCCTGAGCGTTATCCTTTTCTTTTTCGCTTCCTTTTCTATCTCTTCTATTTCTCTGGTTATCTCTTTTATTTCCCGTTCAATCTTTGAAAGGCTTTTTCTCTCTCCCATGTCCTCGGGAAAATTTTTGCCAGAACTTTTTGCAAGTCTGATTTCCCTTTTCTTATAAAGGAGGTCAATCAAACTGAACCATTTCTTCCAGTATTTATGTTCCAGAGTTCTTTTTTTTAGAGTTTTTTCCTTCATCTTATTTTATTATATTCAAAAAAATGCCAAATTCAAATATTTAAAACTTCCTTTTCTTTTTTTGAAAACACCTCATCAATTTCCTTTATATATTTGTCGGTAAGTTCCTGAATTTTCTGAAGCAACCTGTGCATTTCGTCTTCCGATATTTCTCCATTTTTCTGCCATTTCTTAACAGCCTCGTTCGCATCTCTTCTTATATTTCTTATAGCCACACGAAATTCCTCCGCCCTCTTTTTTAACCCTTTAACTATTTCCTTTCTTCTCTCTTCAGTAAGGGGAGGGACTGGAATTTTCAAAATATTCCCTTCAACTATAGGATTAAAACCCAATCCTGCATCCCTTATTGCTCTATCAATTGCCTGAACCAGCGATTTGTCCCACACCTGAACCACTATGAGACTGCTTTCGGGAACAGTGATGGTGGATAATTGATTTAACGGCATTTTTGAACCGTATGCCTCAACCTTAATGTCTTCTATCAAGGACGGGGAGGCTCTTCCCGTCCTTATTTTCAAAAATTCCTTTTTCATATTTTCCACAGTCTTCTTCATCTTTTCTTCGGTCGTATTCAGAATTTTTCCCTTCTCTTCCATCTTTACCCTCCTGTTATTTTACAATTGTTCCGATTTTTTCCCCGCAAATAATCCTCACCAGATTTCCTGGCACAGTTATATTAAATACAATTACTGGAATCTTATTGTCCATACACATTGAAAAGGCAGTGGCGTCCATTATTTTAAGATTCCTTTGAAGGGCTTCCATATAGGTTATAGAAGAAAACATCTTTGCCGATTCTACTTTTAAAGGGTCTGCATCAAAAACTCCGTTCACCTTTGTTCCCTTTAAAATAACCTCCGCATTTACCTCTACTGCCCTTAATGAAGATGCGGTATCTGTGCTGAAATAGGGACTTCCTGTTCCTCCTGCAAAAACCACCACTCTTCCCTTTTCCATATGTCTTATCGCCCTTCTTCTTATAAAGGGTTCTGCAAGGGCTTTCATTTCTATAGCACTTAAAACCCTCGTTTGAACCCCCATCTTCTCAAGAATGGTCTGAAGGGCCAGGCTGTTTATAACCGTCCCTAACATTCCAATGTAATCACCTGTTACTCTGTCAATTTCACCGTTCTGATGTTCTGCCCCCCTGAATATGTTTCCTCCTCCAACTACTATACCTATTTGAACCCCTAAATTATGAACCTCTTTTATTTCTTCACATATTCTTTTTACCTCTTCAAAATCAATTCCAAATCCCTTTTTCCCTCCCATCACCTCGCCACTCAATTTTAAAATCACTCTTTTATAAACAGGTTTATTCGGAGAGCTCAAACCTTGCAAACCTCCTTACCCTTATATTTTCTCCAGTTTTCGCTATGACAGTGGCAATGAGGTCTTTTACTTTTATTGACTCGTTTTTAATAAAAGGTTGTTCAAGGAGGCATTTTTCGGAATAAAACTTTTCTATATATTCTTTCAACTTTTCCTCATCCTCAATCCCTCTCTCCCTCTTTATTCTTTCCTTTTCTTCTTTCAAAATATCTTCTGGCACCTCTTCCTTTGATATAAATTTTGGAGCCATTGCTACAATTTGAAGCAAAAGGTCTTTTACCAGGGTTTTAAACTCGTCTGTTCTTGCCACAAAATCGGTTTCGCAGTTAACCTCAATAAGGGCACCAATTCTTCCCCCAAGATGAATGTACGCATCAATTAACCCTTCCTTCGTTACCCTTTCAGCCTTTTTCTCGGCTTTTGCAAGCCCTCTTTGAAAAAGAAGTTGTTTAGCCTTTTCAAAATCTCCTTTGCTTTCCTCGATAGCCCTTCTGCAATCCATTATTCCGGCACCGGTTTCCTCTCTTAACCTCTTTATGTCATCCACCTTCATTTTGTGATACCTCCCTCAGACTTTCCTCATATATTTTTCTTCCCTGAATGCAGGCATCCGCTATCTTTGATGTAAAAAGTTTGCACGCTTTTATTGCGTCATCGTTTCCGGGAATTATATAATCCACAAGGTCCGGACAGCTATTTGTGTCCACAACAGCAACTACAGGAATTCCCATCTTTTTCGCCTCTTTCACAGCAATTTCCTCTTTTTTTACATCAATAACAAAAAGAACATCGGGCAGCTTCTTCATGCCTTTCAATCCGCCAAGGTATTTCCTCAGCCTCATGAGTTTTCTCCTCAGCCTTGTAGCCTCTTTTTTTGGAAGTTTATCAAAATAGCCTTCAGCCTCTTTCTGCTCCAGTTCCTCAAGTTTTTCAATGCTCTTTTTGATTGTGTTAAAATTGGTAAGCGTTCCTCCAAGCCATCTTGTATTCACATAGAACATCCCGCATCTCTCTGCATCTTCTTTTACGGCTGTCTGCGCCTGTTTTTTCGTCCCGACGAAAAGTACCTTTCCTCCTTTTGACACAACATCCACAATGAACATGTAGGCACGGTCAAAGAGGGGAACAGTTTTTTCAAGGTCAATAATATGAACCCCTTCTCTTTCGTCAAATATGTAAGGTTTCATCTTTGGATGCCATTTTGACGTTTGATGCCCAAAGTGAACTCCAGCCTCTAACAGTTCTTTAATGGTCACATAAGGCAACTTTTACCTCCTTAATTTTTTGATGAATATACAAAATTAAAAAAGAATCTTCAAGGTTTTTTAGAATT
>Ga0197143_1001166_pt1 | contig 23289 bp, 23 predicted proteins | sample GBS70_MetaG_FD_148603 | JGI IMG/M metagenome (GOLD analysis project Ga0197143, IMG submission 148603) | Sediment microbial communities from Great Boiling Springs, Gerlach, Nevada, United States - GBS 70_MetaG | ecosystem: Environmental > Aquatic > Thermal springs > Hot (42-90C) > Sediment...
CAGCAGACCTCGATGATACAGCATTTCGACGTGAGGTCGGGGTTATACAGGCAACACCTCTCCGAGAAGGGTTCTCTGAGACACTTCAATTCTTCAGGAAACTCAAGCAAGAGGGTAGATTATCCCTTGAGGAGTAGAATGTAGTGAGGCCTCGATTTGAACCAGGGTCCTCCCAGATTATGCGCCCAGCTCGTTACTTGACCCACCCTACCCCGTTATACACTAAATAGAATTTACGTCCATCCTAGTATAGAGATGGATGAGCTCATCTCCCTCGGTGCATGGAAAACTGTTGATGCAGCAGTGACTACAAGCAGCTCGAGTGCGATGAGTCACGCCTTCCGGCGGTGAAGGTTTCACGTATCTTCTGGAAGAGATGGGCCACCAGTCCATTATAGCATTATGAAGATTTGGATTGTGATCTATCTCCATGTCCTAACGATGTAGGAGGTTTATGACACCTTGGACCTTTTAGAGCAGCCTGATAGAATAAGTCCAGCATATATCTAGTTTTGGTGTGAAGCTGTTTCGACCCGAACTCCATACCCATAGCCACATGTTCCATTAGATCCGAATTCCCAATCTTTGATGATGTCAACACTCATCTCATTCCAATTTAGGAGTTATCCCTTGAAGTAGGGTATCACTTTTCGTCTAAAGATCTCTATGGTCTTCTCTGAATATAGGCTGAAGTCGGTGAAAATTAAATGTCCGGCGCCTATTTTTCTAAATCTATCTAAATGATCTATAAAATCATCAACATCCTCATAGAGCAGGTAGTATTGCCGGATAGCCTCGTCAGGGAGTTGGAGACCCGATTCCTCGATCTTTCGAGGATCTTCTTGTTCGAAGTTCTCCATTACAGTGGCGCCCGCATGTATTTTCTTAATCCTTTTGATCGTCCTATCAATATCCACTATGGCGCCTCCAACTAATACGGCTTTCTCTATTGTTTTGGGGTTGCGGCCAGCCTCCTTAGCGGCTTTTTCAAAAGCCGGAAATATCTTATCCCTGCATGTCTCATAGGTATTGGCAGTAATAAGCCTATCACCGTATCTCCCAGCATAGACAGCCGCCTTCTCACCTATGGCTGAGAAGTATATTGGTATATTCCGTTTGGGTTTGAGATGAAGATATACCTTCGGCATGGTGAAATACCGGCCGTTGAAGTCGAAATAATCCTCACTATTCCAAAGCTTTTTGATTAGATCTATTGCCTCAACAAGCCTTTCCATCCTCTCTTTCCACGGCGGCCATCTTCCCATGAACCTCTTCTCACTCATAGCCTCCCCAGTGCCGACGCCGAGATAGAAGCGGCCTGGATACATGTTGTCTAGGGTGCTGACAGCCTGGGCTACTATGGCTGGATGATATCTTCCACCTATGGGTACCGTGACGTCCACACCCAGCTTGATCTTTCTAGTCCTCTCGGCTGCTGCGGCCATAATAGGCCAGACAAAAAAGTTGTGTTTGAAGGAGTGGTGCCAGGGCAGGAAGTGGTCGCCGAACCATACCGAGTCGATTCCCGCCCTCTCACAGAGCTTGAGAAACCTCATCTCATACCTATCATCCATCCAAAAGGTCACGTCAAAACCTAGCTTTACCATCTAAATCGCCTATATTGACGATACGTGAGATGCATTAAAACTTTCCCCGCGCCGCATGTCAAGGATTTCAGCCTTGAAGCTTGTCTCCACGTATTGCCTTCCCTTTATCGTTATGGTTGTGCCTTCCCTGACTTGGTCGGGGAGACCGGCGGGATAGCTGGTGCATGGCTCCAACGCTATATTCCATGCATCACCGTACCAGGGATAGTCCGGGGTATTATAGTTCTGCCAGAACCATAGATATCTGAAGAGACTTCGATCCCATACCATTCTGAATCCCAGTCCATTTCTGGGGTTTAGGATGGTGTACTTGCCTTCAGACATACCCGTTATGAAGGTGGTCTCTTCAGCCACAATGTCTCTATCAGGTATTATGCTCAAGTCTATCATCTTACCATCCCTACCTACCACCATCGGCCACTCATATTCACCAGGCTTAATCCTGCCATGGGGATTGTATTTCTCATCTTGAACTAGAACTCTAGAGCCGTGGGGTAACTCGATTTTGCAGCCGGGTTCTAAGAAGGGCTCGCCGAATGACGGGTGCTGGAGCCAGGAAAACTCCAGCGTCTGTCCGGCCTTGTTTACGAGCTTCTCCCTAAAATACACCGTCGCCTCACCATCATAAATTGTCAGATGCTTTTCCAGTCTGAACGGATATCTGATACCATCAACATACATATATGCCGAAACACTTTCACGGGATTCCTCCTCCACTACACAGCTCCATGGGAGCATCGTCGACTCTCCATGGATGCCTAGCTCCGCACCCCTGTAGACGACTGGGTGTCCGCCAGCCGACGGTGCTATGTCCTGCCAACCACCACCATAGTAGTCGAGGAAGCCGCCATGAGTTACTGGGTTCGCTGAAGCCTCCCTCAGCGGGTTCCGCCACCCGATTGGAGACTGCCACATGAGATTTATGTCCAATGGCTTGTAGAGTAATTCCATTATGTCGGAGCCCTTATCCAGCAGTGAGATTAATCTGACAAGCGAATTCTCCATAACAAGCGTTCTCATACCTTTGTATGTCCAGTCGAGCGATATCCGGCAGTGCATGATTTATAGAATGGTGTTGTTATATTTAATCATCATCAAATTAACTCCTCGACAGATTTGTTATGGTCATACTCTGGGCTGATAAATCTTCACCCAATATATGGAGGCTCCTTGATTCCCATAGCATCGCAATCCTTCCGGTGGGTACGGAGCAGCATGGACCCCACCTTCCCATAGGAACAGATCATACATAGGAGCTGGCCAAACGTGTAGCAGAGGAAATTGAAGTTTTACTCCTACTATTGCTCCGATATGGATTCTCCGATGGCCACTTCCTCATGGCTGGAACGATAAGCATAGGTGCTGAAACCTTGAAATCAGTCATCAAGGATACAAAAGCCAGTCTCAGTAGATATGGTCTCCGACATCTCATAAGGCTTTCTGGGCATGCGGGCAATTTTGGACAAATCTCCGACATAGCCTATCGACTAACTTGGAGAGCTATCCAAATGGCCTAAAAGTTCACAACGTATCACCTTATACAGCTGTCCCCATCGAGTCCTTAGCCACGGTCCTTGAAGGGGACATGTTCATCCACGCTGAGGAATTGGAGACAAGTATCATGTCATACATTAGGTCTGATCCTGTGGATATGTCTAAGGCTGTTAGGGAGCATCCAGACTTTATTCCGAAGGAGTTGACGACTCACAATTTCCTAGAAGCTATTAAAATAGTCACAACATCCAAATTCATAGGCAGGAGTTTCAGGACAGATGTATGCGGCGACGCCACACTCGACACTAAGGTGAGGGGAGAAAAACTGTTTAATATACTGGTGGAAGGCGTTGTAAGGGCTGTAAGGCACGTGACTATTTATTAGCCCACTTCACGGCGTTAGTCTTCACAACCCTCATGGCATTGAGATAGGCTATCTTCTCAAGATCCCTGTCACACAGTCCCCTGCTTCTCAACGCATCCCATAGCCTTCCAATATTAGATATGTCCTCGAGCCCCTCAGGCTCATCAACGTTAAGCAAGCCGAAATAGTCCGTCCCTATTGCTATGATGTCGGAGCCGAATCTCTCATAGATATACATAATATGGTCTGCAAGTCTCTTATAGGATGGCTGTTCTCCTAGGGTGGGCGGTATTAAAGTCGCGCCAACCACACCGCCATTGTCCTTCAAAGCCTCCAGCTGCTCATCGTCAAGGTTCCTAGCATGATCTCTAACACCTTTAGCGTTGGCATGGCTCACGATTACTGGAAGCTTCGACGCAGCCATGGCCTCTAATGAAGTCCTCTTGCTGGCATGGGAAAGGTCTATTATGACTCCCAGTTCATTGCATAAATAGACAAGCTCCTCACCGTCTCCTGTGAGACCATAATCTTTCTTCGACATACAGGTGGCACCATATTTGTTATCGAAGTTCCAAGTCAGTTGGAGGGAGCGGACACCCAATCTATAAAAGAGCTGCAGATCCTCCACATCCTCCAAGGGTTCGGCGCCCTCAAGGGCGATCAGAAATCCTATCCTATCGTCTCCGAATAGAGTCTCAACATCGTTGTTCGTGGTAATGGGCTTGAGATTTTGTGGATGCTGATTTAGCAGGTTTATGTAAACCATTATATGCTCTAGGGCTGTGAGTGTGGCCGCCCTCATCCTATAGGCACCGTAAAATCCGCCGTATCCTCTGGAGAGTTGACTTATCCTCATGGGCGAGATTGTTGGTGTTAGTGGGGCTATGGATGAGAAGACAAGTTTTGTATTCGACCTCCTGTACTTGGGGATATCTCCATGCCTTCCCTTCATGTCTTGCGAGAAGTCGGCTGGTTTGAACTTTAGACCTGCACCACCTTGGACATAATATAGTGAGATATCTTCATGGAGATCTACAAGAGGCGGGTTCATGTTTTTGGGGCTGCCGTCCAATATTTAAAGAAAATGTGTGTAGCACAATTCGTCCCTATTCCGAGGCAGAATATTTTTATTTTGCGAAGAAGTGTATCGCCATATCTACCTGTTCACTTTATATGTCTGAGCCGAAGTTTTTAACACCGCCAAATGGTTCCTGAAGCTCCACCCCAGTTGTTGGACGGTTCACCTTCACGATGCCTGCTTCAACATTTTCCTTAAACATCCTGAAATATGCTAGGTTCTTGAGCATATAGATTGTTACAATTCCACATTCTAAATTATTAGCTATCTCATTTGCTCGTGGATGAGGGCCCAGCTCCGCGGCTTTCAATGGATCAACAACCGCCGGGAGCGGCTGATATCCCGTTACACAAGCCTTGCCGCATCCTACGCAACATCCTCAGCGACTATTACCGCAACGGCCTCGCCAGCATATCAAACCTCACCAACGGCTAGTGGATGTTGTCTGGGAGTTCTAGATGCCTCTTCAACATATTCTACAGGAAGTGTCTGTTTTACCGTAGATCCCGTCCGGCGTAAACTAGTACACCCTCTCTGGGCAGAGGTCGGGTGCCCCAATTGTGCTTGATGATGTCGTGGGGTGCGATCTGTGGGAGCTTGATATCAAATATGTAACATCAACCACCTATTATGAGTCTCGGGTCCTCAATCCTCTTTAACGACTTGCTCACCAGCATTTCCATCAGAAGAACTCCACCCAAGTTCCCATGTTCTTCTTCTTGGCTAGCTGGTATGCTACAAGCCCTGCGGCTACATCCTGTATACCGAGGCCAGAGGAGTCCATCACGGTTATCTCATCATCATCTACCCTTCCTGGTTTCATCCCAGCCACAATTTCGCCCAGCTCAGCATATATCTGCTCCGGTTTGATGTATTCCTTCTCTAGGGCGACCTCCCGCTTATCCACCACCACTTTTGCCACATCATACACAGATGTCTCCAGCTCCTGCTTACCCTTGTGATCGCTTCCAACTGTTGTTATATGCGTCCCACTTTCCAACCATTCCAGCTTTATGTAAGGAGTTTTGCTAGGCGTGGCTGTGGACACTACATCCGCATCCTTCAAGGCCTCTTCTACACTTCTAACAGGCTTTATACGCACCTCCAGCCTCCCACTCATATCCTTGGCGAACCTCTCAGCCGCATTAGGCAGGATATCATAGACTCTTGCCTCAGTAAGCTTGAGAACCTCGGCCAAAGCCAAGAGCTGTGTTCTACCTTGGACACCGGCTCCAAATACTGCGGCTATCTGCGAATCTCTCTTAGCTAGGTATCGGGCTGCAACGCCGGCGACCGCGCCGGTCCGGTAAGCTGTTATCACCGATGCGTCCATAACGGCCAAAGGTATGCCATGCTTGGAGTCCGCTATCACTACCACGCCTGTTATGCTGGGTAGATTATATTTGGAAGGGTTCTCAAAATAGCCGCTGCTGAGTTTTACACCCACCACATCCTGTGTGTTTATTAGGGCGGACTTGACACCCCACACTCCGACATGCTTCGGTACATCGATAATATAGGGCATGGGCATGACGACCTCCCCCCGAGCCAACCCCATGAAGGCCGTTTCCACGGCATCTATAATCTCCCTCATACTCAGGACCTTTTCCAAGTCTGACTTAGAAAGAATGAGCAGCTCCGTCATGGCAGGGTTGTTGACATGCTTGTTAAAAGATGTTTAGCTCTTCAACTATATATACAAGTCCATGTTCTGACCTGCCAATGACCTCAACACTTTCTGAGCGTCTCAAATCTCTTTACGTCCCGGCTGTAGCTGATGTTTTGGATGAGATGGGATATAACAACCAAGTCCTGCAATGTGAGCCTAGACCAATCCATTCTGATGTAAAGCTGGCCGGCCCGGCCGTCACCGTATCCACCTACTGGTATTCATCATATAGGAGTAGGGAAAGGGATGTCGAATCTTTGGCCTCTATATTCGACTTCTGCTATAAGGGGTGTGTGGTGGTTGTTGCAGCCGGTGGAAATAGGGGTGCAGCATGTTGGGGTGAGCTCATGTCTAATGCAGCCTCGGGGAAGGGCGCTGTAGGCGCTGTAACAGATGGGCCGATTAGGGATGTGCCTAAGATACTTGAGATAAAACCCCCCTTCCAGGTCTTCGCCCCCGGTTTTATGCCGGCCGATTCTAAGGGACGTATCGAGTACGGTGAGAAGCAGGTTGAGGTAGTGTGCGGGGGTGTTAGGGTCAGGCCCGGCGATATAGTTTTCGGAGATTTTGACGGTGTCGTTGTGATACCGAAGGAAGTGGCTGAGAGGGTTGTTGAGGAGGCTGAGAATAAGGTTAGAAGAGAGTCGGAGTTCAGGGCGGCTATAAGACGGGGCGAGGACTTTAGAAAGTCGGTGGAACGATTTAAGGTGGTATAGAATTCTCAGCCTGGCTTGACTGGTCTTCCAAGACGGCTTGACTCGTATCCGGCTAGTGTGACAGCCACACCCTGCCTACCATCATAGACCCCTGCTCTGGGCTGGACGTCATCCCTTATACATCGTATAAAGTCCTCTATCATGAGCATATCCGGGTCGCAGCCATAGTAGTGCCAAGATAATTTATCACTGCCCGTGTAATAGATATTCTGCCTAAAGGCATCCATCACCAAAACACCATCACTCCCCACCAGCTCCATGGTCACATCACCCCATGTGTAATGCCCAGAAGCGTAGGTCCAGCTGCCGTCTATGTTTCCTATCACACCATTCTCCATCTTGATGGTTGTTAGGAAGTTATCCTCGACATCTATCCCTAGGTTTACGTTACGGCCTATCACAGTGTAAACCTCTACTATTTCAGAGCCTGCATACCATCTCATGAGGTCGGAGAGGTGGACCGTGTGATCCATCACCGCACCACCACCCGACAGCTCCCTATCTGTAAACCAAGGCCTCAAAAGTGGCAGAGCCCTGTTGAGCTTGTTGGTTCCCGTCATCGCCAACAATTTTCCAATACGTCCATCTTTCAGCAGATCTTTCACTAGAACGGACACCGTATGGTATCTCATCACATAGCACATCTGAAACTTGACGCCCGTCTTCTCAACTGTCCTAACAATTTCATCCGCTTGTTCTAAGCTGATAGCCATTGGCTTTTCACAGAGAATATGCCTATTCATCTCAGCCGCTTTAACAACATACTCATGGTGAAGTGCGTTCTCCGATGCTACTATCACTGCATCCACGTCTCTCAGCAACTCTTCCGGACTTCCATACTTTCTCAACCCGAATCTCTCAGCGAATTGTGACGCTAGATCCGGGTTACGGTCGTAGACCCCTGCAACCTCTACATCTGCGAGCTTTTTAGCCGCTTGGGCATAGCTGTCGGCGTGGAAGTGGGCTATCCCGAGAAATCCAAGCCTTACAATGATTTTCAAAATCGCTCATCCCCCAAGTTTTATTGGCAGATTTTCAGCCGCAGATCTCACAGCCGCGAGACATGTCTCCAGACTCTTCCTCGCCTCGACTCCGTCAGTGATAGGGTTACGATCCTCTCTTATGCACTCTACAAAATGTCTTAGTTCGCGATAGAATGGGTCTAGGGGAAACGGATGTAAAACCGGCTTCCATGGTAGGGTTTCGGGTGAAAATCCCTCTACACCTGCTTCTGTCCAGAGCCGTAAAGGTGTTGGGGATTGATTGTCTAGATGTATCATGCCCTTGGTCCCGTCAACCTCAAGCTTCATTGTAAAGGGATGGGATTTTGGGAGGGCCCAGTTGGCCTCTATAAAGGCTATGCAACCTGTTGGGAATCTTAAAGTTATGAGAGCATAGTCATGGATGTCATAGGGTTGGTGGATAAGGTTCGTCACCTTAGCATAAACCTCGGAGGGCCTGCACTTATTGATCCAAATTGCAAAATCCACATCATGTATGGCGAGATCAATGGTTACACCGCCGCTTTTCCTTAAATCCATAAACCACGGACTCCACTCGGGAGCCGGGCCACCTCTCCAAGCCCTAATGACTGCCAACTCACCCAGCAAGCCCTGTTCTATAAGATCCCTGGTCTTCATATATTCGGGGAAAAACCTAAGCACATGGGCCACCATCAACTTTACACCAGTTCTTCTAGAGGTGCTTATCATATCGTCTGCCTCCTCAAGACTCAGCGCCATGGGTTTCTCTACAATGACATGCTTCCCAGCCTCCATAGCCTCTACAGCCAACTTTCTATGAGTGTATGTTGGTGTGCATATGTCAACGATGTCAACTTCTTTATCATTAATTATTTGATTAAAGCTTTCATAGGCCCTAACACCATATTTGGATGCAACATCATTCAGTCTGGCTCTATCCCTACCCCACAACCCCAGCACCGTACAGTCATCAATCATTCTCCATGCAGCCAGATGGGTTGTTCCCATAAATCCATAACCCAATATGGCTACTTTCATAATATTGTTTGATAAAAGATTGTAAATAAGTTTTATGTCGTGGATTAATAATCTTTAAGTAGTTGTTAGAGGAGGGTTCTCCACATGGAGAAGAAATTAGGAGTTTTGGTTCATGGTGCGGGGTGGGTCTCGACACAACATATAAAGGCATTTCAGAACAATCCCCATACGAGGGTTGTAGCAATTTCAAGCAGAAGAATAGAGAGTGCCAAGAAGAGGGCTGAGGAGGCGGGACTTAAGGATGTTAAGACATACGATAGTCTAGATAAGGCTCTCGAAAACCCTGAAGTGGATATAGTATCAATCTGTACACCACAGCACGTCCACGCCGAGAACACTATAATGGCTGCAAAGGCCGGGAAGCATATAGTTATCGAGAAGCCCATTGGAAACTCCTTGGATGAGATAAAGGCCATGCGTGATGCCGTACGAAAGGCAAAGGTCAAAACCGTTGTGAGCTTCGTCCTCAGATGGAATCCGTTATTCAAGATACTCAAATCAATCATAGCGGATGGTATGCTGGGTAACCTATATTACGTCGAGGCAGATTATCAGAGCGCCATCGCTGCATGGTGGTCTGGATACGAAGACGCTAGGAAAAAGTCAACTGGCGTAAGTGCATTCCTTGTAGGTGGAGTTCATGCCATAGATGCTGTGAGGTGGTTTGCCGAGAGGCAGAATTACAAGGCAGCAACTCCCGTAGAGGTTTTCGCCTACTCAGGTGGGTTGCGAAAAGGTAGGATAAGACAGTGGAACTACTATACTCAGCGTTGGGAGGATATGCCGCCACTAGAGTATGATGATTTTGAAATCGCTTTGATAAAGTTTGACAACGGTGTTCTCGGTAAGGTTTCAGTAAACTTCGGGGGGGTGCAGCCCTACACTTTTCCGATAGAGATATTCGGAGACGAGGGGACTGTAAAAGACAACAGAATTTGGTCGACAAGATTCCAAGGCCAGAGGGATTGGATCACTATACCGACAATACTTCCCGATAGCGCTGACGTCACCCATCATCCCTTCCAAGCTCAGATGGATCACTTTGTGGAATGCATTCTAGAGGATCGGGAGTCCCACTGCAATCTCGAGGACGCTATAAAAACTCATGAGATAGCCTTCGCAGCCCTTGAATGCTATAGGACGGGGAAGCCTGTACGCCTACCTCTCCTCAGCTAATGTATGATGGTAGCCTCTCAGAAAACCCAGTTTAGGTTGACTTTATATGGCTAGTGTTAGGCTTGTAGGTGTTTCTAAAAGATTTGGTAAACACGAGGCAGTGAGAAACCTGACGCTTGAGGTGCCCGACAGATCCTTCGTATGCCTCTTAGGGCCATCTGGATGCGGGAAGACGACAACACTGCGAATGATCGCAGGTCTTGAGACACCCGATACTGGTGAGATCTACATAGGAGAGAACCTTGTCAATAAGGTGCCTCCTTACGAGAGGGATATTGCGATGGTATTCCAGTTTTATGCAATATATCCTGGGATGACAGTATTCGATAACTTGGCTTTTCCCCTTAAACAGCGGAAATGGCCTAAGGGCGAGATAGTCAGGAGGGTGAGAGAGGTGGCTGAGATACTCCGGATAGACCATCTACTTGAGAAGGACGCTATGAGCCTTACAGTTGGTGAAAAGCAAAGGGTTGCGCTTGGCCGTGCTATGGTCAGGGATCCCAAGGTCTTCCTCTTGGATGAGCCTCTGACAAATTTGGATGCAAGGCTTAGGGCTGTTATGAGAATTGAGCTAAAGAAACTCCATAATAAGATAAAAACCACAACGATTTATGTCACCCATGACCAGCTGGAGGCCATGACAATGGCTGACAGGATAGGTGTAATGGAATCGGGCGTCCTACAGCAATATGATACGCCCTCCAATCTATATGATAAGCCTGCAAACCTTTTCGTGGCCGGATTTATAGGAAGTCCAACAATGAATCTCTTGGAGTGCCGGGTTAGAAAGGGTGAGAGGACATACTTGGATTTCGACGGATTCACACTGTCTTCCGACAGCCTTGACAGCAGGCTAAAAAACGTCTATGATGGAATGGAGTTGGTCTTTGGAGTAAGGCCCAGCGATATAAGGGTTGAAGAGGGCGGAGGAGGCCTGTTAAATGGCAGGATCGAGGTTATAGAGCCACTGGGGGATAAGGCCATACTCGATATCTCAGTCGGTAAGACAATAATAAGGGTCTTGGAACGCGGGAAAGCACAAGTAAATGTGGGCAGTAGTGTCGCCTTATACATTGAAAGTGAGAAAATTCACTTTTTTGATAAAAAAACTGGTTTGAGGTTGTAGGGATATGGCAAGGGTTTTCCTCAACCACGTTGTGAAGAAATACGGTAGGGAAACAGCAGTAGAGGACCTAACCCTAGAGGTGAGGGATGGGGAGTTCGTAGCACTGTTCGGCCCACCTGGTGCGGGAAAGACAAGCATACTTAAGATGGTTGCAGGGTTGGAGGATGTTACTTCAGGGGAGATTTGGATCGGTGATAAAATTGTCAACGACCTAAGCCCTGCTGAGAGGGATGTGGCGATGGTATTCCAAAGTTTCGCCTTATATCCCACTATGACAGTTTTCGAAAATTTAGCATTTCCGCTGAGAAAGAGAAAGGTTCCCCCTAATGAGATCGAAAAGCGTGTGAAAGAGATAGCGAGTATCCTAAACATCAGCCATCTTTTGGATAAGAAGCCCGGAACACTTAGTGGTGGTGAGAGACAGAGGGTTGCATTAGGTAGGGCTATGGTAAGGAGGCCACAGCTTTTCCTCTTTGACGAGCCGCTGACAAACCTCGATGCAAAGCTTAGACTTCACATGCGGGCTGAACTTAAGAAGCTTCAGAGGGAGATGGGTCAGACAGCAATCTTCAGTACCCCTGACGATGTTGAGGCAATATCGATGGCTGACAGGATAGCTGTTCTATCAAAGGGTAGGCTCATACAGTATGACACAGTCGACAATATCTACGAGAGGCCATGCAATCTCTACGTTGCACAGAATATTGGAAGCCCCCAGATAAACATTGTAGAGGGTACCCTCGTAGTCGAAGGTGGTAACTTTTTACTTGATTTGGGATTTACGAGGGTCAACCTTAATTTTCTAAGTGATATCTTGAAGGGTTTTGAGGGGAAAAGCCTAATCTTAGGCGTTAGACCTTTTGATATCAATCCCAGCACAAGAAAAACAGATGACACATCCTTTCGGGGAAAGGTCGAGGTTGTGGAAGACACTGGTGCAGAGGTCTATGCGAGTGTCGTCGTTGATTCTACGACCTTTACCGTGTATATTCCACGGGATATAAGGCTCGATGTGGGTGAAGAAATATGGCTATCCCTCAACACAAAGCGGATCCACCTTTTTGATAAAAGTTCAGGCAAAGCGCTCCCTTAGACTATCTCACCGCACCCGCAACCAAGCCTCTGATCAAATATCTCCTAAAGATCGCTATTATGACTAGGGCAGGTAGCATGGCGACGAGCCCACCAGCCATTAGTATTCCAACGGGCTTGTAGGGCTGAGCGGCCATAAATCCCACGATGACTGGAAGTGTCCTGCTGAGCTGTGTCTGGGTCACCATGAAGGAGAAGAAGAACTCACCCCATGAGACCATAAATGATATTATCCCTATGGCCACTAACCCAGGCTTTATCACGGGGAGTACAACTTTGAAGAGAGTCTCAAGCCTGCCATATCCGTCCACTCTCGCCGCATCTTCTATATCCGATGGTATGGCTAAGAGATAGGTGTTGAGGATCCATATGTTGATGGGTAGGGTGAATGCGGCGTGGACTAGGATTACAGCTATCAGTGTATCCAAGAGGTTCAACCCGAAAAAGTTCTGTATTATTATGTAATAGGGCACCACTATCGCCACCGGAGGTATAAGTCGCCCTGCAACAGACATGTAGAAAAGCAGGCCACTTCCTCTAAACCTTATCCTAGTGAATGTGTATGATGCCAGTGTTGCTGCTATAAGATTAATCCCTGTTATAATGAGGCCTACTATCACACTATTCACTAGTGCATTGGGAAACCATCTGGCAACAGCAGGCAAGAATGTTAGCCGGCCGCTTTCTTGAAGTCTTGCCTCAATGGCACTGCTTGTGTCGAAAATAAACCAGTAGTTGAAGTAGTTAGGCTGTGCAGGCCAGAGGGATGGTGGTGCTGAATGTATCTCAGGCTCGGTTTGGATACTAATGCTAAACATCCATAATATTGGGAAGAGGACCCAGAAGGCTACAACGACAGATGCGACCACAATTGCAACCCTGTATCCGGTGCCCATGTTGCTCTCACGCCCTCAGGCGTATCCTGCCGACTCTTAATGCCCTGAAATAAGCGATTATTAACGCTATGCTGACAAGCACGACTAGGAAAGCCAGTGCAGAAGCCCTACCGAAGTTAAGGAAAGTGAACATCTCACTCCATGTATAGTATGATATAACTGCTGTAAAGTTGCCCGGTCCCCCTGCCGTTATAACATAGACTAGGTCGAAGGTCCAAATGGCCATCAGAGTGCTGTAGACTGCCACTATAAGCATAAAAGGCCGGAGCCACGTTAGAGTAATAGTTTTGAATTTTGCCCAGCCCTTCGCTCCATCTATGGTGGCGGCCTCATAGAGCTCGGCTGGGATGGACTGCATACCAGCTAGGAAGAGAAGGGTCGGAAGGGGTAGCTGAACCCATAGGAAGGCCACTACGAGAACGAGGAGAGCAGGCCATCTAAGATTAAGCCATGGGACATAGCTATCTATAAGCCCTAGAGATTTGAGGAAAGCATTGAAGATCCCGTAGTTGGCGTCAAATATCCACTTCCAGATTGCTCCACTAACCACTAGTGGTACAGCCCACGGAACTAAGACTAGCCACTGGAGGAAACCCACTCCCCGGAAATTTTGGGATAGAAGTAGTGCGAGACCAAGGGAGATAAGGACCAACAATGGGACGGTTATTACTACGAATGTGACTGTTGCAACGGTGGAATCGGCCATATAGTAAGAAGTGAGAACTTCTATATAGTTGTCGAATCCTGCGAACGCTATTTCCTCCGGGTATTTGAGATCATATCGAAGAGAACTAACATACGCAGCGTAAGCTATCGGGTAAAAAGTAAATGGAAAAATAAATGATAGGGCCGGTAAAAGACCTATAAGGATGAATTTTAAGTCGCCCTTCTGCATCTTCTCCTGCCTATTTCCCTGTCTTTGACTCCTTCTTCTTCTTATTCCACTCTTCTGCTATCCTGTTCAGAACTCTAAGGATATCGTCGTCAGATGTGCCGGCATTACCCAGTATGAGGTCATGGATGGCCGGTCGCGCTACACCAGCCTGCCAATAGCCCCACCACTCAGACCACCATGTCGTCATCCGTGGGTCGTTGAAGAAATCGTATGTGTTGAAGAGAACCTGCTTTTTAATCTCGGGATCCACCCACGATTTGATGGACTCTCTTATGTCGGCGTATTTGGGATCCTCCCACATCGAGATGTATATCGGCCCCACACCTTTCTCATTGTTCAGCCGCCTGCATACAAAGTATTCGCCGTTCTCAAAGTCAGGCTTGCCATTCCTAGTTCTACCGCCAACAAACTGCATGACACGCCACGCAGCTTCCAGATGTCTTGGTCCCTTGTCGGCTGTCGCCTTCGAGACTAGGTAGGATCGGTATATTGCCGAGACCTTTCCAGTTCCTGGGTTTATGCCCATTCTGAGGTTTCCAGCCTCTTTTGATGGTGGGGTGTTGGCGAAGGCCAGGTCGTAGTCGGGCATCCAGAAGAATGTATGGGCTCCTGAGCCGAAGGCGTTAACTGCCTGGGCTTCATCATAGAGGACGCCTTTGGTGGAGGCGAGTTTCTCCTTGTGTATCATGTCGAGCTGCCATCTTAGAGACCTGAAGAGAGCTGAGCCCTTGTCGTTGAAAATCGGGTTTAGATCCTCATCCCACATGTACGGGCCAGGGTCACCCTCAGCCATCCCGAGCATAAAGTCATAGATCCCGACCTCTACGAATCCCCAGCTACCATACCATATTCCAATCGGGTCATCATTGATTCCCTTCCGCTTGATGGTCCGCGCCTGCTCCTCAAGCTCCTCCCATGTCCTTGGAGGCTGCCCTATCCCAGCCTCATCTAGGTGTCTCTTATTATACATGAAAGGTTGGGCACCCCCATAGTATGCCAGCCCGCTCATCAGACCTGTGTCCGGGTTAATGAAGCCAGATCTGAAGCCTGGGAATATGTCGTCAAGATATCTTCGTATTTCGGGGAAGTATTGCTCCATGTCTATAGCCCATCCGTTCTGCTGATAGATGTAGGTGACATCTGGTGTACTGTAGTGTATTGTGGGTGGGTTGCCTGCTGTGTAGGCTGCACTTATGCCAGAGAAGAATGTATCCAGCCCATAGTCCACGACTTTGATAGATACGTCGTCGTTCCATGCGTTGAATTTCTCTGCATTGTCCTGCACCAGCTCTACACCCCAGCTCCATATGCCCCATGTCACCTCGACCTTGCCGACCGGAGGCTGTGTGACTGTTCCTGTGACAGTCTGTGTCACTGTCTTGGTAATAGTCTCAACACGGCCAGGGCCAGCTTGGGATAGGCCGAACAGGTATCCGCCTGAACCCGCAACAACGGCGCTTGCCACAGCACCTATCGCAACGGCTCCTGCTTTACTTATCGCCCTCCTCCTACTTATGTTGCTCTTGAGAAGGTCGGGTGTTTCACTTTTCTCGATTTTTTTAGAATCTTTACTTTTCTTCATGGTTTTCAATCTCCCTCGGAAATAGATAAACTTTTTCCCATAATTAAAAACAGGTTTTCTCCCAAATCCTGAAGACCCCTAATGCACTGAGACCTATGAGAAGGAGCACCTCACCCGTATAGGCGTCGATTAAGGCCTCATAGCCGTGGAGCACGCTCTGCTCCGACACAACCCTTAAGCTGTAGGCTATTCTATCTCCACAGATCTTTAGACCCTGTATGATGGGCTGCTTATAGGTGAATCCGGAGTAGCCATTCTCTATTATTATGGTCATAAGCTCGGAGAGCTTCGGCTCTGGTATCATAGGCTGGGTGAGAGGCATCCTGTACACATCATAGAGCATCACTGATTTAATACTCCCCTCTAGTGTATTGGTCTCAATATAGTAGCCGCTTCCAAGAATTTTATAGCCTCCAAGGGTTTGATATCCACGGTAGACCACGTCACCATTTTCATCAACTGTTGACTCATAGGTGAAATCCGTGGTGAGATATGGGTCTCCTGAAAGTTTCCTTAGCAGATGGTTCAGGGACGATTTGATATCTTCTGTAAAGCCTGCTAGTCCGATGCCACGCTCGTTGGTGTAGCTGATGAATCTGAATTCTCCCCTACAGAAACCTACTTGAACACGGTTTCCTGCCTGTGTTGCAAAATGCTCAATATTACATCCTGGAAGTTTTATCTCGTGTATCCTGGCAGTCAGCCTATCTCCCAATATCGTGGCATATCTTGAGGCAAGCTCCAGCCGGCTAGAATTGTATGGTATTACACTTTCAAGCTTAACAACCTCTATTGGATTTTGTTTCAATAGTCCAGCTGTCAAGAAGGTCATGTAGATTGAAAAAACGAGTAGAGCGGTTAAGATACTTATTAGGAGCTTAAATCCCACATGACGCACCCTAGAGAGCGACTATACGCGCCGTCCTAGCTGACTCTTCAGCTGCCAGAACCGCTTGGAGGGCTTTTCTCGCATCCTCTGGGGTCACTATCTCGGGTTTTATATCCTCCACGACGCATCTTACGAAGTAGGAGATCTCTTTCTTGAGAGCTCCCACTATCTCCCCATGCATGACCGGCCAGTGGATTGTATCGCGTTTCTTCACACCAACCGAATCATTCACCATGAGTCCCGATTCGGAGCAGTCAATATATATGGCTCCCCTATCATCAATGATCTCCATTTTGGCGTCTATTGCATAGGGCGTGTTCTCGAGCAGGAACCATAAGCTTTCACAAACACCTTTAGCCCCCCTCCTGAAGTTATAAACTATCCATGTGATTTCTGGGTTTGGCGCCCCGCTTCCCGTGTCCAGCATCGTGGAATATACAGACCCAACATCATCACCCAGATACCAGAGCATTATATCGGTGTCATGTATGGCGTCAAGCAATATAGGTGTCCCATATTTTAGATGAGATCTGGCAAAAGCGCCCGGTATATTCCGCCTAGCATAGATTGAGAGAATTCTCCCAATGCTACCTGCTGCGATGGCCTCCCTTGACAAGGCATAACGGGGCTCAAACCTTAGTAAATGTCCCACCATAAAATGAACCCCAGCCTTACGGGTTACGGATATCATCTTATCAGCATCCTCCAGTGTTGATGCTATGGGCTTCTCCACTAAAACATGCTTTCCATGCTCCGCCGCCAATACTACCGGGTCACGATGATCTGTGACATGCGTCACCACAATAACTGCGTCGATGTTGGGATCCTCTGCTATCTTAGACCAGTCGGTGTAAATATTATCCACTCCATATTTTCTAGCCAGTTCAACGGCCCCTTCTCTTATCCTTGAGCATAATGCTTCTACCTTAACATTGGGAAGTCGGGAGAGAACTTGGAGATGTTTCTCACCAAACCATCCCAGTCCAATAACGCCAAATCTCGTAATACGCATGTCCAACAAATGTGAAGACCATATATAGAAGTTAACTCAAATATCTTCTTGATAATTATGCCATGGAGTGAGGGGCCACGTCTTAGGTGGCGTAGACTCTTAGACTTTATGGATAAGCGGAAACTGGATGTGGTGGTCTTGGGAAGTCAGAAAAACATTCTCTACTTCACAGGCTACATAACAAGCCGTCTGTATCTTCCATATTATCTCCTTGTCCTAAGGGATGGTGATCCAATTCTTGTCACGGGGAAGGTTGATAGAGAGGAGGCTGCGAAAAGTTTCGGCGGTGAGATAGTAGAATACGTTAACTATGATCTTAATGAGAGGATGAGGCCATACCCAAGCACGGCTGTCGATGCTCTTGTGAAAACTTTGGCTGGACGCTTTAAGAATATTAGTAGTATTGGAGTGGAAGATTGGGGCCTTGATATATCCCTGTACAGAGCGCTTACTAAAATGTTTACAAATGCGGCGTATCATGCAATATCAAATGAATTATTATTAATGAGGATGCGAAAGGATGAGGATGAGCTTGAATACATGAGGGAGGCTGCGAAGCTCAACGACTATGCATATCAAGTGGCCAAGGACAGCGCTTTAGTCGGGAGGAGCGAGGTTGAGGTTTATGCAACGGCACACAGCCAGCTGGTAAAAAGGGTGGGCGGCTTCATTTATTTTTCCGGGGATGTGGTGTCTGGTGAGAGATGTCTCAACATAGGAGGCCCACCTACATCACGGATTCTAAGGGAAGGTGAGACTCTCATACTCGACCTATGGGTTGTGGCGAAGAATTACTGGTCCGACACCTGTAGGACATTCATCATAGGAGGAAGATCCACACAATTGCAGTTGAAAATCTATGAGATTCTCATGGAGGCTTTGAAGGCTGGCGAAGATATTCTAAGGCCTGGTGTCACGGGAGCGGAAGTGTATCAGGCTGTTTATGACTCTATTGAAAAGCATGGTTATGGCCGCTACTTTCCACACCATGCAGGCCATGGGCTTGGGCTTGAGGCGTGGGAGCCGCCGTTTTTTATTCCGGGCGACAAAACACGGCTCGTGGAAGGTTCTGTCTGCACACTCGAGCCGGGCGTTTACTTCCCTGAGATAGGGGGTGTGAGGCTTGAGAATAACTATGTAGTTAGGGAGAATGGTGTGGAGCAGCTTAACCGCTTTCCCCTAGAGCCATGATCTAATAAATTTAAAAGCGTCCATCGAAATGAATTACCATGCCCAAGAAGGTTGTATTCACAGATAAGGCGCCCAAGCCAGTCGGCCAATATTCACAGGCTATCAGGGCCGGTGGCTTCCTATTCATATCGGGGCAGATAGCTATAAACTCCGAGACCGGCAGGATCGAGGAGAATGATGTAAAAGGGCAGACGAGGAGAATCCTTAAAAACGTCAAGGCTATACTGGAGTCGCAGGGCGGGAGTCTAGCTGATGTTGTGAAGGTTACAGTTTTCCTATCAAGGCCGGAAGACTTTAACGATATGAATCAGGTCTACAGCGAGTTCTTCCCGGAGGCTCCTCCAGCAAGGGCGACGGTCGCAACCCAGATACCTGGCCAGGGAGCATTACTGGAGATCGATGTAATAGCCTATATCGGTGATTAGAAGTTCTCGCCATTATTGGCTTAGCTTAAGGCCGGCGTTATAGGGGTGGAATTCTCCGCTTTTCTCCATGCAAAGACGGATGTGGAGAGTCCTTCAAGGGAGATTGTGGCTGTAGCCTATATGGATGCAACTAGTGCCCACAGTACTGCAGACCATTATGGTGGCAAGGCCATATGCTGACTTTAGCCAGATGCTCCAACTTGAGAAGCTGGATCTTGTCTGGGTGGTTATACTTGGTGACAACCATGTCGAGCCTGTCGTCCTATCAGCTGAGGCTCCGTCTGTTTTTGCCTGATTGTAAAGATCTTCAAGGATTGTCCGAAGGGCTTAGAGAATAAAATAAGCCCCATTCGGCGCTATGTTCAATGGGTAGAGAATGGCCAGCCAATCCACCGTATTGAATGTATACGGAAAGTAGATGGGCTTTTCCACCTAGTTTTGCGTGAGTGGTGTCGTCGTGGAGCGGTTTCGTTTGTGTTTATTTGGTGCTTTTTCAGCGTTTAAAGGGTTTGAGGCTGGCTTTGGTTGGGTTGGGGGTTGTCGGGCGGAGCCTCCTTAGGCTTGCGGCTCAGAACAGGGATATGCTGCTCAACAGGTACGGGCTGGGTTTGAGGTTTGTTCTGGCAGCCGACAGGTCTGGCGCCGTATATTCACCCAGCGGGCTCAACCCGGAGACAGTTCTGGTTAAGAAAGAGGGTGGCGGAATTATGTCTCTTGAGGATGTGGAGCGCTCGGACAACGTCGTGGATTTTCTTGAGGAGGTGGAGGCCGATGTACTTGTTGACGCGACACCCACCAACATAGTGGACGGTGAGCCGAGCTACAGCATTATCAGGAAGGCCTTCCTCAGAGGGATGGATGTGGTGACGGTGAGCAAGGGCGCCCTAGCTCTCTACATGCCTGCGTTAAAGGAGCAGGCCGCCAACAGAGGTGTTTACCTGATGTTCAGCGGCACTGTGGGGGGCGGGCTTCCTGTCCTGGCCTTTGCACGCGAATGCAGCAAGGCTGACAGAGTTGAGGCCGTTGAGGGCATTCTTAACGGCACGACCAACTACATACTGACCCGCATGGAGGAGGATGGGCTGGATTTCAGACAGGCTCTGGCTGAGGCCCAGCGTCTGGGCTATGCGGAGGCAGACCCCACCCTCGACATCAAGGGGTTTGACACCGCGTGCAAAATAACCATACTGGCTAACGAAATACTGGGCAAAAAGGCGACGGTTCACGATGTGGAGGTTAGGGGGATAGAGACAGTTACGTTGGAAGAGGTAAATAATGCTAAAAACTCCGGTAAGGTGGTGAGGCTTGTGGCCTTGGCGGGGAAGGACATCCTTGAGGTAAGCCCTAGAGCCCTCGACCACCACGACCCCCTAGCCGTCAAAATGGCCATGAACGCCGTACGTTTCAGGACGGCTTTCAGCGGAAACCACGTCATAACAGGTAAGGGGGCCGGGGGCGTAGAGACAGCCACGGCGATAGTGAGGGACCTCGTCGCAATCAAGAGAATGAGGACTGAGACGGTGAAGCCTCTATGAGGATTGTGATGAAGTTCGGCGGCTCCTCGCTGGCTTCAGCAGACCTCATAAAACACGTGGCATCGCTTGTGAAACAACATTCAGAGCAGCATGAAATAGTGGTGGTCTGCTCGGCCTCCGGTGATACAACTGATGAGCTGCTGTCTCTGGTCGAGACAGCCAGGAGAGGCAGGGGGGAGGAGGTGGAGAGGAAGCTGGGCCAAATAGAGCAGCACCACCTAAACCTGCTTGAAGCCATAACGGACGACCGTGTTAGAGAGGAAACAGGGGAGACGTTGAAGCAGTGGCTTAGGGAGCTTCGCAGAGCCGTCCTCGGAATACTCTACCTCCGTGAAGCCACACCACGAAGCACCGACTATGTTCTCTCGTTCGGTGAGAAGTTCTCCACCCTGATAACCGTGGGGGCGATTTCATCGACCGGTCTGAAGGCCCAATACCTAGACGGAGGCGAGGCAGGCATAGTGACGGATTCAAACTTCGGCGAGGCAATGCCGCTCTTCGAGGTTACCCGGCTTAACGTTAGGAGAAGGCTTGGGCGGATGCTGGACGAGGGTGTGACACCTGTTGTCACAGGCTTTATCGCAACAAATGAGGAAGGCGTGGTCACAACGCTCGGCAGAGGAGGCTCCGACTACACCGCGACAATTCTCGCCAGCAGCCTGCCCGCCGACGAGGTCTGGCTGTGGACGGATGTGGACGGGCTTATGACGGCAAACCCCCGCCTCGTCCCTGAAGCAGTAGTTCTAAGGAAGATATCCTACAACGAGGCCGTGGAGATGGCGTTGTTCGGCGCAAAGGGCCTGCACCCGAGGGCCCTCGAACCCGTGATGGAGGCGCAGATACCTGTCAAGATAAAGAACACGTTCAACCCCTCCGCCGAGGGAACCCTGATAACAACCTCCTCCGAGAAAACAGACAAACCCGTCAAAGCAGTCCTACTGGTCAACAACACAGCCATGCTAACCGTCAAAGGCCCGAGCATGGTCGGACAGCCCGGCACAGCAGCAAAAATACTCGACACACTCTACCGTGCAGGGGTAAACGTGATGATGATCTCCCAGAGCATATCTGAGTCAAGCATATCGCTGATAGTTCGGCGGAGCCATCTTAACAAGGCTGTGACCGCCATTGAGAAGGCTTTGCTGGGGACGAGGATTGTTGCCGCGGTGGAGCCTGAGGAAGATGTTGTTGTCGTGGCTGTGGTCGGTGAGGGGATGAAGGGCACTCCAGGGGTTGCAAGCAGGGTCTTCGGAGCTGTTGCCTCCAGAGGCGTCAACGTGAGGATGATAGCTCAGGGAAGCTCAGAGCTTAACATAAGCTTCGTCGTCCGGGCAGATGACGGCGTGGAGGCGGTCAAAGCGATACATGAAGACTACGGGCTTGGGAGAAGCGTTCAGACACGGGGATGATGATTTTGAGGGCTGAAGCTTGAAGAGGGAAGAGGAGGAGCAGCTCCTGGAATCGCTCGGCAGAGTCGAGGCCTATAAACCTGTCTTCCAGCAGTATTCCAGCTATGAAAACAGGGTGCTGCCCGGCACGATAACCGCTCTGGGGGAGATCGATACGGCTGAGGTAGGAGGTCTTCCCGGCAAAAACATCTTGATGGTGGGTGTTCAGGACAAGGTTTTCGCGGAGCTCTGGCGGGGGTTCAGGGAGCCGGCCTCATTCAACCTCCTGACACCTTTGTCCGGCGATAACTTCGACCTCTGGGTTATCGCGGTCCCCATGCACAAGCTTCAAAGGCTCACATGGGTTGTCTTCCCCGTAACCGATGCCGACGCGGCGGAAATAAGCAAGGAGCCGAAGTTCTCCGTCATCATCGTACCCGTGGAGAAACAGGACTTCGAGGAACTGGTCGACCGTGTGGAGGCTGTTTTAGACAGCTTGGTCGAAGGCGGTGTCTTCCCGTCAGAACAGGGCATAATCCTGCTGATGGATCTGTCGGAGGTATATGGGGAGCGTTAAACCCTTCCCCTGACAAGCTGGACTACGTGGCCGTGTTGATGGCTGTGGCGCACCGCCTGCAAGGCCTCCTCAGCCGCCGCCATCATTAAAGGCTTGTCAACCATCTTAACCAGGATAACCGCGTCCTCCACACCGACACCCAGGTCAGCTGCAAGCCTCTCATAATCTATTGCGGATGGGCCGACATAGTAGTTTGAGAGGTTTACGGGCGGTGGCTCGGGCCTGTAGTCCCTTACTTTGAAGAAAAACCTGAGCCATGCAGCCGCCTCCTCATCCCTGTAAACCTTTCTGTTCTCGGGAAGACGTATGAGGCCGCCGTCTGGGAGAAGCCTCTTCGCCAAAGCCTCTAAAGCCCTCCACGTTGAGAGGGGACGTGACTCCGTCAACCATGTATCCTCAACCCAGCACTTGATGTAGTAGGGCATTGGCGGTTAGGTAAACACATAACCCGATATAAGGCTGTAAGCATATATGATGGTGCTAAGGTGTTAGCACAATGGTTTCCATCGAGACGGTCCTGGCGGTTATTGCCGCGGTCTGGGTGGGGGCTTTTCTA